>Ga0247813_10000577_pt1 | contig 32740 bp, 28 predicted proteins | sample UWRJL169409C1_FD_180719 | JGI IMG/M metagenome (GOLD analysis project Ga0247813, IMG submission 180719) | Plant litter microbial communities from Arlington Agricultural Research Station in Wisconsin, United States - UWRJ-L169-409C-1 | ecosystem: Environmental > Terrestrial > Plant litter >... | reverse complement strand
CTGGGACGCGACGGGTGCCAGGTCCGGGGTCTGCCGGGCCGTCTGCGAGGGGGACGGCTCGGTCGGGGCACCGAGCGGTCTGCCGGTGATCTTGCGCAAGATCTCCAGCTGGTCTGCCGTCGAGGTCACCTGAGCCGCCGAGGCTCTGCCGCTCCGAGCCGACGCCGGTACGGGCGGCGCCGTCGCAGCCGGGCTCTTCCGGGCCGCGACGGCCGGTCTGACCACGGCTGCTGTCGCACCGGCCCGGGCTGCGGTCGGCGCGGTGACGCCGAGCAGCCGCGCGGCGACAGGGACGACGACCGCAGGACGCGTTGAGGTCCGTGGCTGGACGATCCTCGGGATCGTCGTGGGTGCCGTGCGGGGACGCGGGACGAGCGAAGCCGACTGTGGCGTCGGCGCGGCAGGGGTCACCGGGGTGCGGCGGCCGCGGAGCGGGACGACCGGGGCGACAGACGCCTGAGCCCGTGCCGCGGGGACGAGCCGGCCGGGGGAGTCCGGGCGTGTGCGGGGCGCAGCGCGCTGGACCAGCGGCACCGCCACCGGGACGAGCGCACGCCTCGTCGGGACGAGGCGTGGTGCGCCCGGGGCTGCGGTCCGGCGTGCCGGGAGCGGGAGCGGGACGGGCGCGACGGTGCGACGCGTGGGGACGAGCCGCGGTGCGCCGAGGGTCGCCGACGGTCGACGAGCCGGGAAGACCGGGACCACCGGCACGGCCCGGGCGGCCGGGCGGGTGGGCAGCGAGACCGGTACCAGCGTGCGCCGGGTCGGGACCAGCCGCCGAGCGCCCAGGACTGCCGACGGTCGCCGGGCGGGGAGCACCACGGGTGTTGCCACGGGCCGGGGCGCAGGGCGGCTCGGCAGCGGCACGGGTGCCAGGGTGCGCCGGGTCGGCACGAGTCGAGGGGCCACCGAGGTGGCCGAGGCCCTCCGTGCAGGCAGCGCGACCGGGGTCAGGACCGCGCGCGGGGCAGGCCGGAGAGGAAGCGGGACCGGGGTCAGGACGCGACGGGCGGGCGTGAGCCGAGCAGCTGGCGCGAGCCTCTGGCGTGCCGCCGGGGGGACGGTGACGACAGCCGCAGGACGGGGAGCGTGCCGCGGGACCACCACGGTCGGCAGCGCGGCGCTGCGCACAGGCACCAGACGTGCCGGTGCCGGGCGACCCGTCGTACGGGACGGCGCGAGGCGAGCAGCGGACAGCGGAGCGCGCCTCGTGCTCGCGAGGGCCGCCGCGGCGGGCAGCACCCGTGCGGCGACGACCGGAGCCGGTCCGACCGAGACGGGTCGTGCTGTCGCCGCGGCCACCGGCAGCGGCACGGGGACGAGGCGGCGTGCCGCTGGGACGAGACGCCCGGCGGCGGCGGGCACGAGGGAGCGCGGTGCCTCGGCTCGCGCGGCAGGCACCGGAGGCACGACAGGACGAGGACGGGGCGGCATCGGGGTGACCGGGCGTCGGGCTGGCACCTGACGTGCCACGGGCACAGGACGTGGGACCGGCACAGGCCGGGGGACGAGCGCGGTGCGCCGGGCGACAGCAGGACGCAGCGCGCGCGGCTGCGGCAGCGCCACCTGGCGGGGCTGCGCGGCCCGAGCCGGACGCAGCACGATGGGGACGACGACAGGGCGCAACCGTCGCCGACGCTCTCGCTCCGGGACGGCCTTCTCTGGTGCCACAGGTGTCCGCGACGAGCGCAGGGCGGCGGCGACAGCGACGGCGACGACGGGCACAGCCAGGACCGCAGCTGTGCGGCTCGCCGGGCCGCGGGCGACCAGCAGAGCCCCACGCGTGCGGCGACGGCGCTCGTCCTGCGGGCTCTCGGCGGCTGCTGCAGCCTGCGCACGGTGGCGCAGCAGACGCTCGCGCGACTCGCGCCGGTGCTCGGCGAAGCGGTCCGCGGCCTCGCGTGCGGCCTGGGCACGCCGGGCCGCGAGCGGGCTCGCCGACGGCGTCGACCCTGCTGCGACGGCGCCTCGGGTGAGGAGCGCAGCGCCGGCGAGCGCGACACCCGTCGAGGCTGAGCGTGCAAGGGTCGACGACCGCTGCGGCTGCTGACCCCACGACGCCCGCGGCGCGTGCGACGGCTGCGATGCGTGCCCAGAGCGTCGGGCCTGCTGGGCCGACAGGGTTGGCTCAGACCTCTGAGACGACTGGTGGGGCTGTGGCTGCCGGACGGGTCGACCGGTCCGGGCGTCGAGGGCGCCCGTGCTCCGGCCAGCCACCGGAACCTGCTGCGCCCGGGCTGCTCTGGGCGCCCGCGCACTGAGGACAGCCAGCGCGCTCGAGCGTGCGGGGAGGGTCACTCGTCCGCGAGAGTCGGCTGCCGTCCGCGTCCCCGCGACGGTCGGCGTCGATCCGGCTCTCGGCGCGTTCCCCGGAGCAGGCTCCGAGCGGGTGGTCTCGGCCTGCCGCGGCAGGTCACGACGACGACGGTCGTGCGGCAGCACCATCGACCCCGCGGCCCGGACCTCGTCGGGCAGACGCATCGGGACAGCCTGGGGCACCGTCGAGCGGGAGAAGGTCCCTGGGTTCCACGTCTTCTCGTCGGGGACCTGGCGCACGACCCTCGGCAGACCGCGCGCCGGGAGCGGCGCCGCGACGCTGGTGCGTGCGGGGAGCACAGGGCGGACGTAGCCGGCCGTCCCGGTCGTCGCAGCGCGAGACGAGGGCGCACCGGGTGACGGCTGACCCGAGGTCGCGGGAAGAGCGGCGCCCTGCGTCAGGGAGCCTGCGGGCCGAGTCGTCGCGGGTGCTCCGGCACCCGGCACTGCTGCCGGACCCGTCGCCGACGGGACGAGCCGCTGGTTCGCGGTGGTCAGCGTCCCCGCGCTCGCGGACGAGGTCGTCGAGCCCGGTGCCCGGGCGGGGGCCTGCTGCGAGGTCGTCGACGGTCCGGCCGCAGTCTGGGCAGAGCGCAGGCGCGGGCTCCACCACCGCGGTGCGGCGACGCTCCCAGGACGGACCGGATGCACGGCCACGGGCGCCGTGCGGCGTGCGAGCGGTGCTGTCCGCCCGACCCTGCGCAGGGTCCCCGGTCGGGCGACGGCCCGGACGAAGAGAATCGCGTCGGTCCCGGTCCGACCGACAAAACCAGTCCGGAAGCGGGCGTCGAAGGAGCTCGGACGGGTCAGCGGAGCTCGTGGTGCGGCAGGTGCGAGGCCCGACGACGGGTCACCGACAAGACCGACCTCGACCGCAGCGGGCTGGGCCGCGTCGTCAGCCGGCGACGCCTCGCCAGCAGCACCCGCGCCGGCCGGCACGCCCTGTACCGCGCTCATGACGGCGTCCTGGCACGGAAGCCGTTGTGGGCGATCTCCAGGCGCTCGGTCGGCTGGGTCTCGGAGTCGACGCTGAAGCTCGGCCCCTCCCACCCGACCGCGAAGACGCCGTCGAGGTCCCACGAGCGCAGCCTGTCGCCCGAGTGGTTGAGCGCTGTGACAGCACCCGTCGACCGGGTGAGCGTGCTGTCGTTCGACGCAAAGCCCTCGCCCGAGGACCGGGTCACCCAGGTGAAGAGCGCGTCGGACTCGACCAGTCCTCGCGTGAACACGAGGTTGGGCCACCGCAGCACCCCGGGGAGCTTGTGGGTGTAGCCGTTCTGGCCACCCTCCACGTGCTCCGTCACCGACACCGTCAGGCGCAGCCCGCTGACCTCGCGGAAGGTCCCGATGGGCACGCCGTCGACCTCGAAGAGGAACAGCCCGACAGTGGTCGGCTCACCCCCGAGGGCTTCCATCTCAGACGCTCTCACGGACGGCCTCCCATGCACGTTCGTTCAACGAGGACACCGCGCGGATCATCCTGACCCTGTCGAGGTGCTCGAGGTCGAGGAGGTCGTCGACGGTCCAGTGCAGGTGGTACGCGAGGTACGCGATCTCCTGCCACAGGGCTTCTGCCGGATAACGGAGCATCGTGGCTATCGCACGTCCTGCGGGATCTCTTCGACGGCGGTCCGGCGGGCGTAGGTCACCGAGGCCGAGACCGCCGGCTGGTGCTGGACCGGGGCGGGCACGCCCTGCTCGTCAGCAGCAGCGGCAGCCGGAGCCGCGGGGGCGGCCTCGACCGTGCTGGCAGCCGCGGGCGTCGCGGGGGCCTGGCGGATCGGTGCGAGAGCGTCGCGCTGGAGCGCGAGCAGCTCTTCGTACTCCTCCTGCGAGCCGAAGTTGATGACGCCGTAGAAGTCCTGCAGGAACGCGAGGTCCGCCGCGAAGAGGTTCTCGACCTCGTGCGTCGTCACGAGCTCGAGGGAGCCGAGCGACTCGATCACGCGGGCGAGCACGACGACGGTGAGGCGGGGGTCGTCGGGTCCGTCGACCGAGGGGTCGCGCAGCGGCTCGAGCTCGTCACGGGCCGTCGCCAGACGCATGACGCCCTCGCGGTGGAGCGTGCCGTGGTCGTCGACGTAGCCGCGCGGCAGGGTGAAGGAGAACCGGGTCTGGAGGGTCACTTGACGCGCTCGAGACGCTCGCACTGGAGCGTGATGCTCTCCTTGACGACCTCGCTCGAGTCGACGGACAGACCGTCGGTCGCGATGCGCGAGGGCCACGCGCTGAAGAAGTTGAAGCGGGCGACCTCGGTCTTGGCGGAGTCGTAGAGGACGATCGAGCCGTTCTTGCGCATGCCGGCACGGTCCGTGGCCTTGAGGCCGGTCCCGCGGACGTCGTTGAACCACTTCCACATCTTGTCGCTCGGGGAGTCGAGCGGAGCCACGCGGACGAGCGTGATCTCGGGGGCCAGGGTCCGGGTGCCCATGGCCTTGATGGCCTCGGCCACGCCGCCGGCGCCGGCCTGGCGCGTCGTCGACACGGCGACCTCGATGTCGAGGCCCGTGACGGAGGTGAGGGAGGAGATGACGGCGCCGTCGATCTCCAGGAAGAAGTTCTGCGCGATGATCGGGTCGTTGGTGAACAGGCCTGCGGCCACGGTGGCTCCTCAGCTCGGTGTGTGGCGTCCCGGCGGTGCTGCGCCGGGACGGTCGTGCGGGGACATGCTCTGTGCGGGGTCGCTCTGCGGCGACGGGGGTGGCACCTGCTGGCACCTGCTGGCACTGTCGCCGCGGCCTGCACCCTGAGGTGGGCCCGCGGCGACCGTGCGGCGGCTCAGCTGCCGGTCTGCTTGTTCTGGCTGATCCGGAAGATCACGAACTCGGCGGGCTTGACCGGCGCGATGCCGACCTCGACGACGAGCTTTCCGGCGTCGATCGACTCCGGGGTGTTGATCGTCGCGTCGCAGTTGACGAAGAACGCCTGCTCGGCGCTCGTGCCGAAGAGCGCACCCGACTGCCACAGGCCGTGCAGGTAGCCGGTGAGCGTGCGCTTGACGCCCTCCCACAGAGTCACGTCGTTCGGCTCGAACACAGCCCACTGGGTGCCCTCGAGGATCGTCGACTCGATCATGTTGAACAGGCGGCGGACGTTGATGTACTGCCAGTCGGTGTCCGAGGCGAGGGTGCGGGCACCCCAGATGCGGATGCCACGCGTGCCGAAGGGGCGGATCGCGTTGATGCCGAGCGGGTTGAGCAGCGACTGCTCGTTCTGGGTGATCGAGCGCTCGACGTCCAGGACGCCGCGGATGGTGTCGTTGGCCGGGGCCTTCCACACCCCTCGGGTGTCGTCCGTGCGGGCCCACACGCCGGCGACGTGGCCGGACGGCGGGATGAGGATGTCCGCCTGGGTCGCGCCCGGGAGCGGGTTCTCGACCTTGATCCACGGGTAGTAGAGCGCCGCGAAGGCGGAGTCGTACTGGGCGACGTCCGAGCGCCACTCCTTGACCTGCTGGGGACCGAACCCGGGAGGCGCGTCGAGGATCGCCATGCGGTTGGGGTGCAGCTCGCAGTGCGCGATGAGCGCGGTCTGCACGGCCTTCCACAGGTCGAGGTCGAGGGTGCCGTCCTCGCGGGTCGCGGCTGTCACGAGGTCAGGGACGGCGACCATCGTCACGTCCTCGGCGATCGCGAGACCGTTGATGCCCGTGCGGGCGTTCTCGGAGCCCGCGAACTTGCGCCCGGAGACGGGGACCGCGACGGGGGCGGCCTTCTCGAGCGGGTAGACGCCGGGCTTGAGGATCTCGAGCTGGCTCGACAGGTCGGTCTTGGCCTCGAGGGTGACCTCGACCTTGACGCGCGTCGACGTCTTGTTGATGACGGTCGCTGCGTCGGTAGCCCCGCCGATGGTCAGGTCGGGGTAGCTCTCGACGACCTCGTCGCCCTGGAGGATGTGGATGGTGAAGGCCGACGGGCCGTCGAGGTCGTCGTCCGCCTCGACGGTCTCGACAGCGACGGAGATGTTCGCGTCGGGCTCGATGCTCTCGACCGAGACCGGCAGGCCGAGGGCGCGGTCGACGGCGGGCAGACCGCGGCGGGCGGGCTCGCCGGCGGGCTGGACGTTGGGGATGCGCACGACGTACGCGAGGCTGCCGCCGTTGAGGAAGAACCCGTAGACGGAGAGGGGCAGCACAGCGCCCTCGACGAACCCGCCGTAGAGCTTCTCGAACTGGGTCCAGCTGGTGACGAGCCTCGGGGCGAGGCCCTCGGGGTCGCTCGGGTCGTCGAGCGGGGCGCGCTCGGTGAAGCCGACGAAGGCGGCGACGGCTGTGGGCGCCGACGCGAGGACCTTCTGTGACGACGGGACTTCTTCGATGTAGACGCCGGGCGCGGTGTAGGTAGGCACGGAGCTCTTCCTCTTCCTCGTGTGATGGACCGCCCGCCGCTCGTACAGGTCGACCAGGTCGCCGGCACGTGACTGGGGCACGCTTCGCGGCAACGCTAGGAGTCGTGACCACGCACGGGCATCGGTAGTCGCTACGTAGTTGTGGTGCCCACCCGGACTTCGCCCGGTCGACCTCGGCTCGCGCATAGCAGAGGCGCTGGTCACGGGTCATCTCGCGGTCGCCGCCGGAGCGGGTGAAGTTCCGGTGCATGGGACCAAGTACCCATTGCCGCCCGTTAAAGTCTGTGCAGCGAACCATCGGGTCTCCTCGGCCCACACCGGAGGTTGGACCTGTGACGACGCCTGTACTAGCCACCGGATGGACGCACGCCCCCTCCACGTCCCGCCTGGACCTCACGGCTGCGGCGATCCGTCGCACGCCCCTCGCGCGCGACGACGAGGGTGCCCAGCTCGAGGCTGCCGTCGTCGCCGGTCGCAGCGTCTTCCTCTGCGGAGAGCCCGGCGTCGGCAAGACCCGTCTCCTCGACGGCTTCACCCAGTCCGACGCGTTCTACGCCGTCGCGCCCCCGGCCCCCGGGAGCCGTCGCGCTGCGACGGAGACCACCGGCAGCCCCGTGTGGGTCAGCGTCGGGGCCAACCGCGCCGACTCCGACGTCCCCCTCGGGGCGCTGCTCGCCGTGCTCCCCGACATCGACGTCCCCGTCGCCGCGGGGGTCGGCGTGGTCCGCAGGGTGGTCCTCGACGCGCTGCGCGCGATGTCCGCCGGGCGCCGCGTCGTGGTCAGGCTCGACGACGCCCACCTCCTCGACGACCTCAGCGCCCGCGTCCTGGCGGGCCTGGCCCGTCAAGACGAGATCCAGCTCGTCGCGACGATGCGCGGTCACCGTGCCTCGCAGAGCCCGTGGCTCGAGATGTGGCGCGACGGGGCCGTCGACCGCATCGACCTGCGGGGAGCCACCAAGCCGCAGGTCGAGGGCTGGTTGCGCAAGGCGCTGGCCGGACCCGTGTCCGAGCGGGTGCTCCACCACGTGTGGGAGGCCACCCGTGGCAACCCCCTGCTGCTCGTCGAGACGACCGTCGAGGCCTTCGTCGACGGCACCGTGCGCCGTGACGGCGACGTGTGGGTGTGGTCGGGCGAGGCGCCGGTCAGCGACCGCCTCAGCCACCTCGTCGAGCACGACCTCGCCGGGCTGAGCACCGTCGAGCGTCATGCCCTGCGCCTCGTGGCGACCTCCGGGACCGTCGACCGCGACTCCCTCGAGCGCCTCGTGCCCGCTGCGGCGGTCGACCACCTCGTCGCCGAGGGGCTCGTCTCCTCGCAGCGCCAGGGCGGCGCGGGCGCAGGCTCCCGCGCGGCGTACCTGGGCTGCGCGATCGTCTACGGGCAGGTGCTCCGCGCCACGACCTCGACGTCCAGGCGGCGCCTCGACCTCGAGCTGCTCCGCGGCGTCCAGGACGACCTCCAGCAGCAGAGCGGCTCCGTGCTCGTCGACTCGGTCGACACCGCGCTGGCCTGCGGTGTCCACGAGACCCCCGACAGGGTGCTCGGGGCGCTCCAGGGCGCTCTCATGTCCGGGCGGTGCGAGAGCGCCGTGCGCATCGCGACCAACGCGCTGCGCGTCAGCGAGCCGCGCGACCCGCACAGGCTCCGCCTGCTGCACGGACGGGCGCTCGCCTGGTACTACCTGGACCAGAGCGCCCGGGCCAAGCGTGACCTCGACGAGCTCCTCGACGACGTCGTGCGCACAGAACTTCCCCTCGACGACCGCGCCGCGATCCTCGCCGACGTGAGCGACATCGTCATCGGCATCGAGCAGCACCAGCACGGCGACGACGCAGCGGCCCTCACCGAGGTCGAGCGCCTCGGCGCACAGCTCTCCGGGCTCTTCGACGGCGACCTCCCGGCCCGGGTGGCGCTGCGGCTCCAGGTCGCCCGCATCACCGTGCTCGCCAGCGCGTTGCGCTTCGACGAGTGCCGCGACGAGTGCGCCGCCGTCCTCGAGGGCCCGGCCGCGTACTCGCCGGACGTCCTGCCGCTCGTCCCGCTGCTCCTGCTCGACCTCACCCAACGCGGCAGGCTCTTCGCGGCGCAGGCTCTCGCGCAGCGGTTCTACGGCGTCGCGCAGGCGCACTCGGACACCCGGCCGTGGTCGGTCGCAGAGATCTTCAGCGTCGGGTACTTCACGGTCGTCGGCCTCGGAGAGGTCGCCCTCGCCGAGTCGATCGTCGCGGCTCTCGACGAGCCGGACGTCCCCTTCAACGTCGACCCCACGGCCACCCGGCTGCTGCGCGGCGGCGTCGCCGCACTGCGCGGACGGTGGTCGCACGCCCGAGACGAGATCCACGCGGCCAACGGCCAGCTCGCGATCTCCGACGTCATCGGGCTGTCCGCCATGTCGCTCGTCTCCGAGGCCGTGATGGCCCTCGCCTCCGGAGACACCTCTGGCGGGCGCGAGCTGCTCGAGCGCGCCAAGCACGTGCCGTCACGCCTCTACGGCTCCTATACGGCGGCCGAGATCCGTCTCGTGCGCCTCGACGCCTCGTCGTGGCTGCGTGAGCCCACCTTCGCCGAAGAGGCACTCGAGCTGGCCGACTGGGCTGCTGCCCGTGACCTCGCCCGGGTCGAGCTCGACGCCGTGCACCGCGCGGTCTTCGCGCTCTACGGCGACGGCCGGGTCGCCCGCGCCGGGGAGCTCGTCGAGAGGGCCCGTGCCCTCGCCTCGCGGGTGGACGGACGCCGGGCCCAGGCCCTCGCGGCGCACGCCGAGGCGATGGCCTCGGGCGACCCGCAGCTCATGCTCGTCGCCTCCCACGAGCTCGGGCAGTGCGGCGTGTGGCTGCCGCCGACGCAGCGCTCGGTGACGCTCACCCGTCGCGAGCAGCAGATCGCCGGCCTGGCTGCCGGTGGTCTGAGCAGCCGCGAGATCGCCGAGCGCCTCGTGCTCTCGGTGCGGACCGTCGACTCGCACCTGTCCAGGGTGTTCGCCAAGGCCGGAGTGAAGAACCGCCGCGAGCTCGGAGCGGCGCTGCGTGGGTCGCTCTGAGCCCGGCGCGCGCTGCGGTCTCGGGCTGCCAGGCTCCCTGACGGAGCACTCTGCGGCGACCTGCACGACAGGCTGGCCGGCCGCTGCTGCGGGCATCGGCTGGTCGCTGCGGGGCAGAGTCCGCAGCGTGACGGTCTGCCTGATGACGGTTTTCAGGATGCCGAGACACGTGACACCCGCGCGACGTCAGCGGCTCGTGCCGTGGCCGCGCAGCCGCACGATCTCGTCGGAGACGTTGCGTCGGGCCGCAGCCTCCCAGCGCTCCGAGCCGAGCGGCGTCCTGAAGAACGGGCCCGCGTCGAGCAGCCGCTCCAAGACCTCCGCACGCGCCGGCGCGAACAGCTCGTCGGGGACGTGCGCGTACTCGCGGCGGACCTGCTCGGTGTAGCGGGTGTAGCGGTCCGGCGCGCTGCCGAGGATCGCCAGGTCCGCGTCGCAGACCAGCGCACCCGCGTGGTCACCTGGGGCCGGGTCGTGGCGCGTGGTGAGCAGGACGAGACGCTGCACCTCGGCGACCTCGGTCCTCTCGACCCGGGTCGCGGTCCTCTCGACCTGGGTCGCGACCTCGGGGCTCTGGGCCTCCTCGGTGCCGACCGCGCTGCTTGTGGCGTCCAGGGCTCCGAGCGTCTCTCCCGCGAGGGCGGCTGACGCCGCCTCGTCGTCCCCCGCCCTGCCGTCGTGCACGGCGTCGTGGAACCACAGCGCGAGGGCGACAGCCCGCGGCGCTGTCCGGTCCGGGTCGAGGACCACGAGGGAGTCGAGCACGTGGGTCAGGTGCGCGGGCCCGTGATAGGTGCGGTGGGGCTCGTACCAGCGGTCGAGGAGGTCGGACCCGACCGTCGGTGTCCCGGGAAGCAGTGCGTCCCAGCGTGCCTGGAGAGCAGCCCGCTTCGCGGCACCCCGCGCGTGGCCGGCGACCCGCAGCCCTGCCGTCGTGAGCCTGCGCACCAGCTCGCGGCGGTCTGTGGGGACGGCCCCGAGGGCGACGAGCTCGGCGAACCTGGCCTCGGGCACGTCGTAGTGGTCGAGGTCGAAGGCCCTCCGCGCGATCCCTGCGCGGGCTGCGAAGTCGTGCAGCTCGTCGAGGGAGAGGTCTGAGACGAGGTGGGACCACAGGGTGCCGTGGGCGGGCCACAGCGGGGCGTCGATGAGCACGGTCACCCGCGCGACACTACCGCCGGACGGGCTGCTGCCGTCAGTCGAGGGCGCGCCCGCGCAGGGCGTCGATCTCCCGGCGCTCGCGCTTGGTCGGGCGTCCGGCGCCACGGTCGCGGACCGGGACGGCGGGGGTGTCGAGCGTCGTCGGGGGCGGTGGAGAGTGGTCGACCAGGCAGTCGGGGACCACGGCGGCGCCGACGCGCCGGGTGATCGGCCTGGTCACCACGACGATCCGCTCGAGACCCTCGACCCGGACCCGCACCTCGTCACCCGGACCGACGGGGGTCGCAGGTTTTGCCCGGTCCCCGTTGACGCGTACGTGCCCTGCGCGGCACGCCGCTGCGGCGAGCGTGCGGGTACGGAACAGGCGGACGCACCACACCCACGTGTCTACCCGTGCGCGTGCACCCGGCTCGGTCATGGTCGGTCAGCTCCTTCGGACGGTCCTGCTCCAGGGTAGGCGAGGGCGGGGGCCTCGGTGCGCCGAGCGCAGACGACGCAGCGCCGAGACCCGGGAGGGACTCGGCGCTGCGGGAGCATGCTGTGCAGCCGTCGACCTCAGGCCTGCGGCGGGCGCGTCATGGCGAGCACGTCGAGGGCCGAGTCGAGCTGGGCCTCGGTGACCTCTCCACGCTCGACGAAGCCGAGGTCGATCACGGCCTCGCGCACGGTCAGACCGTTCTTCACGGAGTGCTTGGCCACCTTCGCAGCAGCCTCGTAGCCGATCACCCGGTTGAGCGGGGTGACGATCGACGGCGACGACTCGGCGAGGGCGCGGGCCCGCTCGACGTTCGCGGTGATGCCGTCGACGGTCTTGTCGGCGAGCAGCACCGAGGCGTTCGACAGCAGGCGGATCGACTCGAGCACACCGAGCGCGATCACCGGGATCTGCACGTTGAGCTCGAAGGAGCCGCTCGCACCGGCCCAGGCGACAGTCGCGTCGTTGCCGATCACCCGGGCGGCGACCATGAGCACGGCCTCCGGGATCACCGGGTTGACCTTGCCCGGCATGATCGACGAGCCGGGCTGGAGGTCGGGGATCGCGATCTCGCCGAGGCCGGTGTTGGGGCCTGAGCCCATCCAGCGCAGGTCGTTGCAGATCTTCGTGATGCTCACGGCGATGCCGCGGAGCGCACCCGAGAGCTCGACGAGGCCGTCACGGCCCGACTGCGCCTCGAAGTGGTCGCGTGCCTCGGTGAGCGGAAGACCGGTGTCTTCGACGAGGAGCGCGATGACGCGCTGCGGGAACCCGGCCGGGGTGTTGATCCCGGTGCCGACAGCGGTCCCTCCGAGCGGGACCTCGGCGGCCCGGGGGAGCGCGGACTCGAGACGCTCGATGCCGTAGCGGACCGCGGCGGCGTACCCGCCGAACTCCTGGCCGAGGGTCACGGGGGTCGCGTCCATGAGGTGCGTGCGGCCGGACTTCACGACGGTCGCGAACTCGGTGGCCTTGGCCTCGAGCGACGTCGCGAGGTGGTCGAGCGCGGGGATGAGCGTGCGGACGACGCCGGCTGTCGCGGCGACGTGGACCGAGGTCGGGAACACGTCGTTCGAGGACTGCGACGCGTTGACGTGGTCGTTCGGGTGCACCTCGCGTCCCAGGGCACGGGTCGCGAGCTCGGCGATGACCTCGTTGGTGTTCATGTTCGACGAGGTGCCGGAGCCGGTCTGGAAGACGTCGAGGGGGAAGTGCTCGTCGTACCCGCCCAGGGCGACGGCCTCTGCGGCGTCGACGATGGCCTGCGCGAGGTCGGCCTCGAGCACGCCGAGCTCGGCGTTGGCCTGCGCGGCGGCCTTCTTGACACGAGCGAGGGCCTCGATGTGGCTGCGCTCGAGGGGGGTCCCGGAGATCGGGAAGTTCTCGACGGCACGCTGGGTCTGCGCACGGTAGAGGGCGGCCGCGGGGACGCGGACCTCGCCCATCGTGTCGTGCTCGATGCGGAACTCGCCGGTGACGTCGGTGTCAGGTGCAGTAGTCATAGGACCATCGTGCCGCACCAGCCCTGGTCAGCACGAGCCGGGCCCGGGCACCCAGGGTGCCCGGGCCGTCCGGGTCAGACGTCGAACTCGGCGTCGCCGATGTCGCCGATGGCCTCGATGAGTCGGGCGTGGCCGTCGGCGAGGTCGTACTCGACGCCGACGATCGCGCAGCGACCCTCTTCGACGGCCTTGGCCAGGCCTGCGGAGTAGGAGTGCAGCATCGACACCGTGTGGCGCACGTGCTCGCGGCGCAGAACATCGGCCGACACAGTCTCGAAGCCGCCACCGTTGGCAGCGGTGATGCCGACGATCGACGGGATCACGCGGTCGACGACAGCCCTGACGAAGCCCGTCGGCTGCTCGCCCGTCGCGAGGGCGTGCGCAGCGGCTGCGACCGCGCCACAGCTGTCGTGCCCGAGGACGACCACGAGGCGGGTGTCGAGGACGTCGACGCCGTACTCGATCGAGCCGATCACCGTGGTGTCGACGACGTGCCCGGCGGTGCGGACCACGAAGACGTCACCGAGGCCCTGGTCGAAGATGATCTCGGCCGCGACGCGTGAGTCTGAGCAGCCGAAGACGACGGCGAAGGGGTGCTGGGCGACCTTGAGCTGCTCACGCCTGTCGAACCCCTGCGACGGGTGCTCCATCTTGTCCTCGATGAACCGCGTGTTGCCTGCGCGGAGCTCGGCCCAGGCGGCCGCGGGGGTGTCGTGGTGAGGCATGAAGATCCTTCTCTCGTCCGTCGGTGCGCGGAGCAGGGCGGAGGCGCACCGTCTTGATGATGCGCCTCCGCCCGGCCGTGGCGCTCGTCCGTCTCGTCAGATCAGACGGTCGGCGTCAGCTCGCGGAGCCTGGGCGGGTTGGCACCGGCACGGGACACGGTGATCGCGGCGACCTTGACGCACTGCTCGAGGACCGCTGTCAGGGTTGCCTCGTCGATCGCGGCGAGCTGCGCGCGGTGGGCGGCACCGAGCAGCCCGGCCGACCACAGACCGTGCAGGAGCGCCCCCATGAAGGAGTCACCCGCGCCGACGGTGTCGGCGACCTCGACGCGCGGCGCAGCCACCTCGAGCCTGTGGTCCGCGGTCACGGCGACGGCGCCGTCGCCGCCGTAGGTCACCACGACGACGGCCGGTCCGCTGCGCTGCCAGCGCGTCGCGACGACGTCGAGGTCAGCGCCCGGGTAGAGCCAGTGCAGGTCTTCGTCGCTCACCTTGACCACGTCGGCACTGGCCACCAGGGACTCGACGACCGGTCGGACGTCGCCCGGCTGACCCATGAGCGTGGGACGGATGTTCGGGTCGTAGGTGACCGTCGCCCGCGGACGTGCTGCGGCGATCACCCGGCGGACCCCTGCCGCGCCGGGCTCGAGGACCGAGGCGATCGAGCCTGTGTGCACGACGACGGTCTCGTCGGGGACCACGACGTCGGCGGGCAGAGCCCACGTGAGGTCGAAGTCATACGTTGCACCACCGTCGGCACCGAGGTGGGCTGTGGCGATCGACGTGGACGCTGCACCGTCGCTGCCGGGCGCGAGCTCCACGTGAGAGCCCGAGAGCCAGCTGCGGATCCTGTCGCCGTAGCTGTCCGTCCCGATCCACGCGAGAAGCTGGGCGCGGCGGTCGAGCCGTCCGAGGGTCAGCGCGACGTTCGCCGGGCTGCCGCCCGGGTGCTCGTCGACGGAACCGTCGGCGCGGTGCACCACGTCGATGAGCGCCTCGCCCACCACGAGGGCGAGCGGTTCGGCGGGCTGCTGGGGGCTGGGCGGGGTCATCGAGGGTCCTTACTCGTCGTCGAGATCGGTCGTGCTGCCACCCGCGTCGGTACGGGCGGCGTCGAGCTTCTTGCGGGCTCCGTCGAGCCACTCCTGGCAGCGCGCGGCGAGGGCCTCGCCGCGCTCCCAGAGAGCGAGCGAGGCCTCGAGCGGTTCCCCGCCGGCCTCGAGGCGGGCGACGACCTGGACGAGCTCGTCGCGCGCCTGCTCGTAGCTGAGCGCAGACAGGTCGTCTGCGGCGCCGTGGGAGGTGGTGCTGTCAGCAGTCATGGGAGAAGTACACCAAATCTCTAGCGGGTGGCGGCGGTGATCTCGCCGGAGGCGAGGCGGATGCGCAGGGCGTCGCCTGTCGCGACGTCGTCGGGGGAGCGGACCACCCCGCCGTCGGGTCCTTGGACGACCGCATAGCCGCGGTCGAGGGTGGCGGCGGGGGACAGCGCGCGGACCTGGGCCGCGAGGCGGTCGACTGTCGACGACGCGCTGCTCAGCAGCCTGTCGAGAGCCGAACGCCCAGCACGGACAGCGGCCTCGACGTCGCGCTCACGGGTCTCGATCATCGTGTGCGGGGAGGCCAGCACGGGGCGTGACCGGGTCGCGTCGAGCCCGGCCTGCTCTTGGCGGACGCGGTGGGTGACCGCCGAGCGCATCCGGCTCAGCGCCTGTGTGAGGCGTGCCCGTTCTTCGCTGACGTCCGGCACGATCCGCTTGGCAGCGTCGGTCGGTGTGGAGGCGCGGTAGTCGGCGACGAGGTCGAGCAGGGGGGCGTCCGTCTCGTGGCCGATCGCGCTGACGAGCGGCGTCCGGCATGCGGACGCGGCGCGGACGAGCGCCTCGTTGCTGAAGGGAAGGAGGTCTTCGACGGCGCCGCCGCCCCGGGCCACGACGATCACCTCGACATCGGGGTTCGCGTCGAGCTCGGCGATCGCTGCGCTCACCTGCGGGACCGCGGAGACCCCCTGGACGGCGACCTCACGGATCTCGAACCGCACCTGCGGCCAGCGGGCGCGGGCGTTGACGACCACGTCGTGCTCGGCCTTGGACTCGCGCCCGCACACCAGCCCGACGACGCGCGGCAGGAAGGGCAGCGGCTTCTTGCGGCCGAGGTCGAAGAGCCCCTCGGCGGCGAGCACCCGCTTGAGGTGCTCGATGCGGGCGAGCAGCTCGCCGACGCCGACAGGCTTGAGCTGGTCGGCCTGCAGCTGGAAGGAGCCGCGCTTGGTCCAGAAGGTGGGCTTGGCGCGGACCACGACGTGTGCGCCCTCGTCGATCGGCGCGGTGACGGCGTCCAGGACCTTCGCGTACACGGAGACGGGCAGGGACATGTCGGCGTCGGTGTCGCGGAGCGTCAAGAACGCCATGCCCGCGCCGGGCCGGCGGTTGAGCTGCACGACCTGACCCTCGACCCACAGCGGAGCCATCCGGTCGATGTAGTCGCTGATCTTGGCCGAGAGCAGCCTGACGGGCCACGGGTTCTCGGCCGTGGTGTCGGCCGCCTTCGCCGCGAGCGGCTGACGCGCAGCAGCGGCGTCGGGCGAGGCGGTCTCTGGTGCAGTGCTGTCGGGATGTGCCACGCCACAAGAGTGCCTCATGCCACTGACAGGCCGCACATGCCTGTATGCCCTGTCTGTACCCTAGGTCGATCCCTGATGGCTGGCTGCGGTTGACCGTGTGGGAGTCCGCCGGGTCCTGTCGGACGAGGGTGAGGCGCAGAGATTCATGTGCCCAACGAGCAGCACTCACCGACGACACCAACAACAGAACGGCAGTCAGATGAAGAAGCACGCCGAGCGCTCCGGAGTGCGTGTCGACGCACGCTGTGCGGTCGCAGTCGTCGCGTCGCTCGTCGTCCTGGTCGGCTGCCAGGCGGGAGACGGTGAAGGGCGAGACGGGATGCATGTCACCCAACCCGGCCCGTCGGACGAGGAAGAGGCTCTCGCCACCATCGATGACCTCATGGCCCTGCCCAGCGCCGAAGACATGCTCTCTCCGTACCGCGAGATCGGTGCGGATGTCCGTAGCGCGGTCGACGACGACCTCGGGGCCCTCCAGTGGGAGACCGAAGAGCCAGTCTTGCGGACCGGGTCGGTGTGCAACGGCCCCTACGGGCAGCTGGAGGGCAGGTCGGTCGCTGTGCGGAGCACCGTCGACGGTCCTCCTCTCGAAGACGAGAGCTGGGATCGCGCTGAGGATGCCGTCCGGCGAGCCGCGGAGATGCACGGGTTCACCGTCGAGACGCTCGTCATCGACGAGGAGGGGGCGCACGAGGTCGAGTTCGCAGGAGACCGTGGAGCCTTCGTGCGCGTCTACTCTCACTCCTCGTTCGGAGTGACGATCCAGTCAGGCTGCTATCTGACGAACAGTGACCGCGACGCGATTGAGTTGTACGGCGTCCCGGACCCCGAGAGGTGGTCGAGGAAGTACCCGAACTCGTCTCTGGTCCCGTCTGACCCGGGCCGACCGACGCGTGCCAACGGTTGACCAGCATCCTGTGCACGATGTGCCTGGGGTTCCGACAGATCACCTCTGCGTCCGTTCACGGTCACGGAGGTGGTCGATCTTGGGAACATCATGGCCGTCGACCACGAGAGAGTGAGTTGACGGTGACGCCGCCTCGGCCAAGGGCTTCCATGGCACGGAGAGTCGGTCTCATCTCGTTGTTCGCCCTGGCGTGCGCTTCTTTGACGGGCTGCGCCGACGAGAGAGGAACGCTGCCTACGCAGCAGTACACCGACCAGGCAACCACTCTCGCGGCGATCGACGAGCTGATGGCGCAGCCGAGCGCCGAGGCCGCGCAGGCTACCTTCGACGAGCTCGGAGATGAGATCCGCATTGCTCTCGACGACGAGTTCGGCGCGTTCACCTGGGACGTCGAGAGCAGCTTCGGGTCCGGCTCGGTGTGTGGGGGGCGTTATGACATGCTCGAGGGCCAGGCGGTCTACGTCTCGGCCCGGGCCCAGGATCAGATCATCGACGGTGACGACTGGGCTCGCGCAGTGGATGTCGTGTCGGACGTCGTCGCGGCGAGCGGGTACGACGACGAGTTCGTCGTGTCCGACGGGAGCAGCTCACGTCAGATCGAGTTCTACGGCGATCGCGACAGCGTCGTCCGCTTGTACTCCCACACCTCCCTCGGTGTGGCGATCGACTCGGGGTGCTATCTGACCCAGGTGGGCCGTGACGCGGTCGAGCAGTTCGGCGTCCCCGACCCGGACTACTGGCGCCTCCTCTATCCCGACTCCACAGCGATCCCCACCGAGCGCTGAGCGCTGCTTGGTTCATTCCCTGATGTTCGGTCGACCGGAGAGGGCGTAGCGAGCTCGACCTCGCTGACATGATGACCCGACAACGACGAGAGAGTGACCTGCCTGTTGCCTTGCCTCGTCCAGGTGTCTCCAGAGCACGGAGAGCCAGCATCTTCCCGCTGGTGGCTCTGGCATGCGGTCTCCTGACCAGCTGTGTCGACGATGGGGCCATGACGCCCACAGAGAACTACTCCGACGAGGCGATCACTCTTGCCGCGATCGACGAGCTGATGGCTCTGCCTAGCGTGGAGCTCGTCGAACCGACCTATGACGATCTCGCCCAGGTGATCCGGCAGGCGCTCGACGACGAGTTCGGGTCGAGCGACTGGGACGTCGAGGGCGGCCTGGCGACAGGGCCAGTGTGCAGTGGCCGGTTCCAGAGGCTGGAGGGGCGGTCGGTGTCGATCATGAGCCGCACCCTTGACCGCCCGCTCGAAGGCGACGACTGGACGCGCGCCGTCGACGTCGTCACGGGAGTCGTCGGTCCTGAAGGCTTCACCCAAGAAGTCGTCGTGGCAGACCAGTCAGGCTCGCACCAGACGGAGATCTTCGGCGATCGAGACAGTGTCGTCCGTATGTACTCCAACACGTCGTTCGGAGTGACCGTCGAGTCGGGGTGCTATCTCAGAGAGTCAGATCGATCGGCGATCGAGCAGTTCGGTGTCCCGGACCCGGAGCACTGGCGCCTCCTCTATCCCGACTCGACGGTCGTCCCGGCCGAGAGAGTGAGCTGACGTTGATCGTGTCTCGACCAGGAGCTCTCAGAGCGCGGAAGGTCACTGTCATCTCGTTGTTCGCTCTTGTGGGTGGCTTGTTGACGGGCTGCGTCGACGACAGCGACACGATGTCCACGGAGCAGGAGACCGACGAGGCGATCACTCTCGCGGCGATCGACGAGCTGATGGCGCTGCCGAGCGCCGAGGACGCTAGGTCTGGCTCCGAGGAACTCAGCGTCGAGCTTCGTGATGCTCTCGACGAGAGATTCGGGTCGACATGCTGGGTGGTGGAGAGCAGGTTCAGCAGGGGGACCGTCTGCGGTGGGACCTACGACGTGCTCGATGGTCGGTCGGTCTACGTCACAGCGTTCGCCGAGGACCAGGCTCTCGACCACGAGGACTGGGCAGAGGCGGTCGACGTCATCTCCGCCGTGGCAGCCGACCACGGGTTCGACGACCCGCTGATGCTCGCAGAGGGGCCGGGCCTCCACCAGCTCGAGATCTTCGGCGACCGGGGCAGTGTCGTCCGGTTCGGCTCGGAGGTATCACTCGGTGTAACTGTCGAATCTGGGTGCTACCTCACGGACGACACGCGCGCCGCGATCGAAGAGTTCGGGGTTCCCGACCCGGGCCGCTGGGCCCGTCTCTACCCCGACTCCACAGCCATCCCCACCGAGCCCTGAGTTCCCGCCCATTTCATTCCCAGATGTGAGGGTGTCGTGCCCCACCCCTCGGAAGCGGCCGCAGGGCTGGGGCGCGCAGGGCCTGTCGCCTAGACTCGACGACGTGACAACTCTTCCTCTCGCGACTGCTCGCACGTCCGCCGACGCCAGCGCCGACGGCACCGCCCAGGCGCCCGGACGCGTCCTGCTCGCCGCCCCGCGCGGGTACTGCGCCGGCGTGGACCGCGCTGTCATCGCCGTCGAGAAGGCGCTCGCGCTGCACGGTGCGCCGATCTACGTGCGCAAGGAGATCGTCCACAACAAGTTTGTCGTCGAGACGCTCAGCGACCGCGGTGCGATCTTCGTGGACGAGACCGACGAGGTGCCCGAGGGTGCCCGCGTCGTGTTCTCCGCGCACGGCGTCTCGCCGGCAGTCGTCGCAGCCGCCGAGGCTCGCTCGCTCCAGACGATCGACGCGACGTGCCCCCTGGTGACAAAGGTCCACAAGGAGGCTGTCCGCTTCGCCTCTGACGACTACGACATCTTGCTCATCGGCCACGACGGCCACGAAGAGGTCGAGGGCACGGCTGGTGAGGCCCCCGAGCACATCCAGATCGTCAACTCGCCCGACGAGGTCGACAAGGTCACCGTCCGCGACCCCGACAAGGTCATCTGGATCTCGCAGACCACGCTCTCGGTCGACGAGACGATGGAGACCGTGCGACGTCTGCGCGAGCGCTTCCCGACCCTGCAGGACCCGCCCAGCGACGACATCTGCTACGCGACGCAGAACCGCCAGGTCGCCGTGAAGAAGCTGGCCCCCGAGTGCGACCTCGTGATCGTCGTCGGCTCGACCAACTCCTCCAACTCCGTGCGCCTCGTCGAGGTCGCGCTCAACGCCGGTGCCCGCGCGTCGTACCTCGTGGACTACGCCAAGGAGATCGACGAGTCCTGGCTCGACGGTGTCCGCACCGTCGGTGTGAGCTCGGGCGCCTCGGTCCCCGAGATCCTCGTCGACGAGGTGCTCGCCTACCTCGCCGAGCGCGGCTACGGCCAGGTCGAAGAGGTGCGCACCGCCACCGAAGACCTCATGTTCTCGCTGCCTCGTGAGCTCCGCGCCGACCTGAAGAAGGCCGGCGAGGAGACTCACCCGAAGCGCGGCAACCGCCGCTCGCTGACGGTCAACCCCGTCTGAGGTCGTCCAGGTCGACGAGCGACTCGTCGGCCGAGGCCAGCAGCTCGGGTGCGCTCACGACCCCGAGGTGCGGGCTGACCGGGGGAGGGGTCTCCAGGTCGGTGTCGACCACGTCGAGCTCCGCGAACCTGCGGGCGCTGACGAGGACCCGTGTCTCGAGCGAGGCGACGGTCTTGTTGTAGGCGTCGGCCGCACCCTGGATCTGCCGGCCGAGGCGGGTGAGGTGGCTGCCCATCGTCGCGAGGCGACCGTGCAGCTCTTTGCCCACCTCGAGGACCTTCTGCGCGTTCTCCGCGAGGGCCTCCTGACGCCACGCGTAGGAGACCGTCCGAAGCAGGGCCATGAGCGTCATCGGCGTGACGATGACGACGTTGCGCCCGAAGGCGTACTCCAGCAGCGACGGGTCTTCTTCGACGGCTGCCGCGAGGAACGGCTCGGCCGGAATGAACATCACCACGAACTCCGGCGACGGAGCGAACTGGTCCCAGTACCGCTTCGACCCCAGGTCGTCGATGTGCTTGCGCACGTGCCGGGCGTGGGCCGCCAACCGCTCCGCCCGGTACGCCGGGTCGGTGGCCTGCTGGGCATCGAGGTACCCGAGGAAGGCGACCTTCGAGTCGACCACGATGTTCTTGCCGCCGGCGAGGTGCACGACCATGTCGGGGCGCAGCGCCCCGTCGTCGGTCGAGACGTGGCTCTGCTCGACGAAGTCCACCCTGTTGAGCATCCCTGCCACCTCGACCACCCGGCGCAGCTGCATCTCGCCCCAGGCACCTCGGATGTCCGACGTGCGCAGCGCAGAGACGAGAGACCCGGTCTGGGTGCGCAGCAGCTCTGACGCCTCACGCATCCCGCGGACCTGCTCGGCGAGCGCCGACGTGCTCGCGATCCGCGCCTCTTCGGCGACCTGCATCTGCTGACGGACGTCGCTCAGTGAGCGCGTCAGCGGTGCGACGAGCTGTTGGACGGCTTCGGTGCGCGAGGCGAGGTCGGCCTGGCCGGCTACCTGGGTCGCGCGGAGCCGCTGCTCGGCGAGGCCGAGGAACTGCTCGTTGTTGGACGCCAGGGCATCTGCGGCGAGAGCTCGGAACTGGTCGGAGAGCCTGTCCTGGTCGTGCTGCATCGCGAGGAGCCGCTCACCGGCCCCGCGCCGTTCGGCCGCGAGCTCAGCCTCCGCGCGGGCGACCGCGACCTCGCTGTGGCGGACGCGGGCACCAGAGCGCACCACGGCGAGCACATAGCCGAAGACCGCACCGAGCAGGGTGGTGAGCGCGCACCAGAAGAAGGTCGTCATGGGGACAGCGTGCCCGCAGCCTCCGACACGCGAGCCTGCTGGTCGGTACGGACGGCACCGCAGGGAGACCGCCCCGTCATCTCCCTCGCCGCGCCGCTGTCGGCGTCCGCGTCTACCGTGGGGCGATGACGGCGGGACAGCTGCGGGACCGGACGGCGGATGGCCTCGGGCCGGGCGCCGAACCCGCGGACGGTCACGTCCCGGCTGTGCCCCCAGCCTTCGATCCGGGAGCACGACCGCCCTCACGACCCGTCGCCAGGCATGTCGTCGCGCTCAAGGTCAGGCTGCTCGTCAACGCGCTCACGCGCAGCGTCTGGCAGATGATCGCACTGGTCCTGTCCTTCGTCTACGGCCTCGCTGCGGTCGGTCTGCTGTTCTTCGCGCTGGCTGTCCTCGCGCGACGTGATCCCGCCCTCGCCGCGTCGTGGGTCGTGGTCGGAGGTGCAGCGCTCGTCGCCGCCTGGTGGGTGGTCCCGCTCGTGGCCTTCGGGGTCGACTCCACGGTCTCGGCCGAGCGACTGCGGCTCTTCGGACTCCGGCGTCGAGACCTCGTCCTCGGGTTGGGTGCGGCGGGTCTTGTCGGAGCGCCAGGCGTCCTCACCGTCCTCCTGGTCGCAGGTTCGACTGTCGTCTGGCGGGCGGACCCGGCGGCGCTCGTCGCCGCGCTCCCGGCTGCTGTGCTGGCCGTAGCGACGTGCGTCGTCGGCTCTCGCACATGGACGACCCTGCTGGCGCCGGCCCGCTCGGCGCGCAGGTTCCGGGACTCCGGGGTCTTCGTGCTGCTCGTCCTGGCTGCTGTCGCGGTCCCTGCAGCTGGATGGCTCGTCCCGCGCTCGACCGGGACGGTCCAGGTCGAGAGGCTTGCCGAGCTTGCCGGGTGGACACCCCTCGGTGCCGCGTGGGCAGTCCCCGCGGCTGTCGCGACCGACGACCTCGCTGGTGCTGCGGCACGGACGGGCATCGCTGTCGCCGTCCTCGCGGTCCTCGTCGGCCTGTGGCTCCGCGGCCTCGACAGAGCAGCAGTCGGACCCGCGCCGTCGACAGGCCGCCGCCCTGGTGCGCACGGCGCGACCGCGCGCCGAGGCGGAGGGCTGCTCGGAGGACGGGGCATGCTCGGCGGACCTGTCGAGCGGCTGCTCGACCGCGTCCTGGGCGTCCAGGCCTCGGCCGTCGCCGCCAGGTGCCTCACCTACTGGCGTAGGGACCCGCGCTATCTCGGGGCCCTCGCCGTCGTGCCGTTCTTGCCGCTCGTGCTCGCCCTGCTCGACCGCGGCGACGGCGGGCTCGTCCTGGTCGCCTGCCCGCTGGCGGCCTTCCTCGTCGGATGGACCATCTCGGCCGACGTGGCCTACGACCACTCAGCCTTCTGGGCGCACCTCGGTGCCGGGCTGCCTGGTCGCCCCGACAGGCTGGGGCGCGCCGTCGCAGCGACGCTCGTCGGTCTCCCGGTGACCGCGGCCGTGGTGCTCGGGGTCGTGGCGAGCACCGGTCGGTGGCAGGACCTCGCCGCGGTCGCGGGGATCTCCGTGGGCATCCTGCTCACAGCCCTCGGGATCTCGAGCGTCGTGTCGGCGCGGTTCGTCTACCCGGTGCCTCGTCCTGGGGACGGGCCGTTCTCCTCTCCCCAGGGGTCGGCGGTGGCCGACCTCGCCACGCAGGCCGGTGGTTGGGCCGTCCTGGTGCTGCTCGCGCTGCCGGAGGTCGCCGTCGGGGTCGTGGCCGTCGTCTCGGGCAGTGCTGAGCTCGGCTGGCTCGCCCTCGGGCTCGGTGTGGGTCTCGGAGGGTTCTGGTGGGTCGCCGGTGTGCGGATCGGCGCGGCGGTCTACGACCACCGCGCCCCCGAGCTCCTGCAGCAGGTGGTCGCGAGCCGATGACGCGACCGGGCCGCGCTCAGCCTGCCGCGCCAGCCTTCGTCGTCGTCGCGTCCGCCGTCGCCGGAGCGTCCGCCGTCGCACGAGGCGCGACCACTGCTGCCACGACGGCGACCAGCCCGGCGAGCACAAAAGCACCCAGGTACCCCACCCCGCCGACGCTCGGCACGAGCCACGCGATGGCGATCCCGGCGAGGGCCAGCAAGAACGCGCTGCTCAGGGCATCGGCCACCTGGAGCGAGGAGGTGTTCGACCCCTGCTCGTGGGTGGGGGAGAGGTCGAAGACGAGGATCGCGAGCGTCGGGAACACCATGCCGAGCCCGAGACCACCGGCCGCCCACGCCACGTAGGTGAGCTCGGCCGGGACCGACGGGATCACGAGCAGCGCCACCCCCGCGATCGCGACGACGACGAGCCAGGTGCCCAGCCTCAAGAACGCGGCCGAGGACCACGTGAGCCTGCTGCGCATGAGCGAGCCGAGGGCCCACGTCACTGCGCCGGCTGTGAGGACGATGCCTGAGCGGGCCGGGCTGAAGCCCCGCTCCTGCTGGAGGATCAGCGGCAGGAACACCTCGGCCGCGTAGAAGGACGAGGCGACGAGCCCGCGCAGCGCGATCACCGTCGGCAGTCCGCGCCCCGCACGCAGCGTGCCCCGGGGCAGCAGGCGCGGGGCGACAGCGAGGACCACGACGGCGCCGAGCGCGATCATCGTGTAGCCCGGGGCGCTGTGGTTCTCAGTCCCGAGCGACATCAGCGCGACCCCCGCGCTCGCCGCGGCAGCCCACCAGAGCGCACCCCGGCGTGAGGCCGGGCCTGTCGCGGGCGGAGCAGCAGGGTCGTCGCCCGCGGTCGTGGCGGTCCGGGCGCTGTCCCGGACTGCGGAGACCAGCATGAGGACGGCCGGGACTGCGAGGATCGCGACCGAGAGGAACACCCAGCGCCAGCCGAGGTGCGACACGACGATCCCGGCGAGGAGCGGCCCGACGAGGGACGGCACCACCCAGGCGGTCGAGAAGGCCGCGAGCACCTTGGCCCGCGCCGCCCCCGAGTACTGGCGCGCGACGATCATGTAGAGCGCCACGATGTACCCCCCCGACCCGAGGCCCTGGAGCGCGCGTCCCACGAGCAGCACACCCATCGACGGGGCGAGCCCGGCGAGCAGCAGACCGAGGACGAAGACGCCCACCCCGCCGAGCAGCGAGGGTCCGACAGTCCCGCGGTCGGTCGAGCGTCCCGCGAGCACCATGCCCATGACCGAGGTCGCGATGGTCAGCGCGAAGGCTGGCGCGTACAGGGCCAGACCGTCGAGGGATGCGGCGATCACGGGCATGGCTGTCGAGACCGCGAGCGACTCGAAGGCTCCGAGCGAGACCAGGGCGATCATGCCGACGAACATCGGCGAGGTGGCGACACGGCGACGGTCCGTTCCGCTGCCACGAGCGGTCTGCTCGCCGGACTGCGAGGCGCCTCGTGCCGCTGTGCGCGGTCCGGCAGCGCCTGGTCTGGTGGTGCCCGTGCTTGCGGCGGTGCCCTCGGCTGTCGTCGAGCCGGGGGCGGGTGGTGCGGTCGTCATGGAGTCCTCGTGGTCGTGCGTCCTCGCGGCTGTGGGCCGTGGACGGTGCTGCTGGCCGACGGTCGGTGGTGGGAGGCGTCGGCGGGGGAGCGAGTGCGCTCAGACCACTATCGCCGACGGCGGAGGGCGATCCGAGACGTGCGTACCAGGTCGGGCGAAGATCACATCGGGTCTGGTCTGGGTCGCCACCGGAGCCGTCCGGGGCTTCGAGGGCCGCCAGCCCCGTAGACTCTTCTCCCGTGGCCCTCACTATCGGGATCGCCGGACTCCCCAACGTCGGCAAGTCGACCCTCTTCAACGCTCTCACCCGTGCGCAGGTGCTCGCGGCGAACTACCCGTTCGCCACGATCGAGCCCAACGTCGGTGTGGTGCCGTTGCCGGACGCCCGCCTGGGGAAGCTCGCCGAGGTCTTCGGCTCCGAGCGCATCCTCCCCGCGACGGTGTCCTTCGTCGACATCGCCGGGATCGTCCGCGGTGCGAGCGAGGGTGAGGGCCTGGGCAACAAGTTCCTCGCCAACATCCGCGAGGCCGAGGCCATCTGCCAGGTGACCCGCGCCTTCGCCGACCCCGACGTCGTGCACGTCGACGGCAAGGTCTCGCCCAAGGACGACATCGAGACGATCAACACCGAGCTGATCCTCGCCGACCTCCAGACTCTCGAGAAGACGATCCCGCGCCTCGAGAAGGAGGTCAAGATCAAGAAGGGCGATGCCGCCCTGCTGACCGCGGCCCAGGACGCGCAGAAGGTCCTCGAAGAGGGCACCACCCTGTTCTCCGGTGCCGCCAAGGCCAAGCTCGACCTCGAGCAGCTCGCCGGCCTGCAGCTCATGACGGCCAAGCCGTTCATCTACGTCTTCAACACCGACGACGCAGGCCTCGCCGACCAGGCGTTCCAGGACGAGCTCCGTGCGCTTGTCGCGCCCGCCCAGGCGATCTTCCTCGACGCGAAGTTCGAGTCCGAGCTCGTCGAGCTCGAGCCCGACGAGGCCGCCGAGATGCTCGCCGACTCCGGCCAGGCCGAGCCCGGGCTCGACCAGCTGGCCCGCGTCGGCTTCGAGACCCTCGGCCTGCAGACCTACCTCACGGCAGGTCCGAAGGAAGCCCGCGCCTGGACCATCCACAAGGGCTGGACGGCCCCGCAGGCCGCCGGCGTGATCCACACCGACTTCGAGCGCGGCTTCATCAAGGCCGAGGTCATCTCCTTCGACGACCTGATCGAGGCCGGTTCCGTGGCCGCTGCGCGCTCGGCAGGCAAGGCCCGCATCGAGGGCAAGGACTACGTCATGCAGGACGGCGACGTCGTGGAGTTCCGCTTCAACGTCTAGTCGGGGCCGCGGCCAGGACCACGTAGCTGATGATGGCCAGCATGGACGGGGTCCTCACCGGTTTGTGTCGAGTTCGCCCGGACGTTCTCCGCAGCTCTCGTGCAACGAGAGCACCACTCGCGGTCGATGACCTCGTCGGCCGGAAGAGGAGTGCCGAAGACGTAGGCGGCTGCAGGGCCGATGTGGGACTCCCGAGGGAGCTCCGATGACTCGATCGTGCCTTTGACGGACTGGCAACCGAAGGGGCTTCCCCAGTGTTTCAGGACTCCAGCCCCACCAGACGAGTCAACGACGCTGTACGCCGGAACCTGGACGCAATACAGCTCTGGTTCGCCGTAGACGTCCGGGGCGATGAAGTGGCTTTGCGGGTCCTCACGCCAGCATCTCGGGCAGAAGTGCGGTGTCTCATCCTGGCCGATCGCTGTTCCGGCCACCGAGCAGGCGGTGGTTTGCTCGGTGGTGTCGGGTCTATCCGGCTTGCCGTGCAGCATCCCAGGCTCGCTGGTCCACGCGCTTCTTCGGTAGCGGCTGTGGTCGACGCTTCGTAGCCACGACTGGTGCGGCGTCGACCATCGGACCCGAAGACCTGATCCTGCCCAATGGTGGAGGACGACTGCGTAGAACTTCGGGAAAAGGTCGTGAACATCGGTTCCGGCTGTCATCCGCTCAGTACGGCGCCGCCTCAGTGGTGAGGCGGCACTTCCGACCTTGCCTGGAATCGGGAGCGTACGGCGCCTGAGAATGGTAGCGTAGTCACGCTGTGAGAGGTAGCGTAGCCCTATGGGATACCTGCCGCGGACAGTCGATGTCGAGCTCGACGAGCTCATGCCGCATGCCGCCGCGATCGCGATCGACGGACCCAAGGGTGTGGGGAAGACCGGGACCGCGTCGCGGCGTTCCACGACTACCTGGTTTCTCGACGACCCGTCCCAGCGTGAGGTCGCGGAGGCGGACCCGACACTGTCGTCCCCGCCGGCGGGGACCCTTCTCCTGGACGAGTGGCAACGGCTCCCTCAGGTCTGGGACTCGGTCAGACGTCAGGTCGACGCTGGTGCGCCTCCGGGACGGTTCCTCCTGACAGGGTCGGCCACGCCGTCCGATGCGCAGGGCAGCCACAGCGGAGCTGGCCGGATCCTGTCTCTCCGGATGCGCCCGATGGCTCTGCACGAGCGCGGTGCGGTGAATCCCACAGTGTCGCTCCGTGCTCTGCTAGACGGGTCTCACGCGGTGGCGGGGCACAGTGAGCTCGGTGTTCAGGACTATGCGAGAGCGATCGCTTCGAGCGGTCTGCCCGGGTTGATGGATGCCCCGGACCGTCTGCGGCGTCCGCTCCTCGACTCCTATCTGCAACGCGTGATCGACCGAGATCTTCCGGACATGGGAGTCGAGGTCCGCCGGCCTGAGACGCTCCGACGGTGGCTCGCCGCCTACGCGGCAGCGTCGTCGACATCGACGAGCTACTCGCGTCTGCTCGACACGACGACGGGTGGGGACGGACGCCAGCCCGCCAAGACCACGACGATCTCCTACCGCGACCACCTGACCCGTCTCTGGCTCCTCGACCCGGTCCCGGGATGGATCCCGGCCAACAACGCGATCTCTCGACTCCAGCAGGCGCCGAAGCACCAGCTTGCCGACCCTGCCCTGGCCCTGCGTCTGCTGGACCTCTCCGCGGAGACGCTCCTGAACTCTGCCGGAGCGCACCTCGCTGGTCCGCTCTTCGAGTCTCTCGTGACGCTCGGGGTGAGAGTCGCAGCACAGGCGGCTGAGGCGAAGGTCTTCCATCTGCGGTCAAACGGGGGTGAGCGCGAGGTCGACCTTGTCGTGGAGGGGGTTGACGGTCAGATCGTCGGCATCGAGGTAAAGCTGGCTCAGTCAGTCACGGACAGTGATGTCCGGCATCTGCGTTGGCTCCGTGAGAAACTCCCGGACAGGGTCGTCGACCTCGTGGTCATCACGACCGGGAACACCGCGTACAGGCGGCGGGACGGGATCGCAGTCGTGCCTCTAGCCCTCCTCGGTGCCTGAGCGAAGCGCTCGTCGTGGTGGCGCTCTCGGGACGAGAGGAGGAGTCGTACTCAGACTCGGACGCGAGTGGCCCCCTCGTGGTCCGCCCGACTCGCGGCTGATCCCTCTGCGTCCTTCCGATCGCAAGACGCCGGTGCAAGAGCTCCCAGGACGGCACGGTCGGCTGTCGACCGGCTGGCAGCCGTGCAAGGCCGCATCCCTGGACCTCTGCCTAGACTCGTGTCGTGCGCACCCGAGTCTCGACCTCCGTGGCCCTGTCCGCCGCAGCCGTCCTCGCCCTGACGGCGTGCGCCAGCTCGGCGGATCCCAGCCCGACGACGACGTCCTCACCGACGTCGACCGCCGTCGCCGACCCGACGAACCTCGGCGAGCTCGAGCGGGCAGTCATCGACGAGGGCCTCGTCGACAACGCGTCCTTCCAGGTGGACATGGGCCAGGGCACGATGCTGACCATCCAGCTCTTCTGGGACGACGTACCGAGCGCCGCTGATCAGCTGGCAGCTATCACGGAGGTCGACAAGCGCATCGACGAGCTCCCTGACAGGCGACCTGAGCAGACGCAGATCGTCCTGAGTACGACCCGACCAGATGGCGGGTTCTCCGGGATCCAGACTGGCTACGACCCCGGCATCGAGGTGCTCACCGGCATGCTCGAGGCTGTCGACGGGACCGCCTGCCAGTCGGCGAACCTCGGGCGCCGGGACACCGGTGACGGCTCGGGGGAGCGGGCGATCCTCGACCTGCGGTGTGCTGTGGAGGCCACGGACGCTGTGGGGCTGGCTGGGAGCTACGACGAGGTCACCGGCCTCGGGACCGGCATCGCGGGGGTCGACGCCACCACCTGGGAGGTGTCGATCCAGGGCCGGTCCACGTCCGAGGCGCTGCTCAGGCTCGACGCGGGACCGATCGACGGTCGCCAGCAGGTCCTGGTCGACGCGATGACCAGCTCCGTCGGGGCCGGTGCCGACAGTCTCACCGTGGTCGACTCCGGGACGAGCGTCCTGGTCGCAGGATTCGCCGACGCCGAGCAGGCCGAGCTCTGCACCACGCTGATCGACCAGATGACCGCAGCAGGCGTCGAGAGTGCCTCCGCCAGGATGCAGCTGCGTGACGCCCAGGACTGGGCCTGCAACGTCAATCCCTGAGCCGCCGGCTCAGCCCTCGCGGGGCGAGGTGAGCCCTTCGGGGACCGCAGGCGGTTCGCCCGGCCACTCCCCGAGCCTGTCGACGGTCTCCGGCACGCCGTTGTCGACGGCGTAGTCAGCCACGGGGACCGACACCCTGGAGAACCCGTCGGGGGAGACGTCACCGGTCCGCGCCTCGCTCGAGACCCACCCGGACTGCTTCGCAGCCTCGCCCAGGTCGATCCCGTCGCCGACGATGCCCTGGTAGCCGATCTCGACCGTCGTGCTCGGCATGGTCCTGTCCTCGACCGACCAGGCGGCTTCGAGGAGGTAGGTGACGAGGGCCTCAGGGTCGTCGAGCTGGTAGCCGGGGTCGAGTGCCACGTCGACGGTGAACCCGCTGTTGCCCTTGATGTTTCGCTCTGCGCCGTCGACACGGGAGAACGTCAGGCCTTCGATGCCGTCGAGGGTCTGGGTGAGCTCAGCCAGCGTCTGGCCTTCGCCCGACGTCTCGTCCTGCGGCCGGGTCGTGTCCGTCGTGGCGCAGGCGGAGAGTCCGAGCACGGCGGCGACTGCGAGGGCAGTGAGCGATGACCGTGAAGGGCGACGACTGGGGGAGCGAGTCATCTGACCAGCGTATCGAGGACGCCGGGAGAGCACACGACCTCTGCGCCGGAGCGCTCGACGACGTCAACGGCAGCTCCGTCAGAACAGTGGCCAGGGAACCGCAGGCATCTCACCAGAGGGGCCTGGGAACCGTCCCGTGGAGCGAACCTCGGAGCAGCGAGCCGCGAGCGAGGCGATCTCGTCGGCACTGAGCAGCTCGGCCAGCTCTGCACCCAGATCGCCGTCCAGCCCCGCGAGGACGCGCTCGACGCCGTCGAGCTCGTCAGCGGTCAGCGTGTCGTCGACCCATCCCCACAGGACCGTGCGCAGCTTGTGCTCGCTGTGGAAGGTGAGCCCGTGGTCCACGCCGTACCTGTGGCCGTCGGTCATCGCCAGGACGTGGTTGCCCTTGCGGTCGGCGTTGTTGACGAGCAGGTCGAGCACGGCCATGCGGCGCAGAGCCGGGGTGTCTTCGTGGACGAGGGTGACGAGCCGGCCGTCCGCGCCCTCTCCCTGGAGGACCTGCTTCCAGCCCTCCGCGGGCACCTCGTCGCTCGGGACGAGGTCGACGGCGCTGTGCTCGGGGTCCGGCTCCTTCCAGAGCTGGACCATCCCCTCGCCGAAGGGACCGTCTCGCAACCAGGTCCGGGGGACGACACCCCAGCCGAGAGTCTCCGAGACCCTGTAGGCGGCCACCTCACGCTGGGCCAGGGTGCCGTCGGGGAAGTCCCACAGCGGGCTCTCCCCGGCGACCGGCTTGTAGACGACGACCACGTCGCCGACGGAACCCAAGAACGTGGCGTTGGAGGCCGTCCTGATGCGGCCGGTGACCGTGAGCTCGCCGGTCACCAGGTCTTCTGCAGGCATCAGACCTCGGGGAGGGTGCAGGTGTGCCCGTCGGGGTCGACGGGGTACCCGCAGAGCGGGCACGCCGGGCGCCCCGCGCCCACGACCTCGCGGGTGCGCTTCGCGAACGCGCGCGCGGTCCCGACGGGTATGCGCACGAGCAGCATCTCGGAGTCGACGTCGTCGGGGTCGGACACCGGGGCGGAGTCGTCGATGTCGTCTGCGTCGTCCTCGGCGAGGGGGTAGGCCTCGATGACCACCTGCGCGGTGGTCGGGTCCCAGCCCAGGCTCATGGTGCCGGCGCGGAAGTCCTCCTCGACGGTGTCGAGAGGGTCGTTGTCGACGAGCTCGGGGGGTGTGCCTGTCGGGACGCTGAAGGGGTTGCCCTCGACCGTGAGGAGCTGGTCGAGGATCTCGTCGATCTTCTCTGCGAGCAGGGCTGACTGCTGCTTCTCGAGGGCGATGCTCACCGTCCGGGTCCCAGAGCGGACCTGGAGGTAGAACGTGCGCTCCCCGGGACGACCGATGGTGCCGACGACGATCCGGTCAGGCCAGTCGAAGTCGTGGACGCGTGTAGGCATGCAAGTACTCTAAACGCCGGTGCCGGACGGCGCCGTGTGCCCGGCACCACCACCCACCGGTGCATCACCCGACCCGATGCCCCGCGACAACCACGAGAGGTCGCCTGCGTCGGTGTTGGTCGCATGGATTGTCGGCCTGCTCGCGCCGTAGCGGACGATCGACACCGAGGCGGGACCGACGTCGATGCGCTGGAACAGGTCGAGGTGCGTGCCGAGGGCGTCCGCGAGGATCGACTTGATGATGTCGCCGTGGCTCACGGCGACCCACACCGCCCCTGGACCGTGCTCCGCCTCGACGGCTGCGTCGTGGCGGCGGACCGCCGCGACAGCCCGGGCCTGCATCCCGGCCATCGACTCCCCACCCGGGAAGACGACCGCGGAGGGTTGCGACTGCACGGTCGACCAGAGTGCCTCGGTCGCGAGCTCGGCCAGCGTGCGGCCCTGCCACTGCCCGTAGTCGCACTCGGTGAGATCAGCCTCGACCGTGAGACCGGGCGAGCCCTTCTGTCGGTCGAGGATGTGCTGCGCGGTCTGCTGGCAGCGCTCGAGAGGGCTCGACACCACCTGGACCAGGGGGACGGCCGCGAGCCGGTCCCCGGTGAGAGCCGCCTGGTCGCGGCCGATCTGGTCGAGCGCGACGCCGACGGCCCTGCCGGCCAGCACCCCGGACGCGTTCGCTGTGGTGCGGCCGTGCCGCACGAGGAGGACTGTCGCCATCTGGCCAGCCTAACCATGCCGACATCTCTCGCTGTCCCCGGTGTCGTGGACGCATGCCAGAGGCGAACCCTCGACCCGCGGTATATAGTCGATCATATAGTCCAACCGAGGAGACCACCGTGGCAGTCACCAGCGTCGACCTGGACCCGCAGCTCATCGAGCGAGCGCGCGCACTGACAGGGGAACGGTCCAACCGTGCGGTTCTCGATCTTGCTCTGCGGCGACTCATCGCCTCCAAGCAGAAGGGGGCCATGGTCGACGGCATCGCCGGGCTGGCC
>Ga0247813_10000575_pt1 | contig 32849 bp, 17 predicted proteins | sample UWRJL169409C1_FD_180719 | JGI IMG/M metagenome (GOLD analysis project Ga0247813, IMG submission 180719) | Plant litter microbial communities from Arlington Agricultural Research Station in Wisconsin, United States - UWRJ-L169-409C-1 | ecosystem: Environmental > Terrestrial > Plant litter >... | reverse complement strand
ATGACCAAGCCCCGCCGCTTCATGCGTGTATCACCTTCCCGTAACCTCAAAAAGTGACGACTACACCCCTTAACTTAGCGCCATTCCGCCCTGACCCCTTATTCAGAGTTCCAGCCCGACGCTACCCCCGTGAAACACACCATTTCGCGTGAGCCCATAGCACTGTAAGCGCAGCATCTGTAAGTTGAGGCATTTTATTCTTTAAAATTAAAAGAGCCGCATCCGCTCCCCCACGAATGGCAACTTCAGCACATATACCATAAGCCACATCAACAATTTCCTGAAATTCATTTAATAGTCCCCATGCAAATTCCTGTGAAATCAGAGGACACTCAGCATGAATTTTAGAAATTATTACACCCTGCGGAGTTCGCCCGTAATGGTTAATCCATATTAAAAACGCAGCTGAATATACATCTTTTTTCATAATGGCCATATCTTCACATAAACCCCATCAATATCTTCATATACAGCCCTAACAGGTATATCGATTCCATCAACAATAATCTGAGTAGCCCCGCCATCCCCTTGTCCCGGCAAAGGTAAATCAGGATAATCCCTAGCTATGGGCTCAAAATGAGGACCTGCATTATGCATGCCACGCGGGAGCTGAACGTTATCCTTAACATCAATCACATCAAATTCTATTCTATACCGAGCCGTGCTAGCGTTCGGCAGTTGCGATTTTCTTCTGGCAACGTTCGCACTAGGGAACGAATCAAATGATGCATAATAGCCGCCCTCACGCGCAGGCAACCATTTTGCTCCCGCTATATCTTCTGGAAGCGCAGAAGCATACCGATAACCCTTGGAAAATATCTTCTCAACCCCCTTGATATACAACGGAGGCACCACAGCCAGCTGGGAACTGGCATTATATTTCTTAAGACTCTCCTTTATCACCCCTTTGCTATCAGGCGTCCCACCTCCGCCAAAACACGCCATAACATCATTATATTTATTTCCCCAAAAAGGAACATCGCCCACATCAGGTTTTACCAAAGCACGACTAAGTTTCACAAAACCCAATGTCGTCTCTTCATCAACACCCACATCCTTCAAGACGTAAATCACATGACCCAATCTCTTGTAGGCAAGAAAACCATATGTCGAAAATTTCCCAGGAGCAATAAACCCCGCACGAATTTCGCGACTTATTATCTCATGGTTGATTCTTAAGGAATCAAGACCATCCAGCGTCTCCTGAATCAATTCAGCGGCGCTTTTATTTCCAAAACTAATGCTCGCCAGACGCAGCCCTATACCCATCTGAAGTTCACGTATATGAAGTTTATCCTTAGCATATCTTGAGATAAATCTTATACTAGCCCCAGGGAATTTCTGAACGGCATTAACTGCGCCAAGCACAGCCTGCCCTGCCCTCGAGAGACTTAGCACATACTTAAATCCTTGTGTAAATTTAGTAACCACACCGGCCCCAATTGAGATCGCTATGATTTTCTCGGTCGCCAGCCCACTCACATAACCAGCGACATAATGCTTAAGCGCCTCATCTCCGATCTCAGATTGCCATGCAACATTTCGCTCAGCTTCATTTAGAAAATTGCTTACTATTTTCCCCAAAAGCTCGTCCCGCTGCTCTGCCGTCATTTTAACTAAAATTAACATAGGCTCATAAATGGCCTTAGCTGCCTTAATGGGATTGTCCCAAAAGTCGCGTATCTGATCCCGCACTGTGCCTGGTATACCAACTAAACTCTCATAATCGGACTTAGCGCCATCCCATGCTCCGTCCACAAAACCCTTGGCGTAATTAGATGCCAACCGGCCACCCCGAAGAGCATATTCATATATATCTATGCTAGCAGTGGTGCTCAAATTACGCTGAACCACACGCGCTCCCCCAATCGAGGAATAAACAGGCGTGCGGACAATCTCATCCTTTGCGCCAGATGAGAAACGAACCCGCTGTGCATCGTATGCGTCGGCAACCAACTCGTCAGCCTTAAATACAAAATAATACTGCGCCGTAGTAGGCCCCACCGTTTGCAGATGCACGGCGTCGGTGGTCGCAACGTCGTCCACTGGAGTAAAAGTCGCCGTGAGGCCAATATCCCCAAACTCACTCAAACCCTCAATCCATAAGGTAACAGAACCGGTGGTAGCCAAAGCAGACAAGGGGCCATCAGGTGCAGCCAGATTGACACTTAACTCCGTCGCAGCAACAGTCTCCGTTCCAGTATTATTTAAAATGCGTATCGCTGCCGCATTATTGACGGCAATACTATACGTCCCATCACCGCCCGGTAAAACACCCTTAGGCAACCGCACGACTAGCATCGAAACATCATCATCCGACGCATCAATGGCGTCATCTCGATTATCCGCCTGACCCGCAGGGCCTTGCTCGTCATTATCATTATTGATGGAAAGCAGCAGTTTCAGCGGATTCGCCTCGTCAGCTTCTGATACTCGAAGACCGGGATATGCCATCGTGCCGGGCCGGTAGATAGATAGCAGCCCAAGCACATCACCTCCATCAGTATAGGACGGGTCGAAATTAAAGTCGTCCGGCGCAAGGTCCGGCGACTCCTCCGGCAGATTTATCTCCGGCTGATCAATGCGCGCGTCAAAATGCGCTATAGTTTCACCAAACTCGGCATCAGCCACAAGGACCTGCTCCCGCTTAATAATCTCCTGCCCATTTCGAGTGAGAATAATATCCACCGCGCCAACAGCCGTAAATGTAGTGTAGAATTTTATTTTATTTGCATTTTCCTCATCCCGGACAAACACGACATCCTGCTCGTAAGCCTTGGCGTCCAATGATCCGCTGTCATATTGGTCCATTTGCTCATCTGACAGGACCGCAGCTTTATTTTTATAAACATATGTGCCCCCCTCGGCGTCACCGATATCATAAATGCCATAAACCTCACCCGTCGTTTTGTGAACAAACTTAATACCGATCTCGTTCTTAATATCCCCAAATACCGCCAGATCCACATAGCCGCCCAGCATACGATCTACTGCATTCGTTTTAATATCCACCACGTAAACCGTGGCCTTCTTGCCCGCAGCTCCGTCCATCGCCTTATCCGTGCCCAGCATTTGCTCAGGATCATCGATATAAACAGGGGCTCCTTCGGGAGCCGTGATCGTAGCTTCATAACGTGGATTCGGTGGATTAGAGAAGTTTGCCGTCGATGAGCCCTCTTGGAAAGTTCGATCACCAAATGTAACCTCATATTTAGTTCCAAGGATAAGCTCCAAGACTCGATCCTTACTGCGCGCGCTCGCAGTCACTTCCTGAGTCGTTTCGATGATCGGACCGCTATCCAAAGTAAGCTTGGAAACGTGGCATTGCCCACACTGGTTAACATGGGCCTTGCCGCTATTCACCAAATGAAATGTAACGGACACTTTGTTTTCATCCGGCGGAGCCAGCCCCCCATCAGTAACATTGTTAGGATTACTACCCTGATCGATTTCGGAGCTATCGCTTACTCCATCACCATCCGAATCCTCCGAACTTGGATTTGTGCCATTTAAATACTCGTCGAGATTAGAAAGATCATCCGTATCCCTATTTTCCGACGCATCATTCGCCAGAGGATTCAAGCCATTATCAATCTCCCATTTATCCGGCAGGCCATCGCTATCACTATCACCAAATGCGGGGTCTGTATGATAAATATTAACCTCCTGCCCATCAGTAAGACCGTCGCCATCGGTATCAGCCCTCAAGGGACTGATAGCAATGGCGATTTCATCTCCATCTTTTAGCCCGTCACCATCGGTATCAGCTACATTGGGATTAGTCCCCAATACAATCTCGTCGGCATTTGTGAGCCCATCGCCATCAGGATCGCCGGAAGGTCCGTCGGTAGCACTTAACGGATCATAGCCATTGGCATTTTCATATGAATCCGACCAACCATCGGAATCCGTATCATTCTGATTGGGATCTGTGCCCAATTGATATTCTTGCAGATTCGTAAGGCCATCCGTATCGGCGTGCGCCGCGGCATCGGCCGGATCATTGGGATTTAAACCATGATCAACCTCCCACTTATTGGGCATAAGGTCATTGTCCGGGTCTGCATTATTTCCACCATCGGAAGGATCAAGCGGATCTAGGCCAAAAAGAACTTCATTACCGTCACTCATGTCATCCCCGTCGGTATCTGGATTTAAATAATCCGTGCCGAGTGCCAGCTCATCGAGATCGGATAATCCATCACCATCGGAATCAAACGCCACATATACGGGCAAGAGCCGATCAACCACAGTCCCATCGCCGAGCTGACCATAATTATTCTCACCCATGGCGTGGTAACCCACAATACCCCCGTGCATTCCCACGGTCACCGTGTATTGACCCGTAGCAATATCCGTGATCGTCGAAAGCCCTGAAATTACCACAGGAAGGTTAACCGAACTCCCCGTGGCGCCATTGCCAATTTGACCGTAATAATTATCACCCCAAGTAAAAGGAACTCCATCCAGACGCAGAGCTGCAGAATTATAAAGGCCGGCGGAAATCGCCATATATTGACCCGTCAGCGTTACCGCCCCCGCTACTCCTCGCGAATAGCCCGGACCGCCCAATTGCCCGGAGTATCCACTCCCCCACGAGAATACGGCACCATTGGAATTCAGCGCGAGCACATGACTACTGCCAGCCGCAATTGCAATCACCCGATTGATGGTTCCGACACGCACAGGAACATTAGTCGATGAGGGTGAGTAATTAGTCCCCAATTGTCCGGCATAATTCCCGCCCCATGCCCACAGCACGCCATCCGACTTAAGCGCCAGGCTATAGTTGGGACCAGCGGCGACCGCAATGATCCCCGTCAGTCCGGAAACCTGCTGCGGCGTCACCTGGTCGTCGTCCGTCGCATTTCCTAACTCACCATAATAATTGCTACCCCAAGCCCAGATGGTTCCATCAGACTTTAGCGCCAAACTATGAGTTTCTCCGGCAGAGACTGCCTGAACCCCCGTTAGACCCTGAACCGGAGAAGGCAAAATCTTGTTGGCATTACCGCCCGTGCCCAGCTGCCCGTAACCGTTGTAACCCCAAGCCCAGACACCACCGCCGGCATCAACCGCCAAGCTGTGGCTGGATCCGGCAGAGATTGCCTTGATCGCGCCGAGGGCCGTGACTTGCACGGGGCTATTCCTCGAGACCGTGTTACCCAGCCCAAGCTGCCCATTATCATTGGCCCCCCAAGCCCATACCGTTCCGTCCCGACGCAACGCCAGTGCATAATTTCCACCCGTGGCGATTTGATCGCCAATGAGGTATGCCGCCGCCTTGGTTTCGCTCTGCGGATAGCCGGACTTAAAGGACTTCACCTTCAACAAACCGCGACCAGGCACCACCGAAGCACCCGAAGCGATAGCGGTGCTGCTTCCCGTGGGCTCCGTGCCATCAAGCGTATAGCGCAATACAACCCCCGAGTCGGCCGAGGTAATAGTGACTGCGGGCGCAGCAAGGTAGCGACCGCCATCAGGCGCGAGAACAGGAAGAGTAAGTTGATTGGCAAAACTGAATGACTGGATGAGCGCAGGAGATGTCTGATTTCCCGCGACGCTTTGCCCAAGTTGACCATACTCATTATATCCCCAGCTATAAAATTGTCCCGAGGAGTTAATCGCAAAGGCATGCTGTCCGGCTGACATCGCCGTGACATTGTTAAAAGGCGATGGAATCGCATACGGCAGACCCACCGCACTAGCCGAGCCCTCATTTCCAATCTGCCCATAGCTATTGTTACCCCACGTGTAAAGCGTGCCGTCCAACTTTAACGCGGCCGAATTGTTCTGACCTGCGGCAATTGCGATATACACGCCGGCCGGAATGGTCACTGGTCCAGCCACACCATGTGAATGGGTAATATTATTATCCCCAAGCTGCCCCTCGTAACCCCGCCCCCACGCCGCCAGAGCCCCATCCGCCTTCAACGCAAGCACATGATTGTCGCCCGCCGCAATCGCGATTACATTGGCGATGGTGCCAGACCGAATCGGCACGCTGGCACTCGCAGGCGTGTAATTTGAGCCCAATTGCCCGTAGTTATTTAGGCCCCACGCCCAAACGCTTCCATCGCGCTTAAGCGCGACACCGAAATAAAAACCGGCATCAATCGCGACAATACCACTCAGCCCGGCAATCTGCACAGGACTCCGTCGCGTGTCCGTGGTGCCGTCGCCAAGCTGATTATAATAATTAGTTCCCCATGCCCAGACAGTCCCATCCGACTTGAGCGCCAAGCTAAAGCCTTCACCCGCCGAAATCGATACAACACCCGACAGCCCCGAAATCATGATGGGCGCGAGCCGCTGCTCGGCAGTTCCATCCCCCAACTGACCGTAGTAATTAGTTCCCCATGCCCAAACCGTTCCATCCGATTTGAGCGCCAAACTGTGATCCCCCCCAGCGGCGATCGCCTTCACTCCGGACAAGCTCTCCACCTTAGCCGGATACCACAACTCGCCTTGATTCCCTTGGCCCAACTGACCGTAATTGTTTTTACCCCAAGCCCATACCGTTCCATCCTTTTTTAATGCCAATGTATGATCCTTACCCGTTGATACCTGATCATCGATGAGGTAAGCCGCGACTTTGGTTGGGCTGGAAACACGACCGGACTTAAAAGCCTTTACCTTGAGCAAGCCGCGACCGGGCAACACTGAAGCGCCCGAGACGATAGATGCACTACTTTCCGTAGGCTCCGTGCCATCAAGGGTGTAACGCAATACGGCGCCAGGGTCACCTGAGGTAACCACGACTGTAGGCGTAGCGAGGTAGCGACCACCATCAGGCGCAAAAACAGGCAGACCAAGCTGACTGGCGAAAGTGAATGACTGAACAAGTGCAGGAGATGCCTGATTGGCTCCGCTGCCTTGCCCGAGCTGCCCGTGTTGATTATATCCCCAACTATAAAGCTGCCCCAAGGAGTTAATCGCAACGGCATGCTGTCCAGCGGACATCGCCACGATATTGGCAAAAAGCGACGGGACTGCATATGGAAGACCCACCACATTGGCCGTGGCCCCATTTCCAACCTGCCCATAGCTATTATTACCCCATACATAGAGCGTGCCGTCCGATTTTAACGCAGCAGAACTATTCTGGCCTGCGGCGATAGCGATGTAGGATCCGGCCGGAATGGTCACCGGACCAGCCACACCACGGGAGTGAGTAATATTATTATCCCCAAGCTGCCCTTCATAACCCCGTCCCCACGCCACTACCCCGCCATCGGCTTTCAGGGCAAGCACATGATAGTCACCCGCCGCGATCGCGGACACATTGACGATAGTGCCGGATCGAACCGGCGTGCTAGCACTAGCTGGCGTATAATTTGAACCTAATTGCCCATAGTTATTTTGCCCCCACGCCCATACGGTTCCATCAGCCTTAAGGGCAACTCCAAAATAAAACCCGGCATCAATCGCTACAACACCGCTCAGCCCGGTAATCTGCACGGGGCTCCGCCGCGTGTCGGTGGCGCCGTCACCAAGCTGGTTGTAATAATTAGCCCCCCATGCCCAGACCGTTCCGTCCGACTTGAGTGCCAAACTAAAACCTTCACCTGTGGAAATCGCTACGACTCCAGACAATCCCGGAACCATGATGGGCGCGAGCCGTTGCTCGACAGTCCCGTCGCCCAACTGACCATAGTAATTATTCCCCCATGCCCAAACCGTTCCGTCAGATTTGAGTGCCAAGCTATGATCTCCGCCTGCGGAGATCGCCGCCATTCCCGACAAACTCTCTACTTTCGTCGGATACCACAACTCCCCCTGATTACCCTGCCCGAGTTGTCCGTAATTATTTTTACCCCACGCCCATATCGTCCCATTCTTTTTTAAGGCCAATGAATGATCCTTACCTGTCGATATCTGGTCATTGATAAGATAACCTGGCGTAGACACAGACAATGACACTCCCGCCAGAGATTCATTACCCGCCGCATCCCTCGCCTTCACGGTCATGCTATAGTCCATTGATGCAGCCAGATTAACTATTCCATAGCTGAGCGTCGTAGTTGAACCGATCAGAACCCCATCCAAGTAAATGCGATAATCCACCACACCAACATTGTCAGTTGCCGCGGTCCAACTTAGGACAAAGCCATCTTGGGTTACGGTATTTACTACTAAATTAGCAGGTGTGGCGGGCCCAACCATATCGCCCGGCGCGAAGCTAAAAAGCTCTTTCACCTGACCGATGTTGGCCATCGCATAGTCATCAGCCGTGCCAGCCCAAGGACGGGTCTGGCCAAGTTTCAATGGCTGTCCCGTATAACCCACCTCGGCCAGTCTTGCATAAAATGGGTCCGCCAAATACTTAAGTTGCCCTAAATTAACGGTCCGAAAATCATCCTGACTAGCCACAGGCGCGTGCCAAAGATTGTAAAGTGTCGGACCAGCTCCGCCGACAAGTTTTTGATTTAATTCCTCATACGCCTGCTTCGCAATATTTCTGACCTGACCCTGATTCACCGCTGCATAATCGTCCACGACAGCCCCGGGCTTAATCACCTCTCGCTGCGCCCACCACGCCGGTGCGTCCCCCCACAGCCATATAGGAGTCAAAGCCAGAACGAGCGCTATCGCCCCATAATAGGGCACAACACCGCACACCGCCCTCAATCGAGCCCAAAATGTAAACTTCATGGCGATAGCGAAAGGATTCAGGGCGTCGCCGGATCGCCACCCACTCTAAAGCTTCCCATGGAAAGATCACCGGATTCTGAAACCCGAATCACTTTCGGCAGAAAAGCCGCATCGATGGTCCCATCCGACTTACTTTTAACCAGTTTATTGGCCGAAGCTGAAACGGCAGCATCCGTATCCACAACCAAAACTCCACTTTTGTCAGGAAGCGTAATAGTCCTATTTGCGGTAATTACGGAAACGCTCAATTGAGCATAGTAATCCGACGAACCCGAAGGCACCAGCTTGAAACTTGCCGGAAGCTCTTGCCCGGCAGAATTAAACAGCCCGACGCCGACACCCGGAAGATCAACCCATCTTTTTAACACACCTGGAAGCGACACACTCGATAAATCCAGAAATCCACCGTCAATCTTCCCACTACTGTTGGTTTTAACCAGAATGTTAGCCGCAGACGTAGCCGAGATACCCGCCCCCGAATACGAAGCCGACGTCACCGAAGTCGCCACTAAGGGCCCAGACACCATGACAGAACCCGTGCCACTCGGCGTCAAAGTGATACTCTGATTAGCGCCCCCTGCATTTAGCCCCAACCCACTGGTTCCGCCAGTAATAGTCCCTCCGCTGAAAGAAGTATCCAGAAAGCTATTATCGATTTTCCCACTGGAGTTAGTTTTTACGATTATGTTCGACGCAGACGTAGCTGATACGCCCGAGCCCGCATACGAGGCCGACACCACCACCGGCGATGTAACGGAGGTCGCGGTCAAGGGACCCGACACCGTTACAGAACCCGTGCCACTCGGCGTCAGCGTAATACTTTGATTGGAGCCTCCTGCAGTAAGCGCCAGCCCACTTGTTCCACCAGCAATTGCTCCAGCGCTTATAGAATTATTTAAGAAACTGTTATCAATTTTACCACTGGCGCTAGTCTTAACGAGGATGCTAGCCGCCGATGTAGCTGAAACACCCGTACCGGAATACGAGGCCGCCGTCATTGAAGTTGCTGTCAAAGAACCGGACACGGCCACAGAACCTGTGCCGCTCGGCGTAAGCGTAATGCTCTGATTCGTGCCGCCGGCGATAAGCGCCAATCCACTGGTCCCGCCGGTAATCGATTCAATACTCAAGGCACTATTTAAGAATCCATTATCAATTTTACCGCTGGAGTTCGTCTTGACTACAATGCTAGCCGCAGATGTAGCGGACACACCCGCACCCGCATAAGAAGCAGCCGTCACGGCAGACGATGTCACCGCGGTTGCCGTCAATGGTCCGGACACGCTCACAGAGCCCGTGCCACTGGGCGTTAATATAATATTCTGATTCGCCCCTCCCGCTGTCAGCGCCAATCCGCCCGTTGCCGTAATTTCTTCGACAATCAAAGAACTATTCAGGAAGCTGTTATCAATTTTCCCGCCAGAGCTGGTCTTGACGAGAATATTGGCGGCAGACGTCACGGATACACCCGCACCTAAATATGAGGCAGCCGTAACCGCAGGCGAGGCCACCGAAGTCGCAGTCAACGGACCTGCTACGCTGACGGAGCCCGAGCCACTCGGTGTCAGCGTAATATTTTGATTAGTTCCACCCGCCGCGAGCGCTAATCCGCCCGCCCCGCCAGCAATCGACTCGATGGTTAAGGCGCTGTTTAAGAATCCATTATCAATTTTTCCACTGGAGTTGGTTTTTACTAGGATGCTGGCCCCAGGCGTAACCGAAACGCCCGCACCCGAATATGAAGTTGCCGCCACCGACGTTGCCGTCAGCGGACCGGATATATTTACAGAGCCCGTGCCGCTCGGCGTCAGGGTAATGTTTTGATTCGTGCCACCGGCAGTGAGCGCCAATCCACTGGCACCTCCGGAAATACCTCCAATGCTTAAAGGACTGCTGAAGAATCCGCCATCGATTTTACCGCTGGCGTTGGTCTTAACTACTACATTGGCCGCAGACGTAGTCGAGACACCCGCTCCCGAATAGGAGACCGCCGCTACTGAGGTTGCAGTCAACGGGCCTGACACAGCTACAGAACCCGTGCCGCTAGGAGTTAACGTGATGCTCTGATTCGTGCCACCCGCCGTGAGTGCCAACCCACTGGCTCCGCCGGTAATGGTCCCGCCGCTGACAGCGACTTCCGCCAGAAAACTACTGTCGATTTTCCCACTGGAGTTGGTCTTGACCAATTTATTAGCCGCCGAAGTCGTGCTAACACCGGCCCCGGATACCTCCCCGGTGAGCGTCACCGCCCCCTGCAACTCGCTCACTCCCGTCACCGTCAGCGATTGAGCCTTAACCGAACCCGCAACTTCCAATTTAGCCGTGGGCGCAGCCGTCCCGATACCCACCGAGCCACCGTTATTGACGAAAAACAGGGACTGCCCAATTCCGTCCGTGAAGTTCGCAACCGAATCCGCACTGGACAGGCTGGTGCCCGCCACGGTCAGTCGAGACTTAGGGGTATCAGTGCCAATACCCACGTTGGCCGCCGGCATGCCAGCGCCAATCAATAGACTCGTGCGATCCAAACTGGTGTTAATCACCGACTTACCATCGAGCTTATATCCATTATCTGCCGTTGCTGCCAAGTTTATTATCTCCAAGGCGTTAGAATTTGGAATGTAAGCATAATTTCCAGCTACCGCAATAGAAGAAGCTTGATATACCATCGCAACACCGCTGCCGCCCTCAAGCTTCCCCACATGGTGGGGCAAGGCTGGATTACTCACATCAACAACCTCCAATGCCCTATTGGTCATAATATAAGCATAAGACCCCACGACTGAGATCGCTTGGGGCAAATTCAATACTGCTCCACCCACTCCGTCCACCAACGACCCCTTGTGAACAGGAGCAGCCGGGTCGCTTACATCTATGATTTCCAGCGCCCCACTGTTAAAACTTACCACATAAGCATAATTCCCAACCACAACCACCGAGCGCGGACTATCCAGCAAAGCACCACCCGAACCATGAATCAGTGCCCCCTTATGCACAGGAACCGCCGGGTTCGTTATGTCTATAATCTCTAAAGCATCACTTACTCGACTGGCCACATAAGCATAATTCCCAGATACAGCCACCGACCACGGACTGTCCAGCAAAGCCCCTCCCGTTCCATGCGCAATAACCCCCGCATGCACAGGCACCGCCGGATTACTTATATCAACAATTTCCAATGCCTGACTTCCCTCACTCACCACATAAGCATAATTTCCTGCCACTGCCACGCCTTGAGGTCCGCTCAACAACGCCCCGCCAGACCCATGCGACAACTTACCCTTATGAATAGGGTTTTCCGGATTACTGATATCTACAATTTCCAGAGCATTACTCGCATAGCTGGCCACATAGGCATGACTCCCTTGGACCACCACCGAGCGAGGGCTATTTAATGCCGCCCCACCCGCTCCGTTAAACAATGCCTTCTTATGCACAGGCCGAGCCGGATTACTCACATCCACCACCTCCAACGCATTATTCCCCATGCTCGTAACATACGCATATCCGCCTGCAATCGCCACTGAATGAGAAGTCATTAGCTGCGCACCTCCGCCACCCATTAATAGTTTACCCTTATGAACCGGCAACGCAGGATTACTTACATCGACAATACCCAACCCGCCAGCTGCCGCGTATACATAATTACCTACAATTGCAATTCGTCCCACCCCGCTCAACAAAGCCCCACCGGTATTATGCACCAATCGCCCCTTATTAACCGGCATCGATGGATCCGTGATATCCACAACTGTAACCCCATTCCCGCTGGCGATATACGCATAATTTCCCTCAATTACGATCTCCAGAGGACCGCTCAAACTTACTCCACCAGTCCCATGAATCAGCGACGCTACATGCACTGGTGCGGCAGGATCACTTACATTCACAACCTCCAACGCCTGGCCACCCTGACTGGTTATGTATGCATAATCCCCAACAACAGCAACACTGTGCGGATCGGCCAACACTGCACCACCCGCCCCGTTCACCAACGACCCTTTATATATAGGCGAAACCGGATTACTTACATCAATGATCGATAGCGCATCACTTCCCGAGCTCACTACATATGCATAATTGCCCACCAAGGCAAGGCCGCGGGCACCCGCCATATTGTTAGCAGAACCACCCTTGGCCCCCGCATGCACCGGAGCGGCAGGATTACTCACATCTACAATTTCCAAAGCATTGCCACTGGAACTTACCATATAGGCGTAATTACCCCTTACGATAATTTTTTGAACACTACCGAGCAATGCCCCTCCAACGCCATGCCTAAGCACTCCTTTATGCACCGGCATCGCAGGCTCACTCACATCCACGATCTCCAAAGCACTGCTATTACTGGATACATAAGCATATTTTCCAGCAACTGTTACGGCAATAGGCTGCCACATCAATGCGCCTCCTTGGCCATGGGCTATCGCGCCCCTATGCACCGGCACCGCAGGATTACTTACGTCCACAATCTCCAGCGCGTGACTATCATAGGCAGTAACATAGGCATAATTTCCCGCAACGGCCACCGCAGACACCCCCCCCATCACCGGCATGCCGACCCCCTGCCCATAAGTAATCACACTCGCAGGTGATGGAGTCGCTGGCATAAAAGTTTGAACTGGCCCGCCCGCATTGACGCCTCCGCCCACATTCAACTGACCACCCACTCCCGCGCCACCGGATACCGTCAATGCACCGGTAGATGACGAGGTGCTGGCAGTCGTCGAGGTGATTGCAACGGGAGATGCCGTGACTGTGCTACCCGCCCCCGTGGGCACGAGGGTAATGTTTTGATTACCCGTGCCACCCGCATTAAGCGTCAGACCGGACGATCCGCCGGTAAATGTCCCATTGGGCACACTCAAGGCTCCGTTAACGGTCAAACCACCCGCAACCGTGCTCGTGCCCGCAGGATTCAACACAATGCTCGCGACGCCCGTGGCCGGATTGAAGAGACTGAGCGTATTGGTGCCATCTATCTTAAACTGAGGCAGGGCATTAGTCCGCCACACCCAAGACGCCCCGGCGCGCGTCGCATCAAAGTAAAGGCTCGGGTTCGTCGCATCGCCATAAAGCAGGTTGATGCCCGGCGTGGTGCTGGAATCCGCCCGCGTGCCCAAGCTCAGGGTGTCACCCTGAATGTCCACATCGCCGTCCACCGCTAGGTTGCCGGTAACTGTTTCGTCTGCCGAAAACGAGGACGCGGCAAAACCCATCACAGCGCCGGCCATCAGGCAGACGCGCAGATCACGAAGAAGGTGCGACTTCATATAAAAAGGAAAAACGAGGAGGTAACGGTCCCTGAATGTGAGACCGCTCCAAATTACACTAGCTGGAGATCGCTTTGATGGGCGGGCATTTCCGGAATTCAATTTTAAACCCCCCATCCGGGAATAAATACCCACATACACACTTCAAACACACCAGATCGCCAAGCGTGGTCACTCCAACCTCCAACATACAGAATACTTTGGGTGAAATTTCTCAGCCAATTCAGCCATGGGCCGCACTATATTAACTCAGGTCAGAGTCACCCCAACAACGCATGCTTTCCATCCACCGCCAGCAACCGTCGCCCTCCGGTCGCGATCCGCATCTTTTCCAGCCACGCTTCAAACTCCGGCGCGGGCTTCAGCCCCAGCACTTGGCGCAAGTAGTGGCTGTCGTGAAAACTCGTGCTCTGGTAACCGAGCATGATGTCGTCCGCCCCCGGTATCCCCATGATGAAATTGCAGCCGGCCACGCCGAGTAACGTGAGCAAGGTGTCCATATCGTCCTGATCCGCTTCGGCGTGGTTCGTATAACATACATCCACCCCCATCGGCAGGCCTAGGAGTTTGCCGCAGCAATGATCTTCCAACCCCGCGCGAATGATCTGCTTTCCATCATAGAGATACTCGGGGCCGATAAAGCCGACCACGGTATTAACGAGCAGCGGCTTGAACGGACGCGCCACCGCGTAGGCGCGCACTTCGCAGGTCTGCTGGTCGAGTCCATGATGCGCGCCGGCGGAGAGCGCCGAGCCCTGCCCCGTCTCGAAATACATGCAGTTGTCGCCCACCGTGCCGCGCTTCAGCGAAAGCGCGGCGGCGCGCGCCTCGGCGATCAACGCGAGATTGATGCCGAAGCTTTTGTTGGCCGCCTCCGTCCCCGCGATGGATTGGAAAACGAGATCCATGGGCGCGCCGCGCTTCATCACTTCGAGCGCCGTCGTGATATGCGCGAGCACACAGGACTGCGTGGGGATTTCGTAGCGGCGCACCAACTCGTCGATGAGGCGCAAAAGCGTCTCCATCGCCGGCACGCTGTCGGTCGCCGGGTTGATCCCGATCACCGCGTCGCCGCAGCCGTAGAGCAGTCCGTCGAGAATCGAAGCGGCGATGCCCTGCGGGTCGTCGGTCGGGTGGTTGGGTTGGAGTCGCACCGCAAGGCGTCCAGGCAAACCGATCGTGCTACGGAACGCCGTGACCACGCGGCATTTCTGACCGACGAGCACGAGGTCCTGGTTTCCCATCAACTTCGATACGGCGGCGACCATCTCCGGCGTGAGTCCGGGCGCGAGTGCCGTGAGCACGGTCGAATCGGTTTCATAGCGTAGCAGCCAATCGCGAAACTGCCCGACCGTGAGGCCCGCCACCGGCGCAAACGCCGCGCGGTCGTGCGAATCGATGATGAGGCGCGTAACTTCGTCGGCTTCGTAGGGAATCAGCAAATCCTCCAAAAACCGAGCGAGCGGCACGTCGGCGAGGCAGAGTTGCGCCGCGATGCGTTCCTCGGCGGACGCCGCCGCGACGCCGGCGAGCACATCACCCGAACGCAGGGGCGTCGCCTTGGCCATGAGCTCGGCGAGCGTGGCGAACGTGTGGCGGGTGCGCCCGATGGTGGTCGCGAAGCTCATGGGGTCGGAATTTTTAACCACGAAACACACCAAACACACGAAAAGATCCGATCCCTCCGGCTTTCGTGTAGTTGGTGTGTTTCGTGGTTCATGTCTCAGTTGAATTTTCCGAGGTAATCATCGGCCAGCGCGCAGGTGTCCGTCGTAAAGCGCGGACCCATCGCGCGAGCTTGGGCGGTGTCGGCGTGGGAACCTATCCAGGCGACGAGTAACATGCGCCGCAGCATGATGAATGTCGGGATCGCGGCGAGTTCGACTTTGGAGAGCGTCCGCAACTGCGTGTAGGCGCCCAGCCACGCTTCGATGCACGCCGGCACGTCGGGGTGCGTCTCGATAAAACTCAACGCCGCCGCGAGGTCGTAGATAAACCAGGAGTGTCCGCAGTCGTCGAAGTCGATCACCGCAACGCGTCCGTCGTTCACGAGCAGGTTGGCGGCGCGAAGATCGGCGTGGATAAGCCCGAAGCGGGCGCGACTGTAACCGACCGCCTCCACGCGGCGGCGCAGCACGGGGAGCACGCGGGCGAGGTGGCGCTGGATCGCCGGCGTCATGCCGAGACCGTTTTGCCAGCGGCCCCAATGTCCGTCGGGGCCGAGCATCGTATCAAAGTCCCAACGTTCGCGCAGGATCGGCTGCGCAGGTTTCCACGCGGCGGCGTGCAAATGCAGGCGCGCGGTGACTTCGCCGAGCAGCGCGAAGGAAGCGACGCGGTTGGTGTCATCGGGCTCCGCACCGGCGACAAACGTCATGAGCACGCAGTGGCGCGGTTCGGGCACGGCGGGATGCCAGACGTGTTGCACGTATTCGCCGTCGAGGCCGGGCAGCGGTTCGGCCGTGAGGAGCGGCGTATCGCGGCGCAACGCGTTCACCCACGCAAGCTCGGTGGCGATGAACGCACGCGGGTGATAGCCGGGACGGTTGATGCGCAAGACGCGGCGCGGGCCCGTCGAACCGGCGGGCGGCGTGATGAGGTAGGTGGCGTTCTCGGAGTAGTTGAGAATTTTAACGGACGAGTCGGGCGGAAGACCGAAGAGCGGCAGCGCCTGACGGGCGAGTTGCTCGACGCGGCGGAGCTGCGCGTGCGTCGGCAACGCGGCGAAGGCGGCGGCGGTGATCGGTAGTTTAGTCACCGCAGGAATTGGCCGCAAAAAGGCACAAGAGTCTGGTATGCGAAAGGAAACCTCCCGTGCGCCTATAGGCGCGACGCAGGGTCACGGATGCCGGACGGAATTTTGTGATTTTTTGCGGCAAAACGTCCGAGGATTGAGGTTCCGGTTAGAACGAAGGCGCGGCCGCCGCGATGCCGGCTTCGGTGCGTTCGAGGATTTCGTCGCAGTCGGCCGGCGTGAGCAGCAGACCGGGCTTGAACTGGAGCACGCGCGGATCGAGCTGCGAAAAAATCGCCCAGATGCCTTTCGCGTAGAGTTCGCGCATCACATGTTTAGCGCCCTCGGGATGCGTGTTGAACTCCAGGCCGAAGATCACGCCGCGCTGGCGGATGCCCGTGAAAAACGCGTGTTTTTGCTGGATAACTTCAAGCCCGGCACGCAGGCGGGCGGCGATGGCATCGACGTTGGTGATGGTCGAGGGACGAAGCGTGATTTCGAGTGTCTTCAACGCGGCGACGCAGCCGAGTTCCGAACCACCGAAGGTCGAGATGTGGCCCCAGCCGTCTTCGTTGAGCCAGCCGCCGCCGGCGGCGTTGGTGATGACCGCGCCGATGGGATAAAGACCGCCGCTCAGGCCTTTGCTCGTCACGATGATGTCGGGCGTGACGCCGTAACCGGTGATGCCCCAGAGGTGACCCGAGCCGCAGCGCATGAGGCCGGTCTGCACTTCGTCGGCCACGTAAAGCGCGCCGTAACGTTCGCAGAGGGCTTTCACGCCGGGCAGATAACCGTCCGCCGGAAGCGGAAACCCATACGTCGCCGGAATGGTTTCCATGATGACGCAGGCGGCGTCACCGGGCGCGAGCGCGGCTTCCATCGCGGCGAGATCGTTGAAGGGGACTTTGACAAACTCATCGGACCGCCCGGCGCTCATGAACTGGTCGGCGTAGCGTCCGTCGGCCGTGCCGAGAGCGAGTCCCGTGTGGCCGTGATAGGCGCGGACGATGGAGACGATCTTGCGGCGCTTCGTGGCGTAGCGGGCGCATTTGAGGCCGATGTCGATGGCTTCGCCGCCGCCGCTGGAGAGGACGGCGTAGCGCATGTTGGGCGGCGCGGTCTCGACGAGTTTTTTGGCCAGCGCCGCGCGACCGATCGCCGGAAAGTGGTGGTTGCCCATGTCGAAGTGATCGAGGGCTTCCTTCAACTCGGCGACGATCTCGGCGTTGCGATGGCCGAGGTTGTAGGTGCCGCCGTTGAGATGAAGGTCGATCAGGCGGTGGCCCGACATGTCGTAGAGGTGGTAGCCCTCGCGGCGGCCGATCACGAGCGGCGTGCCGCGCTCGGCCCAGGCGCGGACTTTGTCAGGGTTCCAATAGCGCGCGCTGTCGGCGAGGACGGCGGCTTTGTCGGCGTGGATGAGAGAGTCGATGAGAACAGACATGATCAGGCGGGGTTGAGGGCGGAGAGCGTTTCGTCGGTCGTGAGCACCTGGCAGTAGATGTTGTTGATGATCGTGAGCTCGGCGCGGTGGAGTTCGTCGGTCGCGGCGGCGCAGGCGTCGTCCACCACGATCACGTTGAAACTCTCGTCGGCGAGGGAGCGCACCGTGCTCGCCACGCACTGGTCGGTAAAAATGCCGCACACGACGACGTGGCGGATTCCGAGGTTGGTGAGGAGCAGGCGGAGATTCGTCCCAGTGAGCGCGCTGTCCGTGGTTTTGGTGACGACGATCTCCTCGGGAAGCGGCGCAACCTCGGGCAGGATCTGCGAATCGGCGGCGTGGAGCGGCAGCAGGAGATTGTTAAAGCCGGGGCGGGCCTGGCTGAGCGAGCGGTCGCGGCCGTCTTTGGTCAGGCAGGCGATGCGGGCGAAAATCACCTCGCGACCGGCGGCGCGAAAGTGCGCAAGCAGACGTTGGGTGGACGGCAGCACCGTGGTGCGCAGGCGTTCGCGAAACGGCGCCCAGCGCCGCCACTCGGCGATGTCGGCCGGCGTGGCGTGCGGAGGAGTCGCCTCGGGCAGGTAACCCACCTGAAGGTCGATCACCAGGAGCGCGGTCTGCTCGGCGGGCAGGACGATGTCGGGTAGATCGTCGCCGGCCATCGGCTCGTAGTAGAAAGATCGATACGCGGTGCGCCAGGTGGAGGACATGGGAAATCAGGCCGTGAGCGCGGCGGGGGATTCGGGGAGGATCTGGCCGCCATCGACGGTGATCGTCTGGCCGGTGATGTAGTTCGCCTCGGCCGAGGCCAGAAACGCCGCCGAGTGGCCGATGTCTTCCACCGTGCCGAGCTTGCCCAGCGGAATGCAGGCGGCGGTCGCGGCGAGGTAATCTTCGCCCATGCCCGCGAGTCCTTCGGTCAGGATGTTTCCGGGCAGGACCGCGTTGATCGTGATGTTATCCTTGGCGAACTCGATGGCGGCCGTGCGGATGAAGCCGAGCTGCGCGGCCTTGGTCGCGCCGTAATGCGACCAGCCGGGGAAACCGGTGATCGGGCCGGTGATCGACGACGTGACGACGATGCGGGGCGCGGCGCTTTTTTTGAGCTGCGGCAGGCACGCCTGGATCGAGAGGAACAGGCTCTTCACGTTCGTCGCAAAAATGCCGTCCCACGCGTCCTCGGTCATGTCGGCGAACTTGAGCGCGGGGAACGCGCCGGCATTGGCGCAGAGCACGTCAATGCCTCCGTGAAGCGCCACGGCGGTCGCGGCCATGTGCTCGACTCCGGCGCGCGTCGCGACGTCGGCCTGGCAGAACGCGACGTGTCCGCCGGCCGCCGCGAGTTCGGCGACGGTTGCTTCGCCTTCGCTCGCGGTGCGGGCGACGACGAGAACCTTCGCGCCGTGGCCGGCGAAGACGCGCGCGATGCCTTTGCCGATGCCTTTGCTGCCACCGGTGACGATGACGGATTTGTTTTTGAGTGAAGCGGACATGATCAGTGGGACGACGAAGCGGTGCTGCGGGATTTACGACTGGTCCAGTGGACGACTCCGAACAGCACGAGCACGAGGAGGACGGCGGCGATGACGTTGAGCACGCCGACCGCCGGCACCATCGGCTGGTAGCCGCTGGTCATGCGGGCGTAGAGCCACTCGGGCAGCGCGCTGTCGGCGCCGGTCGTGAAGAGCGAGAGCGCGAAATTCCCCCACGACAGCAACACGGCGAAACACGTTGCGCTGATCATGCCCGGCATGAGCAGGGGAATCGTGATTTTGCGCAGGATCTGCCAGCGCGTGGCGCCCATGTCTCGGGCGGCTTCTTCGAGGGACTCGTCGAGCCCGTAAGCCTGGATCGAGATGATCAGCGTCGTGATGGGTGCGATCCACACGGTGTGCGCGATGGCGGCCGTCCACCAGGCGGTCGTGATGTCGAGAAAGTTGAACCACATGAGCAGCGCGAGCCCGAGCACCGACTGAGGGAAAAACAGCGGCAGCAGCACGAGGCGCTGGAACGTCTGGCGTCCGCGCCAGCGGTAACGCGCATAGGCGAGCGCGGAGAAAAATCCGATGACGACCGAGCAGCCAGCGGCGAGGAACGCGATGCGCAGGCTCACGCCCACGAAGTCGGAGACCTGCGGAGAATGGAGCGCGTCGTTATACCACTTGAACGTCATGTCCTCCGACGCATACGGGAAGGAGAAGAACCGTTTCTTCGAAAGCGACGCGACGATGATGCAGAAGACGGGGAAGTAGAAAACGAGCAGCGCGAGTCCCGCGTAGAGACTGAAACCGGCCTTCTGGGTGCGTGAGACGATCATGGCGGCGCGGCGGGTTATTCGGACGGTTTTTTGCCGAGGAGTTTTTCCAGGTCGAAGCGGCTGAGCGCGAAAAAGACGACGACCGTGGTGAGCGCGATGAACAGCGTGGAAAGCGCGGAGCCGAGCGGCCAGTTCTGCGCGTAGGTGAACTCCGACTCGATGTCGGAGGCGATCGTCACGACCTTCTGGCCGCCAAGGATCTTCGCCTCGGAAATCGCGCCGACCGAGAGCACGAACACCAGCAGCGAACCGATCATCACGCCGGGCAGCGAAAGCGGGAGATCGATTTTCCTGAACACCTGCCAGCGGCTCGCGCCGAGATCGAACGCCGCCTCGCGCACCTGGTCGGGCACCATCTTCACGCCGAGCACGAGCGGGAAGAGCATGAACGGCAGGTAAACGTAAACCATGCCGAGGATGATCACCGGAATGTTGTAGAGCAGGGAATCGACCTGGAGGTCGAAGACCTTGGCGAGCGTGCCGCCGACCACGCCGTTTTTCATGAACCCGATGACCCAGCCGAAGAGCCGGATGTTTTCCGAAACGAAGAGCGACGTCGCGATGGCGTAGGTGACGAACGTCGCGCCGCCCTTGAAGATTTTGGCCATCGCGAAGGCCAGCGGATAGCAGATCACGAGGAGGATCAGGACCGTCGCCGTGGCGAGGCCGAGCGACCAGAGGATGGATTTGAAATACGTCTGGTTAAAAATCGTCTGGTAGTTTTCCAGCGTGGGCGCCTGCAGCAGGCTGAAGGTTTTCGGCGGCATGAAGCCGAACCACACGACGCAGAGCAGCGGCGCTACGAAACCAAACAGCATGAGCAATCCGAAGGGCGTCGCGGAAAACAGTCCGACGGCCCCGGGCCCGAAGGAGCGGGATTTTTTCGGAGGAACTGGAACCGCGTCGCTCATGCCTCGAGGATCTGGCTGTCGGCGAGTTCCCAACCGAGCACGGCTTCGGCCGTCGCGCTGCGTTCCTCGCGCAACCGCTCGACCGTGAGCGTGCAACCCGGGCTCACTTCGACGTGATACTGCACGCGCGAGCCAAGCGAAAATTGGTTCAGGATGCGCACCGGAACGGTGTTGCCCGCGACTTCACCGGGAACGACGAAACGCAGCGCCTCGGGACGGATGAGCAGCTTCCGCTTCGCCCCGGCCTCCAGCGCACCGGCCGAAGCGGGGAGCGTGAGCGGAATCGTTTTACGCCCGGCTTCCCACAGCGCGGTGCCGTCGGCGGCGACGATGATGTCCAACAGGTTCACCTCGCCCATAAACTCGGCGACGAAGGCGTTTTTCGGGTTGGCGTAGATTTCGTCGGGCTGGCCGATCTGCTCGATCACACCGGCGCGCAGGATCGCCACGCGGTCGCTCATGACCATCGCTTCTTCGAGCGAGTGCGTGACGTAACAAAAGGTTTTTTTCGTGCTGCGCTGCAGATCCTTCAGCTCCTTCTGCAACGTCTTGCGCAGGCGCGCGTCGAGCGCGGAGAGCGGCTCATCGAAGAACAGAATCTCCGGATCGTAGGCGAGCGCGCGGGCGAGGGCCACGCGCTGGCGTTCGCCGCCGGAGCATTGCGTGACGTTTTTGTCGTAGTAGCGGTTGGGATCGAGATGGAGGAGTTTGAGCAACTCCCAGGCCCGCGTGCGGCAGTCGCCCTGCGAGGCGCCGCGGATGTTGAGCGGAAACTCGACGTTTTTGCCCACGGTCATGTGCGGAAAAAGCGCGAGCGACTGGAACACCATGCAGGTGGGGCGCAGGTTGGGCGCGAGGTCGTTGATGACTTTGCCGCGCAGGCGGAGTTCGCCCGTAGTGGGTTTCTCCATGCCCACCAACATGCGCAGGAGCGTCGTCTTGCCGCTGCCGCTGGGACCGACGAGCGTGAAAAACTCGCCGTCGCTGATCTTGAAACTGACGTCGTTGACGGCGGCGAAGGCGCCGAAGCGTTTCGTGACGTTGGCGACTTCCAGGATGGGTGCGGCGGATTCGACCATGGGTGCGTGAGAAGGATGCAGGCGGAAGAGGTCCGCAGATCGCGCCGGAGCGGCGACGACCTGCGGGAGTGCAGAGCAGCAAACGGACCGCAGACGGCTCAGCCTTCGCGCGTGCGCTTGGCTTCGTTGTAGATCGCGGTGAGCAGGTCGTTGTCGGGCACGACCTGGTAATCGACGCTGCGCGTCATGTCGGCCTCGAGCGTCTCCCACTGGAAACAGTTGAGCTCCTCTTTCTTGAATTTGTTGAACACCTCGGGCTGCGACATCTGCGTGACGGGATTGTGCGACGCCTCGGCCATCGCGACGGTGTGGCAGATGTCGGCGCGCTGCACGTATTCGAGGAAATCCTCGGCGAGCGGGCTGACGTCGGGGTTGTTCACGACCGACGTGAGCTCGAACCACTGGAGCGACCCCTTGCCGCCTTCGAGCGGTCCGCGCAGGGGCGAGACGTGATAGACTTCGCTGAAACCTTCCTTGCGGGCGACCGAGCAGGTGTAGGTGCCGCCGCTGTAGATGGCGTCGATCTCGCCGTTGATGAGCGCCTGGTTGAGCTGGGCCGGATCACCGCTGATCATCTTGGCGTTGGCGAAGAGAGTCTGCGCGGTTTTTTTGAAGAGCTCCACCTCGGCGGGCGTGTGGAGTTTATAGGGCGAGAAACCGGCGGTGATGCACATGTGCATGACGTTCCAGTTGTCCCACGCGAGCAGGCCGTATTTGCCCTTCATCTTCGGATCGAGGAACAGCGGCAGGCCCTGGTCCTCGGCGGTTTTGACGGAGATTTTTTTGGTGTTGATGACGAAGTTCATCGGGCCGAACCGCTGCATCATGCCGATGAGTTCCTTGCCGTCGGGCGAGAGGGCGAACGGATTGATGCCCATCGTCTTGTTGTAGAACATGGGCATCATCTTTTCGATGTAGGGCTCGAAGCGTTTCCGGTTGAGCGGCTTGATCAGCTTCTCCTTCCACATCTGCTCGCGGGCCCAGCACTGGTTGAGGTTGATGAGATCCCACACCTTGATTTCACCGGCGCGGAGCTTGTTGATCATGCTCGGGTCGTCGGTGCCGGACTCGGCTTTGAGCGTGATGCCTTTGTGAAGCTTGCGGAACGGATTGAGGACGTTGTCGCTGTTGTAACCCTCCCAGCAGAGGATGTTCAGATCCAGGTCGCGCTTACCGGCGGCGGCGAAGGACGTGGAGGGAAACGCGGAGTAGGCGAGGCCGGCGACAGCGGCGGTGCCGGCGATTTTCATGAAATCGCGGCGGTTGTAGTGGTGCGTTGTATTCATGGGAAAAGTGAAGGCGAACGGCATCCAAGTTAGCAGGCATGATACCAGCTTACCTGCGGCTTCAGCTATCCTCTCCATAGATGCCGTCTATACTTAACCACGCCGTCGAACTGCGGCACCTGCTCTACTTCCAGGCGGTCGCGCAGCAGGGGAGCTTTACGCGCGCGGCGGCGGTGATCGGGCTGCGCCAGCCGACACTGTCGCAGCAAATCCACCAGATGGAAAAGGCGCTCGGCGTGCCGCTCTTCGACCGCGCGCGCCGCCGTTGCCGGCTCACCCCGGCCGGTGAAATCCTGCTGCCCTACGTGCGCCGCGTGCTCGGCGAAATGGAAAACCTGCGCAGCTCTCTCGATGATCTCAGCAAGCTCAAGCGCGGCTCGCTCACGGTCGCCGTGCTGCCGTCGGTCACGCACCGGCTGCTGCCACTCGCGTTGGAAAAATTCCGCGAGGGCTACGCCGGTATCCGGATTAAACTACTGGAGATGTCGGTGGACGACATGGAGCGCGCGCTCGTGGCCGGCACGGTCGAACTGGGCATCGGTTGCGTGCCTCCGGCGGAAACCAGCCTCCGCGGGCAGTCGTTGTATCCCGAGGAATTGGTCGCGGTGGTGCGGGCGGACGATCCGCTGGCCCGACACGCGTCCGTCACCGTGGAGGAGCTGGCGCTGCGTCCGCTGCTCGCGCCGCCGCCGGGCTACGGCACGCGCACACTGTTATTAAAAGCGTTCGCCAAGGTCCGGCGTCCGCCGCAACTCGCGCTGGAGTTGAGCTCCGTGGATATGTTGCTGCACATGGTCGCGGCGGGGAGCGGCACGGGGATCGTGCCGGCATCGGCGCTGTGGGGCCGCACGGACTCGCCGAAAACCTACGCGGTCCTGCGCATCACGCGGCCGGCGTTGCGGCGGCAGATCGGTTTTCTCACGTCGCATGGAGCGCACTCGCGGCCGGCGGCGGATGCGTTTATCGCCATCGTGAAGACCGTGGCGAAGACACTCGCGGAGTAAGCGCTGTTTGCTCAACTCCCGGTCGGCGCGGGCACGGACGAAGACGCCGCCGGCTTCAACGTGAGCGGCAGCAAAATCAGCAGGCCCGTGACAAAGAAACCGGCGTTGACGAGGATCGCGGTGCGGAAGCCGAAGTGTGTGGCGAGCACGCCGAACACCGGCTGGCCGATCACGCCCGCGAGCTTCGTGAACAACCCCCAAAAACCGAAAAACTCCCCGCCCCGCCCCTCCGGCGTAAGCGTGGACACCACGGCCCGACCCGCCGATTGCAGCGCGCCCATCGCCACGCCGGCGAGGCCGCCGATCAGGTAAAACTGGAACTTGCTCTCACAATACGCCGCGCAGCCGCACACGATGATCCACAGCACCAGCGAGAGGCTCAGCGCGAACTTCGCCCCGGCCCGGTCTTGCAGCACCCCGAAGCCATACGCGCCCGCCACCCCCGATAGCTGCAGCACCACGAGGAGTTGGATGAACTCGGCCTGCGACATCTTGAGCACCGAGTCGGCGTAACCGCTGGCAAACGCCACCACCGCGACGAGTCCCGCCGTGGAAAACGTGAGCGACACTAGGAACAGCGCGAGTGTGCGATGCTGCCGTAGTTCGCGCAACGAGCCCAGATTCGTCCCCCATGCGGCGACGAGGAGCGTCTGCCCCGCCGGCAATGCACGCGGCCGCGCGCGTTCTTTCACGAGCAGCAGCGTCGGCAGACTCGCCAGCAGGAAAAACGCGCCCGTCATCACAAACGTCCACGGCACGCGCGCCGCCGATCCCTCGCCTTTACCGATGATCAGAAACGCGAACACGAGGCAGAGCAGTCCGCCAAAATATCCGAAACTCCACCCGTAGCCCGAGATGCGCCCCGCGTTTTCCGAGGTGCTCAATTCCGGCAGAAATCCCGCGCACAACGTCTCGCTCAATGAAAACGCCAGATTCGCCGCGACCACCAGCACCAGCGCCAGCAGCGGTTCGCCCGGCCCCACAAAATACAGGCTCGCCGTCGCCAGCGAACACACGACCGCCGTCCCCATCAGAAACTTTTTCTTCGCCGCCCGCACGTCGGCCATCGCGCCGATCAGCGGTGCGACGAGGATCGCGCCCATTTGCGAAACACCGAGTGCGATGCCCCACCACGCCGAGGCTTCGGGTGCTCCGGCCATGACGACCTTCTGAAAGTAAACGAAGTAAACCGCCGTGATGATGATCGTCGTGAACGCCGAGTTCGCGAAATCGAAGCAGCACCAACCAAAGATCTCTCGTTTCTTGACCGGACTCACGGGAGTCACCGGATTGAGGCTGGCGGCTTGGCTCATAAAGCGCGCAGTGAAGGCCCCCGCCTGCTCCGGCGCAAGCAGCGAGGCGCCTCATCGGCCACCGGCGGAGCCTCGACGTCCTCGTCGGGTCCGATTCCGTCCGGGCCGACTCGAAATCAACCCCATATCCACCCGCCCCAGCCGGACGAAGTCCCCGGTCGTCCAACAAAACCCGCCTGCCGGCAACACATCCGCCCCACAAAAATAAGGCATTCACCCCAGTCGCCCCGTGATCTGCCAATCGGCCTTCCCATCGGCCTCGTCCCGCACCTCGCTCCCGCAAACATCCTACGCATCAACACCCTACCCGCCCATCGTTCCAACCCGTTTTTTGCCTGCCTATCTATCATGAAAAATCGTCGCGTTATTGTAATGCTATAACAGGAAACTCGGCTTGCCCCGGCGGGTCTTCGACTGTTCCTTGCCGCCCTCTTAATCCATTCCGCCCGTGCCTGACTCCGTCTCCTCCCGTCCCTCGTTTTTCCGCCGACTGGCTACTGCCGTGACTCAGTGGATTGACTCCGATTACTGCCCTGAAGGTGCTGAAAAAATGCGCAACGAACCCGACAAGGTCGATTGGGTGCGCGTCATGCCCTTCGTGTTCCTCCACGTCGGCTGCTTAGGCATCCTGTGGGTCGGCGTCAGCGCCTTCGCGGCCTGGGCCGCCGTGTTCCTCTACTTCGTGCGCATGTTTGCCGTCACCGGCATCTACCACCGCTATTTCTCGCACAAGACCTACAGCACCTCGCGCTTCGGCCAATTCTTCCTCGCGCTCTGGGGCGCCACGACCGTGCAACGCGGCGGTCTTTGGTGGGCTTATCATCACCGCCACCACCACCAGCACTCCGACGACGAAGAGGATGCACACTCCCCGCACGTTCACGGTTTCCTCTGGTCGCACATCGGCTGGATCACTTCGCGCCGTAATTTCCCCACCGATTATTCCAAGGTGAAGGACCTCGCGAAGTTCCCCGAGCTCGTCTGGCTCAACCGCTTCGATCTCGTCGTCCCCATTCTCTACGCCGCTTCGATGTTCGGCATCGGCGCGCTCCTCGAACGCTTCGCCCCCGGCCTCGGCACCAACGGCTGGCAGATGCTCGTCTGGGGCTTCTTCGTGAGCACCACGGCCCTCTTCCACGGCACCGCCTGCATCAACTCGATGGCTCACTTGATGGGCAAACGCCGCTTCAAAACCGAAGACGACTCCCGCAACAGCTTTATCCTCGCGATCATCTGCCTCGGCGAGGGCTGGCACAACAACCACCACCGTTACCAGAGCGCCACGCGCAACGGCTTCTATTGGTGGGAAATCGACCCGACTTACTACGGCCTTAAAGTCCTCTCCTGGACCGGCCTCATCTGGGGCCTCAAAAACGTTCCCCAGTCCGTCCTCGACGAAGGCATGCGCGCCGAACACGAAGCCTCGGTCGCCGCCGCGCTCGCCAGCACCCACGCCCGCCCCGAGCACGCCTCGTCGCTGCGCCACGTTCTCCCCGCCGCCGCCGCCATCGCGGTCGCCACGGTCAACGCCGCCAACACCCAGATGCCCGCCAAACCCGAGAGCGCCGGCGTCCACAAAGACGTGTCGGAACTCGCCCACGATCTCGACCGCAAGGCCCCCGGAGTCAGCCCGTCCGCCGCCGACTCCGCCCGCTCCGACGCTCGCTAATACAGTCGCAGCCTCTTCTGCATCCCCGCAGGGTGCGTGACCGTCACCGGTTGCGCACCCTGCGTTTATTTAATCCCCCGCCTCCCCCGTCCGCTCTCCGTCCGTCTCCCCATGTCACGTCTCGCCATCATCGGCACCGGCATCGCCGGAATGGGTTCCGCCCATTTCCTCCACCGCCACCACGACCTCACGATTTTCGAAGCCAACGACTACGTCGGCGGCCACACGCACACCCTCGACGCCGTCGAGCCCGGCACCCACCGCCCCGTGCCCATCGACACCGGCTTCATGGTTTATAACGAGGTCACCTACCCGCTCCTCACGCGCCTCTTCGCGCAACTCCAGGTGCCCGTGAAAAAAACCAAGATGTCGTTCGCCGTGCGCGACGACACCACCGGGCTCGAGTGGTGCGGCTCCTCGCTCAACCACCTCTTCGCCCAGCGCAAAAACCTCTTCAACCTGCGCTTTCTCAAAATGCTCTCGGCCGTGAACCGCTTTAACAAAGAAGCTGTTCTCGCCCTCGACGACTCCGCCACCGCCGAGATCACCCTCGGCGAATACGTGCGCCAGGGCGGCTACGGCGAGGATTTTTTCAACCTCTATCTCGTGCCCATGAGCAGCGCCGTGTGGAGCACCCCGCCCGAGCAGATGCTCTCGTTCCCCGCCGCGACGCTCCTGCGCTTTTTCCACAATCACGGTTTCCTCGGACTCAACACCCAGCACCAATGGCTCACCGTTGACGGCGGCTCCCGCCAATACCGCGACCGCCTCATCGCGCCCTTCCGCGGCTCCATCCAACTCGGCCGCGCCGCCGTGCGCATCATCCGCAACGGCCCCGGCCGCGGCGTCACCGTCATGACCGCCGACGGCGCCACGCATCTCTTCGACCAGGTCATCGTCGCCACGCACGCCGACCAGGCCCTGCGCCTCCTCGTCAACCCCACGCCCGACGAGGTCCGCCTCCTCGGCGAATTCAAATACCAGGCCAACGTCGCCACACTCCACACCGACGCCTCCGTGCTCCCGCGCACGCCCCTTGCCCGCGCCGCCTGGAACTACCAGATCACCCGCGATTCCTCCGGCCGCCTCAGCCCGTCCACGCACTACTGGATGAATGAACTCCAGGGCGTCTCGGACCGCGAAAACTACTTCGTGTCGATCAACCGCCCCGACTCCATCGACCCCGCGAAAATCATCCGCCGCATCGATTACACGCACCCGCTCTTCAACCTCGGCGCCGTGCGCGCCCAAGCCGAGTTGCCCAAACTCAACCACCAGGCGCGCGGACGCACCGAGACGTATTTCGCCGGCAGCTATTTCCGCCACGGCTTCCACGAAGACGCCTTCCACAGCGCCGTGCAGCTCAGCGAACTCCTCCTCGGCCGCGACCCCTGGACGGCTGGGCCCGCCGCTGCGGCGGGCCCAGCCGCAAATCCTAAATCCTAGGGTGTGTCTGGTAAATAAATCAGGGCGGCGTGAGAGGGAAAGCGGGCTCGGCCAAGACGACCGAGGTGGAGGCGGGCCAGAGGCCCGTGCCACCGAGGGCAACGCCGGCCCAGCCCGATTAACCTCTCACTCGTAGAGCTCGACGGTCTGAGGTATTTACCAGACACACCCTAAGCGGCTAAATCCTAAAGGGGATCCGCCGACGTCACGCCACCCTGCCGTCGCAACCGCCTCCCGTTGGCCGCGAGCGAGCTCGCGCTCCGAAGAGGTGCGCAGGCTTCCCAACCTGCCTCCGGCCTCTGTGGTCGTCCTCCGTTTTAGAATTTAGCCGCTTAGGATTTCGGATTTCGTGAACCGAAGCGCGAGTAGCCGCGCTCGCGCGGCTACTCGCGCTTCAGTTCACGCGTCATAAGCGCGTTCAATGCCTCCGCCGGCGCCTTGCCCGCGTAAAGGATCTGGTGGATTTCACCAAGGATCGGCGCGTCGATGCCCCGCTGCGCGACGAGACCCGACAGACTCTCCGCCGAGCGATAGCCCTCCACCACCGACTTGCTCGCGGCGATCAGCGCGGCGGCCGTTTTTCCTTCGCCGAGCTGCTGGCCGAACGTGCGGTTGCGGCTCCACGCGCCCGTGCAGGTCGCGACCAGATCACCAAAGCCGCCCAGTCCGTAAAACGTCTCCGCCTTCGCCCCGAGCGCCACGCCCACGCGCACCATCTCGGCGAGCGCGCGCGTGAGCAGCGCGGCCTTGGTGTTGTCGCCGAGCTTGAGCCCGTCGCTGCAACCGGCCGCGATCGCGTAAACGTTTTTAAGCGCCCCGCCGAGTTCCACGCCCGCGACATCGTCGCTCGTGTAAACACGCAGCGTAGGTCCGCTCAGCGCGGCCTGCACCTCGGCGAGAAACGCGTCGGACTTCGTCGCGGCGAGCACCATCGCGGCAGGTTTTCCCTTGGCGACCTCGGCGGCGTTGGTCGGCCCGCTCAGCGAGCCGGCGGCAATCTGCGGCAGCACGGCCGAGATGACTTCGCTCGGACGCAGGTGCGTGCCGAGTTCGAGTCCCTTGGACAGCGACACGATGAGCTTGAGCTGCGTCGCCAGCGCGAGGTTCGCCTTCACGCGTTCGCACGTCTCGCGCAATGCCTGCGACGGACACGCGAGGATGATCACCTCGGCCTCCATTAACACCGGCGTGAGCTCGTGTCCGATCTGGATGCTCAGCGGCAGCGCGATGCCCGGCAGGTAGTCGGCGTTTTCGCGCGCGGAGGCGATGGCGAGCGCCTGCTCAAATCGACGCGGCACCAGCGTGACGGTGTGGTTGAGCCGCGAAAGATGAATGGCAAACGCCGTCCCCCAAGCCCCTGCCCCGATGATGGCAAAATTCATAAAGACGGGTTAATCACGAAACACACGAAATACACGAAAAGAATACCTCGGAATTTAGATTCCGACTTTCGTGTCGTTCGTGTGTTTCGTGGTTAAAAAAATCCGGCTCCGTCTCACTTCAAAAACGCCGGAATCTTCTCGTTCGCGATCTGCTGCTCGAAGGTTTCGCGCGCGTTGATCAGTTCAAACGTGCCGCTCTTCACCAGCACTTCGGCCGCGAGGTTGCGCGTGTTGTAGCGGCTCGCCATCGAGAACCCGTAGGCGCCCGCGCTCATGAAGGCGATATACTCGCCTTCGCCGACTTCCTGCAGCGGACGCTGCTTGGCGAAACAGTCGCCGCTTTCGCAGATCGGTCCGACCACGTCGGCGGTGAACGCGCGGCGCGTGGTGTCGCGGTGCAGCGGCACGATCTCGTGGTAGCTGTCATACATCGCGGGACGCGCGAGGTCGTTCATCGCGGCGTCCACGATGAGGAAGTTGCGGCCTTCGCCGCGCTTCAGGTATTCGACGCGCGAGAGGAGCACGCCGGCGTTGCCCACCATGTTGCGGCCGGGCTCGAGCAGGATCTTCAGACCGAGCGGCTTGAGCAGCGGGGCGAGCGCGGCGCCGTAGGCTTCGGGCGTGATCGGGCGCGTCTCGGCGGGCTGCGCGTCCCACCAGGCCTGCTGGCCGCTGGCGAGCGCGTCCTGGTAAACGATGCCGATGCCGCCGCCGATGGAGAAATAGCTGATGCGATACTTCGCCTTCAGCTCCTCGACGAAGGGCACGACCTTGGTCACCGCCTCGACAAACGGGGCGACGCTCGTGAGCTGCGAGCCGATGTGCATCTGCACGCCCTTGATGAAAATGTTGGGATACTTCGACGCGGCCTCGTAGGCGGCGGCGGCTTGCTTGAGCGGGATGCCGAACTTGTTCTCGGACTTGCCCGTGGTGATCTTGGCGTGCGTCTTCGCGTCGACGTCGGGATTGATGCGGATGGCGATCGGGGCCTTCACGCCGAGCTTGCCGGCGACATGATTGATGCGGGCGATCTCGGGCTCGCTCTCCACGTGAAAGGCAAAAATGCCGTTCTCCAGCGCGAGTTGGATCTCCGCCTCGGTCTTGCCGACGCCGGCAAACACGCTGCGCTTCACATCGGCACCCGCCGCGAGCACGCGCTTGATTTCGCCGCCGCTCACGAGGTCGAAGCCCGCGCCGAGGTTCGCGAAGTGGCGGAGGATCGCGATGTTGGCGTTGGCCTTCTGCGCGTAGCACACCTGCACGTCAATGCCGGCCAGACCGTTGGCCAGGCGGGTGTAGTTGTCGGCCAGCGTGGAGGCGCTGTAAACGTAGGTCGGCGTGCCGTAGAGACGGGCGATTTCGGCGAGATCAACGGATTCGCAGTGGAGATTGGAGCCAACGTAATGGAAGTGGTGCATGGCGGACGTAAAAGATCGAAATTGCCGGTTCCGCCGGGGGAAAACCACTCAAATTTTCAGCCGGCCCGCCTCCGCCCCCAGTGGTTGCCTCACCTCATTCGGGGCGGGGACGACGGCATGGAAAACACCACGAGCGCCACACCGCTCACGACCAGCGCCGCCGCGCCATAGAACAGCGCTCCAGGCACTTCCGCGAAAAACACCCATGCCATCGCCCCCGCAAAGATGAACTGCCCGACGTTGCAGAGGCTCACCAACTGCCCGCGCAACATGCGCATGGACCGGTTTAACAAGCTGTGCCCGATGATCGTCGGCACGACCGCGATGCCCGCCAGCAACAGCCACTCGCGCCCCGACGCCTCCCCCAGCGTAAACGCCCACGGCAGCGCCGCCACGGAGCAGATCACCGCCGCCTGCCAGTAAATCGGCACCACGTATAACCACAACGAAGGCACATCGCGATTGCGCCGCCCGAGCGCCAGATAACACGCAAACACCAGCATCGACCCGAAGCACACCACGTTGCCCGCCAGATCGCCTCCGCCCGCCAGCGCGTCGCGCGCGCTCAACACCGCCACGCCCGTCAGCGCCAGCACGGTGCCGAAGACCTCACGGCGGTTGATCCGCTCGCCCATGAGCCAGTGAAGGAAAAACGGCAGCGCGACCGGCGAGAGATTTACGATCAGGCTCGCCTGCGCGGTGATCGTCATGCGCGCACCATACGCCCACGAAATAAAATGCGCCGACAACAGCAGCGCGGGAATCGTCGTCCGCCGCCACCAGCCCGCCGGCAGGAGGTCGCGGTGTTTGCGCCATTCGAGCCAGAACAACGGCGTGAGCACCGCCGAGGCGATCACCAGCCGCACGGCCGACAACACCGCCGGATGCGTCGCGCTGGCCTTGATCATGATCGCCGCC
>Ga0247813_10000574_pt1 | contig 32893 bp, 20 predicted proteins | sample UWRJL169409C1_FD_180719 | JGI IMG/M metagenome (GOLD analysis project Ga0247813, IMG submission 180719) | Plant litter microbial communities from Arlington Agricultural Research Station in Wisconsin, United States - UWRJ-L169-409C-1 | ecosystem: Environmental > Terrestrial > Plant litter >... | reverse complement strand
GATTTTTTTATTGATGTCCTTTATTTGGTTGATATAAGATTTGCTGTCGTCTAAGATTGAATCGACTTGATTTTGATAAGCATCAGCAATTGTTTCAACAAAAATTTCTTCAAAACCCGCCCTGGGTTGGGATTTCGCTAAAAATGTGCACCCGTTTTCATTCCAAACTGTACACCCCGCTTTTTACCATCCGGTCTTGATGGAATCGTAAAGACTGAGCCAAATATATTAGATCCTCCCAGATTCCTTCCTTTCATTTTCCAATCTATCTTTTCTGCATTTGATCAACCAATCCTCCACAGAAGATGGTTTTGCAAGAAAAACGGCCTTCCAGGACAAGATTTACAGCAAATCAGCTCACTTTTAAAAAGACATCAGAATAAGAAATATAATTTTTGATTATAAGGCTATTAGAGCATCTCCATTTCGATTTCTCTAGGCGAAACAACCGTTGTGATCCACCCCCGCTTGTCAGAAGCTTAAAGCCGCTTAAAATGAGCCGAGTGACCACTTTCAAGCGAAATCTAGGGAACAATAAGGCCGAACAAGGTGGGCCACGATGGATGAAAGCCAGTGTCCACTTTTACCGTAACCCCCAGCGTGGCTTCTGAATAATAACGGGAGCTTCAAATGGTTAAGCTTTTTTAAGCACCGCTGGGAAAGTAATCTGGGAAATGGTAAGAGCTGAGTCCATCCATTGGTGATTTTAAAATTTTACCAAGCGATACATGATGAGACTGGGCAGCATTTTTTAAAATATTCTGAAATACAAAGGCAACCGAACCCACACAGTTCAGATCATAACGATCATAGTTTTTATACTGCGTAATAACATTTTTAAAAAAATCATTAAAACCATCTTCTACAATTCTTGCAATTTGTTCATCATAAAGATGATCATAAAGGAATGTTGTAAATGATGCTGCATATTTATTTTGAAGGGGATGGTCGTAAAAATTCTTTAAAACTTGTGAAGGAAGTAGACCATAAGTTGTCTGGAATTTTTCAGAAATATCCTTCGATAAGTCCGTTCTTGCATATTTTTTAAGCAATTTTCTTCCTAAATAGCCACCACTTCCTTCATCTCCAAGATAAAAACCTAAACCATCAATCTGCTGGGAAAGTATTCCATTCTTCATCAAACCAGTGTTCATACCAGTCCCCAATATAGATACCATTCCAGAACCATCACCAACTAAAGCTTTTGCGGCGCCAATTAAATCAGAGTGTACCTCCGATGTCGCATTCGGAAAAACAACAGCTAGAGCACTTTTCAAAATATAATCTTTATCACCCTCACAACCAGCTCCATAGAAAAAAACTGAACTTACCCCCTTAAAATTGAAGTCTGCTCCAAAACTGGATGTTAAAGATTTTATGATGTGCTCTTCCGTAACATAGAAGGGATTATAGCCTTCAGTTTCAAAGCTTTTTTGTAAAACCTGGCCATTAAAAATGTTCCAGGAAGTTTTGGTGGAGCCACCATCAGCAATCATTATCATCTCAAATAAGCTTAAGGAAGCAATAATACATATATTTTATTGTCATACATAATAAATAATTATAGTTTAGTTATATCTTTGACCTCGATTCTGATCAGAAAATAACTCGTGAAGCTGGTAAAAAATTATATCGGCGACCCGAATAATCGTTTTATTGTTGGTATGGCATCGTTTAAAGTATTTAACCAAGTGCTGAGGAAATTTAGAAACTTTAATTATAAAATGAAAATAGCTGACAAATTTTCGGTGGCCAGTTCTTGGCCATTAATTTGAATTTTAAAATATGATTAATAAATCTATAAAGCTAGTATTAGCGGTTTTGCTAATTTTTATGATTTCTTTTAGCTTAATGGCTCAATCACTGAATAACCCAGTGAAGGATGGTGCCAGAAAAGTAAATAATGAGAATCATCACCAAAAGTGGAAGCTTATTTTTTCAGATCACTTTAGTTTATCAGGGAAGTTTGACGAAAGTAAATGGTCCTTTTCTCCTAGGGGCAATCCTGCCTGGGCAAAGTTTTTAACACCCTCTGCTGATTATGTTTTTCAAAAAGGTGGAAAACTGATTCTTCGAATGGATGACCAAAGCATTAGTGACGATAAAATTCCTTACCATTCGGGAGGAATACAAAGTTCAGAAAAATTTAATTTAACTTATGGAAAGGTTGAAGTCAGGGCGAAATTTAATAAAGGCAAAGGGTCTTGGCCGGCAATTTGGATGATGCCCGAAAATCCTTTATATGGGAACTGGCCTGGTAGTGGCGAAATTGATATCATGGAGCATGTCAACCAAGAAAACGTTGTTCACCAAACCATACACAATGGATATGTAACTGATGCGCAGGGGGGAAGCTCTGCAACCCATAAAGCCGCCTACAAGGAGCGGGAGTATAACACTTACAGCGTAAGCTGGACGCAAGATTCGATAGCTTTCTATGTAAATAGCGTCCATCAATATACCTATAAGCGAGATGCCGACGGTGGTTCGAAACAATGGCCATTTGACAAGCCATTTTATTTAATATTAAATCAATCTGGAGGAGCGGGCTGGCCAGGAAGTGTTGATAAAGCAGATTTACCTTTTGTAATGGAAGTGGATTGGGTTCGGGTTTACAGGGCTGCCGATTAATACCCAAGAATAAAATTAGTTATGTGCTCTATAAAATACAAGTCTTTAAGGTGGGGAAGCTATTTAATTGCGCCCACCTTAAAATAAGTTATCGAATAATTTATTTAAAAAATATAAATGCTATTCGTTTGAAAAAAGTCTGGCAAAATGATTCTCTAAATGATTTCTCATCGCATTGCGAAAGATTTCAGGTGATCCATTTTCTAAAATATCAACAAGACCTTTATGAGAAACAAATTTGTGCAGCTTGGCATTCTTTTTCAATAAGCCACTGTTATTAACATAGTCAAAAATTGGCAAAAGTAAATTCTGAAACTTTTTAAGCGTTGAATTGCCTGTAATTTCATACAGCTTGCCATGAAAAGCAATTTCGTGATCAATATTAAAAAGGAAATCGCTTGCTCCAGCAGGTTCATTGGCAACAATTACTTTTAATTCGTTAATATCCGAAGCAGTAATCTTATTATATATAAAATCTGCCATTCCAATTTCTAAGACAAGTCGAATTTCAAAAATTTCTTTAAGTGTTTCCTGATCCAGAATGTGCGGATTCATGCTTTTGCTGAGTACACCAAAAATATCTGGCGAGGTGATGACAGCGCCCTTTTTCTTCTTTGAATCTATTAACCCCATCATTCTTAGGCGAAGCAGTGCTTCTCGTACAACGGTGCGGCTTACCCCTAAGATATTGCAAAGTTCGAGTTCCGTTGGAATACTATCGCCTACTTTGAGTTTTTTTTCTTGCAATAGTTGTACAAGATTATCCTCAACGCGGTCAACAAGTGAACTTGTGTCTACTTTATTAAAATCAAGTATGGAATCCATTATTATGTATTATTAGTCGAATGGGGCTTTTTATGCTTCATTGAAGCAAATATAGTAAAAGCCACAGTTTAAGGTTTAAAAATAAATAGTTAATTATTTGCAAATAAACAAAATAATATGTTATTTCGATTTATTATGTATAACATAATCTAACCTAATAACTAAAAATGAAAGAAATTTACCAATCATTCACTAGGTATTTTATACTTAGTATGGCTGTATGCTTAACTACACTTACAGCTATTGCCCAGTCCGGTACAATATCGGGTAAAATTACTGATGCCTCTAAAGCAGGCATTCCAAGTGCAACAGTCAGCGTAAAGGGCACGAAAACTGCTGTTGCCGCCGGTAATGATGGAAGCTACAGAATCGTAGCTAAAAGTGGAGATGTTCTTGTGTTTTCTATTACGGGCTTTACATCTAAAGAAGTTACAGTGGGTATTAGTACTACCATCAATGTATCCTTAGTTGAGGATGACAAAGATTTGGATGAAGTAATGGTAGTGGGCTATAGCACCATTAAAAAATCAAAATTAACAGGTTCAGTCTCTAAATTAGATTCCAAGGTTTTGGAAACGGGTGTTCGCTCTAATCCTGCGCAAGCATTGGCTGGAACAATTCCGGGCTTGAGAGTTTCTACAGCAACAGGCAGACCAGGGTCTGCTGCCAGTATCACTTTAAGGGGTGGAACTAACTTTGATGGAAGTGGAAGTCCATTAATTCTAATGGATGGTCAGGTTAGGGGTTCTCTTAGTGACATCAATTCGGAAGAAATTGAAAGTATTGAAGTATTAAAGGACGCCTCCGCTACAGCTATTTATGGTGCTAGAGCTAACAATGGTGTTATTCTAATTACATCAAAAAGGGGTAAAGCAGGTTCTTCCTCTATTTCATTAAAATCGCAAACAGGAATAAATTATTTAAATACCCCTTATAAATTTTTAAATGCGGAAGACTATATTACTTGGACACGTTTAGGGGTGGTAGAAGCGATAAGGAATGGGACATTGGGTACAGTTGCTTCTAACACAGCATTATCTGCTGTAGGACCCAGAAGTACTGGTAACTTATACAAAGATGCTGCAAGTAATATATTAGATGGTAATTATAATAGTGCTGCTATTTGGAGTACAATGCGATTAAACTCTATTAACCAGGAATTGGTAGGTAAACCAGGTTGGAAAACCATGAAAGATGCAGTACCTACAAATGCTGCTGGAAATTATGATCCAAATGGAACTTATGCTGATTTACTCTATAAAGACTTTAACTATGGAGATTATGGTTTGAAAAAAAGTTCACTTACTCAAGACTATAATGTTAGCATGAGTGGTGGAAATGAGAAAGGTGCATATTACGCTACTTTAGGATATTATAATGAAGGAGGACTTTCTCTAGCTACATTTTATCGTCGTTTAAATTTTACCGTTAATGGCGATTATAATATTAAAGATTGGTTAAAATCAGAAAGTAGTGTGCAATTTATTAGAGCCAATTGGAGGGATCAATCGCTTACAAATGGTGAGAGTAATTATTGGGGACGTATGCTTTCCGCACCTCCAACTATGCGTGGTACAAACGAAAATGGCGATTTAATTTTAGGTCGTGATGCCAGTGACGGTAATCCAATAATTAATATTGATAAGTATAAAGTAAATAATCAAACAGACAAATTTACCTTTAGTCAAGCTTTAAAAGTGAATTTTACTAAAGATTTATTTCTTAGGGTAAAAGGTGTTTTGTTTTATGATGAAGGCTTTTATGAAAGCTTTAATAAAGATTATAGAACAGGTATTATGAGTTTAACCAATTCTGCTACAGGATGGAACAGAGATCGCGCATCGGCTGCATCTTTTGGTCGTACAACAAATCAAACTTACAATGCTGTCCTTAATTATAAAAAACAGTTTGGTAAAAATAATATAAATGCCTTAGTTGGTGCAGAATACTTTGATGCTTATGCTAAAGGACTTTCTGCAAGCGGGAAATTAGCTCCTACAGATGATTTTCAAGACCTTGGTTTAACGGTTAACGATGTCTCTGGTATCGGTGCAAGAAGTATTGATTCTTATCATCAAAGAGAACGCATTATGTCGCAATTTGCGAGTGTAAATTACGATTGGGATGGCAAATATCTAGCTTCGATCACTGCTAGAAGAGATGGTTTTTCAAGATTAATCGGAGATAATCAATATGGTATATTCCCTGCTGGTTCTGTGGGGTGGGTTGCTTCAAAAGAAAATTTTATGGAGTCTACTAAAAACTGGTTATCTTTCTTAAAAGTAAGAGCAAGTTATGGTAAAAGTGGAAATATTGGAATTGGAACTTCAAACGCTATTGGCTTATATGAATTACAAGGTGCTTATGGACCTCAAAGTGCTTACAACGGAGTTATTGGTTTCTTAAATACGCCTGCAAATCCAAAGTTAACACCAGAAATAAGTAAAACTTTAGAGGCTGGTTTTGATATGGGCTTTTTTAACAACAGGTTAACTGCTAGTGCAGCAGCTTACAATAGAATTACATCAGATAAGCTCACTTTCGTACAAACGCCAACTTCTTCAGGTGTTTCGCAGATACGTACAAATAATGGAAGCTTTAGGAATACGGGTGTAGAATTAGAAGCAAATTATAAAATTTTACAGAAAAGCGCAGTAAAATGGGAAGTTGGAGCAAACGCTTCTTGGAATAAGAATAAAGTAATTAAACTTCCTTACAACGGAAATGAAAACAATAGACAAGGGGGACAACAAATATACGATCCAGCAACAAATCGTCTGATTTGGGTAGGAGGACTTCAGGAAGGACAGGAGCCGGGTGCAATATATGGTTTTGTTCAAGATGGTATTATAAGAAATTCTGCTGACCTTGCTGCTTACAATAAAGTAGATTTAGCTGCTGGACAAGTATGGTATGGTGCTTCTGCAGGAAAAAAAGTAGCCAGTCAGGCGTTGATTGCCAGCAAAAATTTAAATCCAAATGCTGCTGCTCCAACATTTATCGCAACCCAACTAGGTGATGCGAGATGGAAGGATATTGATCAAAATGACACTATCGATACCAGAGACATGGTTAAATTGGGGAATACTTTACCTCGTTGGACGGGCGGTATTACTACCTCGGTTTCGTGGAAAGGCTTAAGTTTATTCGCACGTTTAGATTTTGCAATTGGGTTTAAACAAATGGACTTTATGCAAATGTGGGCTTTAGGAAGTTTTCAAGGGGAGTTTAACGCAACCGAAGCTGTTAAAGATACTTGGACTCCTCAAAATCCTAATGCTTCACTTCCAAGATACACATGGGCCGATCAATTAAATGCAAAGAATTTTGATAGACCAAGTGATATGTTTTGGGTAAATTCCAGTTATCTGAACTTTAGAGAAGTATCGTTAAGTTATACAATTCCACCCAACTTACTTAAAAGAGCAAGGATATCAGCCTTAACATTCACAGTTACAGGACAAAATTTGGGTTATATAACCAATAAGCAACTTAACTTACCTGAACGTACTGGTTCACAAAATAGTGCTTACACAATTCCTACTCAACTTGTTTTTGGCGCTAACTTAACCTTTTAAAAGAATTATTATGAATAAGTTAAAATATATAGCATTGGTATTTACGCTGATAATAAGTACCATGTCCTGCAAGAAAGCATTAGATCTAACACCAGAGGATTACTTTGGAGATGGAAACTTTTGGCAAAATGAAGCACAAGTAAATAATTTCATGGCTGGCATACATAACCAGTTTAGAAACAATCAATTCCAGTTCGAACGTTTAGGTGAAATGCGGGGCGGAAGTTTTAGTAATGTTGATAGACAAAACACCTCTCTGAATGAACTCCCTATTATACAACAGGACCTTTCAGAAATTTCGACTGGTGTAGGTAGTTGGGCAGGTTTTTATGGTCCGTTGTTGCAAATTAATTTGTTTATTCAGAGAGTTGAAGCAATTTCATTTCTTTCTGATGCAAGAAAAAAAGCATTTTTAGGCCAGGCTTACGGGTTAAGAGCATATTATTACTTCCACCTGTTGCGTACTTATGGAGGTGTTCCAATTCGTTTAGAACCAGAGGTTTCGAATGGTAAAACTGATCCTATTGAATTGCGTAAAGCCAGAGCTACAGAAGCTGAAGTATTAGCTACAATTAAAGCCGATATTAATAAATCTGTAAGTTTATATAGTGGTATAAGCAGTTCAGATAAAACTCTTTGGTCGCCAAATGCATCATTAATGCTAAAAGGAGAAGTTTACTTATGGTCTGCCAAAGTTTATGGTGCAACTGCAGATTTAGCCGAAGCAAAAACTGCTCTTAATGCGGTTACAGGATCAAGCTTATTGACAGGTACTGCGGCTAGTTTTGCAAATGTTTTCAAAACTAAAAATAACGCAGAAATTATTTTTGCAGTTCGATATGCAGTAGGTGAAGCTGAAATGCCTAATATTGGTGCATTTACATATTCTACCTTCAATTTTGATGGGCAGCATTATAAAGATTCATTAGCAACTGCTGGTGTAGGAAATTTTTTAATTGATCCATTAAAATTAGCATTGACAAATTCTCAACAAGTTATACAGCGTTATGCATATACTTTTGAGTTGTTTCAAACTTATCAAGTAACAGATAATAGGAGAGATGCAACTTTTTATGATTATTATAAGGTTAATACTGCTGTTACACCAAGAGTACCAACTATAAGAAATACTGCATTAGTTAAATTTATTGGCCCAGATCCCGCTACAACTACAAATAAAAAGTATTTTACAGATGATTGGCCGGTTTACCGTGAGGCAGATAGAGTATTAATGCTTGCTGAAATTGCCAATGCGGAAGGGGCAGATCCTTCTTCATATATTAAATCAATTAGAGATAGAGCTTTTTCTCCAGCTGTTGATCCAACACCATTTGTAAATGGTACTAAGGATGCAAATGAGTTAGCAATCTTTTCTGAAAGAAGTAAAGAATTTGTATTCGAAGGTAAGAGATGGTATGATTTGCGAAGGATGAAATTCGGAAGTGAGCCATTGGTATTTAAATCCGCTGGTCATAAATATGGTGTTTTAGATAAAGCAACTCAAGGATATAAAATTCTTTGGCCAATTGAACCAGGAATATGGACTAATGATCCATTGGTTAATCAAACACCAGGTTATACTACTACTAAACCAAAATAGGTTGCCTAAAACCTAGGTGCTATTACAGACTGTGAAAATTAATCTTTACAGTCTGTAATATTTGTTATCAAAAACAAAGAATAGTTATCAGATTTCTTATTTACGACATAATTCTGAATCAATTTTTTACAAAAAAAAATATTAATAAAACTTAATTCATAGAAATGAACTTCAAACCACTTGAAGGGTTAATTGCCGCTCCTTTTACCCCTTTTGATTCTAATGGTAAACTGAACCTGGAACTAATCCCTTCGTACTACAAATTATTAAAAAGCAATGAGGTCACTGGCGCATTCATTTGCGGTTCAACCGGAGAAGGTGTATCTTTAACTAAAGAAGAAAAAATGCTCGTAGCAGAAGCTTGGGCAGATGCAACAAACCAAGATGCTGATTTTAAAGTGATGACTTTGTTAGGCGGAACGTGTATTCAAGATTGTAAAGTTCTAGCTCGCCATGCACAATCTATTGGTTTATATGCTGTTTCATTTACAGCCCCGTCTTATTTCAAACCCGCTAATGCTGCGGTATTAGCAGAAATTTGTGCAGAAATTGCCGCCGAAGTTCCTCAAATGCCATTTTATTATTATCATATTCCAGTATTAACAGGGGCGAACATAGCAATGATTGACCTTTTAGCAGAGGTTAAAGGGATTGAAAACTTTGCTGGTGTAAAATATACGCATGAAGATTTTATGGATTTTCTTTCCTGCATGAATTTTGACAATGGCCGATACGATATGCTATGGGGAAGGGATGAAAATATGCTATCTGCGTTGGTTCTGGGGGCCAAAGCATCCGTTGGCAGTACTTTTAACTACCTAGCACCGGTTTATCACCAGCTTATTGCTGCATTTGAAAAAAATGACTTCAAAACTGCCGCCATGTTTCAACAAAAGTCAATCGATTTTATTCGCTTGTTGGGGAAGTATGGAGGGATAGCAACAGGAAAAGCTTACATGAAATTGATAGATATGGATTGTGGGCATTTCCGCCTTCCAGTAAGAAATATGAATTCAGAACAGTTTCCGGATTTTTCAGACGACGTACATGCGCTTGAATTTGAAGATTTTCGCTCAAAAGCTTAACCAACCGATACGCATAAGGCTCACTTATTGGGCCCAGGATAAAAAGTGTTTTAATTAATTTTAATGAGAACCATATACCTTACTTTATTGTTAACTTCAATTTTATCGCCAGTATTAATGGCTCAGAACCGCACGGTTGATCTTATCGATTGGAAAATCGTGGCATCGATTCCCCCCGCATTACACCAGGTTAAATCTATCGGATTAGCTGGAGCAATTTCAGGGATTCATAACGATGCCCTTATTGTTGCAGGAGGAACAAACTTTCCTGATAAAATGCCATGGCTTGGTGGATCTAAAAAGTCTTACGATAATGCTATTGTTTATCCAAATATCAACTCAAAAAAAACTTTAACGCCATCAGTCGTTAGCTATAAATTACCTTTTAAACTAGCCTATGCAGCAAATTGTAATACTAAAGAAGGTATTGTTGTAGCTGGCGGAGAGAATGAGTTGGGCTTGAGCAAAAAAGTACTTTTACTGAAATGGAAGCAACAAGAAGAAATTTTAGGCATAGAATATTTGCCAGATTTACCATTTGGAGTGACAAATGCATCTCTTACAGTAGTTCGGAATATTCTTTATATATCTGGTGGCGAGGTACCTTCTGGCGCCAGGGATGAGTTTCTATCCCTGGATTTAAAAGATCCTGCTCAAGGCTGGAAAACTTTGTCAAATTTACCGCTAGCCACTTCTCACGCTGTTCTGTTGGGTGATGAAAAGACTGGTCAGGTTTATCTTATTGGTGGCAGATGCAAAAAAGTTGAACAGGTTAGTGAAATATATAATGCCTTTCACGCCTACGATATTAAAAAGAATTTTTGGAAGGAAATGCCAACGCTCCCCTTTCCACTTTCTGCTGCTTCAGGTATTATTAATGGAGATGATATTTTGATTTTTAGCGGGGATGTAGGAGAAACATTTAATAAAGCAGAGAAACTAATAATTGCTATGGAGCAGGAGAGGGATGCGCAAAAAAAAGAAGTTTTAAATAAGAAAAAAATAGAGGTTCAATCCTCCCATCCTGGTTTTAGCAGAAAAGTTTTGAAATATAATTTGTTTGGTAAGACGTGGACATTGTTGAAAAATGAAATGCCTTACGGCACGGTTACGGTGAATGCGAACCTTTTTAATGATAATGTATTTATAGCGGGAGGGGAAATTAAGGCGGGGGTAAGAACCCCGAATATTTTACGTGGTAAAATGAAATTTATACAATGAAAAATTCAAACAGATACACATGGGTGGTTGTTGGTTTGCTTTGGTTTGTGGCCCTGCTTAATTATATGGACCGCCAAATGCTTTCGACCATGAAGCCCGCCATGCAGATGGATATTTCAGAGTTAAAATCAGCAACAAATTTTGGCTACCTGATGGCTATATTTCTTTGGATTTACGGATTAATGAGCCCTATATCTGGGATAATCGCGGATAAATTAAATCGAAAGTGGTTAATTGTTGGCAGTTTAATGGTTTGGTCACTTGTCACCTTTTTAATGGGTTATGCCACAACTTTTAATCAAATTTATTGGTTAAGGGCATTAATGGGTGTTAGTGAAGCGTTGTATATTCCCGCAGGTTTATCCTTGATTGCAGATTACCACAGCTCGAAAACCAGATCTTTGGCCATTGGCATCCACATGACTGGACTTTACATGGGGCAGGCCCTTGGTGGTTTTGGAGCCACAATTGCATCTAGGTTTTCCTGGCAGATCACATTTCATTCTTTTGGCTTCGTTGGTATTGCCTATGCAATTGTCCTGGTATTCTTTTTAAAGGATAAAAAAAATACTGTAAAAGAAATTACATCAGATAAAATTTTGATTACACCAAAAGTGCCGGTTTTTAAAGCGCTGGCATTGCTGTTTAGCAACATTTCTTTTTGGATCATCTTATTCTATTTTGCCATTCCAAGTCTGCCAGGTTGGGGCGTAAAAAATTGGCTACCAACTTTATTTGCCCAAAATTTAAATTTGCCAATGGAGCAAGCTGGCCCATTATCAACAATAACAATAGCATTCTCCTCATTTATTGGCGTTATCTCCGGTGGTATTTTATCTGATAAATGGGTGCAAAAAAACCTTAAAGGACGTATTTATACCAGTGCAATTGGCCTAAGCCTAACCATTCCCTCACTGTTGTTAATTGGTTTTGGGCACTCTTTATTCCATGTGGTAGGAGCGGCAGTATGTTTCGGAGTAGGCTTTGGCATGTTCGATGCGAATAATATGCCAATACTTTGTCAGTTTATTTCGCCAAAATCCAGGGCTACAGCCTATGGAATAATGAATATGACTGGTGTCTTCGCAGGTGCCTTCATAACAGATTTATTAGGGAAATCGACTGATTCGGGTAGTTTGGGTAAAGATTTTGCCATGCTATCCATCATTGTCTTCATCGCATTAATAATCCAACTATATTTTCTCCGTCCCAAATTTAATGATTTTGAAGATGCTTAAATCAACAAAAAAAAACATGAAACAAATAAAAATGAGCTTAGGCTTACTTATTGTATTTACACTATTTACATTGAGGACTTTTTCATCCGTTGGTATAACAATTACCGCATCTTCACCCGTGATACCTGTGCTGAAGGGAATGGAGTCAAACGAATTACTTTCATTACGGATTTATGTTCCTGCTGGCGAAAAGGAGATATCTTTTAAGAATATTTCTTCCATATTAAACCCGGACGGACTAAAATCGATTGAAAAGATTGATGTTTTTTTTACAGAAAATGAGCCGTTTTTTGCAACCAAGAATAAACAGGCTTCCGTCAATCCTACTTCTTCAAAGCTGAATTTGCCAATTAATTTGAAGTTAAAACCTGGCGTAAACTATCTATGGCTTAGTGCGAAACTTAAAGAAACTGCAGATATCGACTCCAAAATCGAATTCCATGTTAGCCAAGTAGAAGATGCTGACTCAAAAAAATATGAAGTAATAGAAGAAAGTGATGGATATATTAAAAGAATAGGCGTTGCTGTGCTAAGGGCAGGAGATAATGGGGTGAATACTTATCGGATACCTGGTATAGCGACAACTGATAAGGGATCGCTTATCGCAGTATATGATATTCGTTATCAAAACTCAAAAGATCTGCCTGGAAATATTGATGTTGGCTTGAGTAGAAGCACTAATGGAGGAAAAACCTGGGAGCCAATGAAAGTTATAATGGATATGGGCGAACCAAATGAAAATAATGGTATTGGAGATCCTGCCGTACTTTTCGATCCTGTTACAAAAAAAATATGGGTAATTGCATTGTGGAGTAAAGGAAATCGTTCTATCGCAGGTTCAAGACCAGGTTTATCCGAAGATGTTACCGGGCAAATGGTACTGGTCAGTAGTGATGATGATGGACTGACCTGGTCATCGCCCAAAAATATAACATCGACCACTAAAAATCCGAAATGGAACCTGTTTTTTAACGGCCCGGGCAGTGGTATTGCCATGGCAAATGGTAAGATCGTTTTTGCCGCTCAATATTGGGATGAAAATGCAATGCCGCACTCCACATTGGTGTATAGTGCCGACCATGGTAAAACCTGGAAAACAGAGGACGGTCCAAAATCGAACACTACCGAGGCGCAGCTTATAGAGACTGTACAAGGCACACTGATGCTAAATATGCGGGATAACCGAGGGCGTTACAGAAGCGTGGCAACTACAACGGATATGGGTAAAACCTGGACCGAACACCATACTTCATATAAGGCATTGCAGGATCCGGTTTGCATGGCCAGTTTCATCAAAGCAAAGGTTAGCATTAAGGGCAAACAAAAAGATGTTGTGTTTTTCGGAAATGATAATACCCAGTCTGACCGTTATAACTTAACAATTAAAGCAAGTTTGGATTTGGGCGAAAGCTGGATTAAAAAAAATGAACTTTTGATAGATGAGCGCAGGTTTTATGGTTATTCTTCATTGACTATGGTTGATGATAAAACAGTTGGTTTTTTTTACGAAGGTGCTAAAGACTTATATTTTGTTCGTATTCCGGTAAATGAGATCGTTAAATAAATTAAAATGAAAATTGTTTTCAGATTAATTATTTGCTTAAGCTTTTTGATTAGCAATAATGCGCATTCGCAAAAAATAAAAGTTGCCTGTATCGGAAACTCCGTAACAGCAGGTTATTTGTTAGCCAATCCAAAATTAGATGCTTACCCCTCAAAGTTACAACAGCTTTTGGGGGATAAATATCAGGTTGGTAATTTTGGACATAGTGGCGCAACGCTTTTAAAAAAAGGCCATAATCCTTATTATAAGAACAAGGAATTTACCGATGCATTAATTTTTCATGCTGATATCGCCATTATCGCTCTTGGTTTAAATGATACCGATCCGAGAAACTGGCCAAATTATAAGGATGAATTTAGCTCGGACTACCAGTGGCTTATTGATAGTTTAAAGCAGGGAAACCCTAAGCTTAAAATTTATATCTGCAAGCTTTCACCCATATTTAGCGGACATCCGAGGTTTAAATCCGGAACCCGAGATTGGTATTGGCAAATTCAGGATAAAATAGGGCAGGTTGCCAAAGCAAACCAGTTTGAACTGATCGATCTTCATGCCAGGCTGGGTAATCGTCCAGACCTATTTGCAGATAACCTGCATCCCGATATTACGGGTGCAGGCATTATAGCTAAAACCGTCTTTGAACATTTATCGGGCAATTTCGATGGCTTTAAATTGAATAAAATATTTTCCAATCACATGGTATTGCAACGTGATCTACCAATCCCAGTTTATGGAACGGCGAATGCAGGCGATCGGATCGAAGTACAGTTTAATAATATTAACCTTCACACTGAAACTGACTTCAACGGGAAATGGAAAGTTGAGTTTCCTGCGATGAAATTTGGCGGACCTTATCAAATTAAAGTAACCAGTAATCAAAATACAGTTTTATTAAACGATGTGCTGATCGGAGATATATGGCTCTGCTCCGGGCAGTCAAACATGGCTTTTCCTTTAAAATCCTCAGCCACTGGCAAAGCGACTTTAAAAACTTTAGATAAAAAACTTCCAATTAGACTTTTAAAATATAATTCTCTGGCTGAAACCGATAATATATCGTGGGGTAAACCAATATTGGATAGTATAAATGCACTGAATTATTTTTCAGGGACTTGGGCTGAACTGGATCAGTCATCCCTAGCCGATTTTTCGGCCGTTGCTTATTATTTTGGAGAAAAACTAGCTATGGAAGAAAATATCCCGGTGGGTTTAATTCAAATGGCTGTCGGTGGGTCTACACTTGAATCCTGGATGGATAGAGGAACAATTGAGCACGATGATTTACTTGTTGATATATTAGGTAACTGGCGGAAATCTGATTTTATTCAGGATTGGGCCAGGGGCAGGGCAGATCTAAATCTAAAAAATGCGACCAACTCAAAACAAAGGCATCCTTACGAACCGGCTTATAATTACGAAGCAGGCATTGCAAATTTAACGGATTTCCCCATTAAAGGGATAATCTGGTATCAGGGCGAGAGCAATGCACATAATGTAGAACTTTTTAACCATGAGTTCCCAATTTTGGTTAAAAGCTGGCGTGACAAATGGAATGCTGATTTTCCATTTTATTATGTTCAGCTTTCTGCCATCGATCGGCCCTCTTGGCCTTATTTTAGAGATGCGCAGCGAAAAATGCAATCCGTTATTCCCAATATTGCAATGGCGGTGAGTTCTGATTTAGGCGATTCCCTGAATGTTCATCCTACTCATAAAAAGGAAGTTGGCGAGCGATTGGCTTTGCTGGCCTTAAAGAATACCTATCATCATAATATTATAGCCTCTGGCCCGGTAGCGCTAAAGGCCATCAAAAAGGAAAACACCATTATCATCACTTTTAATGATGCTAAAGGATTAAAACCTAGTGGTGGTTTGGTTTTACAAGGCTTCGAGATTGAGGATGAAAAAGGGAATCACCTTACCGTAAAAGCGAGTGTTTTAAAAAATACAGTTCATTTAGCGGTTCCTGCTGGTGTGACAATAGCAAGGGTTTTATACGCCTGGCAACCATTTACTAGAGCGAATTTAGTTAATGAGGCTGGTCTTCCAGCTTCAACATTTTCCATTACTATAAATTAAATTATTATGAGTTACACAAGCGAAGAACTGAAAGGTCTTTCTTTATTTTATAAAAATCAATTATTAAATAATACGATAACATTTTGGTTTCCCAGGTCGATTGATGAAGAATATGGTGGTTATCTTTTTATGAGGGATGCTGATGGAAGCTTAATCGATGATGATAAGGCTGTTTGGATCCAAGGCCGGGGCGCATGGTTGCTTTCTACACTTTGCAATACGGTTGAACATAGAAAAGAATGGCTCGATTGGGCAAAGTCTGGTATCGATTTCTTAAACAAGTATGGTTTTGATGCCGATGGGCAGATGTTTTTCCACGTTACCCGCAGTGGGCAACCGATTCGTAAAAGGCGATACTATTTTTCGGAAACCTTTGCTGTCATTGCCAATGCCGCCTATGCCAAAGCCAGTGGCGATGAGCAAGCGGCCGAGAAGGCGAGGTATTTATTTGGAAAGTGTATTGAGTATTCAACCACTCCTGGCTTGTTGCCGGCAAAATTTACCAAAACCCGGCCTACAAAAGGAATAGGTGTGCCGATGATTATGATGAATACCGCCCAGCAATTAAGAGAGACCATTGGCGATCCGCGTTGTGATGAGTGGATCTCTATTTGGATAGAAGAAATAAAAAATGACTTCGTCAAGGATGATATAAAATGTGTGATGGAACAGGTGGCGCCCGATGGGTCGATAGTTGATCATATTGATGGAAGGACATTAAACCCGGGGCATGCAATCGAAGGCGCCTGGTTCATTCTACATGAAGCTAAATACCGTAATAATGATCCCGAGCTAATCGCGCTTGGTTGCAAAATGCTGGATTATATGTGGGAACGTGGCTGGGATAAGCAGCATGGTGGAATTCTATATTTTAAGGATGTATATGACAAGCCTGTACAGGAATACTGGCAGGATATGAAATTCTGGTGGCCGCACAATGAAACGATAATTGCAACCTTACTTGCCTACACCTTAACTGGTGATGAAAAGTATGCTCGCTGGCATAAACTCGTTCATAATTATTCCTATGAAAAATTCCACGATAAAGAAAATGGAGAGTGGTTTGGGTATTTACACAGGGACGGTTCACTAGCACAAACGGCTAAAGGAAACATGTTCAAAGGGCCTTTTCATCTTCCCCGCCAGGAATGGTATTGTGCGCAATTACTGCAAGGTCTGGGTTATTAACCAATAACGATAATGAAATGTTAAAATATTCACTAGCACTGTTGTTACTTGTTTTTTCAGTTACCGGATTTGCACAGGTTGTTCTGCCTTCTTATCCGCAGGTTACTTTTCCGACCTATTACTGGCAAAAAAGCACTCAATTTCAAATGCTTCCAATAACGCAAAAAAGCATACTTTTTATTGGTGATAGCTTAACAGATGGAGCGGAGTGGGCAACACTTTTTAATGGCACCAATACATTAAATTTTGGCATTAGTGGCGAGACGAGTGCGGGTGTGATTAACCGTTTACCAGAGATAGTGAGACATCGGCCAGCAAAAATTTTCCTGATGATTGGCATAAATGACCTAGCAAGAAACATATCAGTGGAAGGCTTATTGTCAAACATCAAATTGATTGTTAGATATATAAAGCAAAACTCAAATGCTACTAAGATTTTTGTGCAAACTTTGTTACCTGTAAATAATGATTTTAAGACTTTTAGCGGGCATACAAATAAAGGGGATTCTATACTTAAATTAAATACTGAGCTCTCCAAGGAAGCCGAAAAATCCGCCTTTGTATTCGTTGATCTCCACTCTTATTTTTCTGATAAGAGCGGAAAGTTAAAAAGAGAGTTTACAAATGATGGTTTACATCTCAAAGGGACTGGATATGCCTTATGGAAACATCTAATCCATCCTTATGTTTATGAGCTGGAATCAGAGCCGGAATTGATCCCCATGCCAAAGAGGATTGTTAAGTCTACAGGTCTGTTCCCACTTTTTCAGGTTAAGACCATATATTATAATGCCGATTCACTTCTGAATGAGGCAGAGTCACTTAGGCAGCAATTGAGCATTGCTGGAATCGCGGTCAAACTTATTAAAGGCAAGCGAGATCATAGAGTTCCCTCGATAAGTCTTGAAATCGTAAAGACTAAGCCAGAAATCAATGACTTGGAAGCCTACAGCCTCCGCGTTTCTTCTCAGGAAATCATCATCAGTTCAGATGGAAAAGCTGGCGTTTATTACGGCATACAAACTTTAGCTCAGCTGGCACGTGATGGTTATTATGTGGGAGCAATTGATATTCAGGATAGTCCAGCATTTAAATGGAGGGGATACATGGTGGACGTTGGTCGTAATTATCAGTCCGTTGCTTTGCTAAAACAACAGATTGATAAAATGGCGTTTTATAAATTAAACGTATTTCACTTGCATTTGACAGAAGATATTGCGTGGCGCCTTGAAATCAAACGCTATCCGGAATTAACCCAGCCAGAGTTTATGGAAAGAAACAAAGGTATGTATTATACGGTGAGTGAAATAAAAGACCTGATAAACTATTGCAAAATGCGCCATATACTTGTGGTTCCTGAGATTGATGTGCCAGGACATAGCGCAGCTTTTAGAAAAGCGATGAAAACCGATATGCAAAGCGATTCAGGACTGGTGATTGTTAAAAATATTTTAAGGGAGATTAGTGATACATATGATTTTCCGTATATCCATATTGGCGCTGACGAAGTTAAAATTACTAATAAGAACTTTCTTCCTGCTATTTCTGCCTTCCTTAAATCCTCAAACAAGAAAGTTATCGGATGGGAACCCGGAGGGAATTTTGACGAATCGACGATCCGGCAACTCTGGATGGACGATGCGGCGGTGACGGCTAATAAAGTTAAAATCCAATATATTGATTCTCGTCATCTGTATTTAAATCACATGGATCCGATGGAAAGCGTAGTTACTATTTTTAACAGGCAGCTATGCGGGGTAAATCAGAGTGATCAGCAGGCGCTGGGCGCAACGCTCTGCCTTTGGCCAGATAGAGCAGTGGAGAAGCAAGAAGATTTAATCAATATGAATGGGGTTTATCCAGCCATGCTAGCCTTCGCAGAACGAAGCTGGGTGGGAAACGGATATAAAGACTGGGTTGCAAACATTGATTTGAATGGAAAGCAGGCACTCGATGATTTCAAAGCGTTCGAAAAACGTTTGATGGATCATAAAAAGGTTTTTTTTACCGAACTCCCTTTTCCTTATTTAAAACAAAGCGAATTAAAATGGCAGCTTTACGGGCCTTATGAAAATAATGCAAACCTTAGGGAGAAATTTGACCCCGAGCTGGAAAATTCTGATCTAGGTAGCCAAGTTTCACAAACAGTATTAGGAGGTACAATCATTCTCCGCCATTGGTGGGCACCTAAAATAAAAGGTGTTTTAAAAGACCCAAAGGAGAATACAACCTGGTATGCTACCCGAAAAGTGTGGTCGGAGCAGGATACTGTCAAAAAATTCTGGATTGGCTTCAATAACTTCTCCAGATCGCAGGCTGTAGATACACCTCCAGCAGGACAATGGGATAACCACCAATCTCAAATCTGGGTTAATGGTGAGCTTATTCCACCGCCCAATTGGCTACACGCAGGACAAAAGGGGAACCTTGAAATTCCACTTATGGACGAAGGCTATGAATATCGAATACCAGCATTGGTGAGATTTAACAGAGGCTGGAATACAATTTTAGTTAAAGTTCCCATAGGGAACTTCGCAGGTAAAAACTGGAATAATCCAGAAAAGTGGATGTTCACTTGCGTGGAACTGGAGTAAATTTGAGGAATCAAATTTCAAACACATTAGTAGATAGGCTTGTCCTTACTACAGTTATAACATGAAATACTGGGTTGATTAGTCAGTTTGTTTAGGGATTTGAAGTTTAGGAATTATAAAAGATTCGTTGAATTCAAGTTTGGTTAGATCTCTGCAGGCCTGGATAGGCCTGCAGATTTTTTGAAAAGTTATAGGCGATCATTTTATTAAAAAATTTATCACAAGATCAAGATTATCAGTTTGCCGTAATAGGTTATTAGGTTAGAATAGGAGACATTAGATATAGTGAATTGCCCTTCATTGTCTTTTGTAATTATTAAATGCTTAAGGAGATAGTAATAGAGAACGTCTTACTAGTGCTGAAATTAGATAAACAAGAAAAGATTCAGCCCATCTCAGTGGACGTAATTTTATTGTAAATAGTTGTTTCCTTTATATAATTGATTTGTCAGAATGGGCACAAATATATTTTTTAACATCTGAGTAATGGCGTTCGAATGCATATATTACTCTATTTTGCAATTTATTCATTAACCGATTATTCATTTCTGGATGATGAAACCTAAAGTTTTTACGAAAAGTCTTACAGGAAATTTCCGAACTTTAAAAAAGGTAAGCAAATTAAACTCCCCTTTTTTTGTGAATAATCTTGCTTTTTACTAATTTTAAGATAGAAATCAAGGGTTAAAAGTCTCACAAAAGTCTGCCAAATACCCCTAAAAATAGCGAAATGAGAAAAGTAAAACCACTCTCAGAGTATCAAAAAGTCATCTACGGAGAAATATTAGTCGAATTTTTTAATTCGATATTCTCCACTAGAGCTACCATGTGGGATTAACGCATTCCACCCGAAATTTTTCATATTTATTTTTAATTATCAATTGACCAATGTTTTGGGAATAGGGTACAATTTGGTTTATCCATTTAATCGTCAGAAATATTGAGTATCCATTTTTTTAGTATAACCTTCCTTGCCTTCCTTTTAGATCTAATTTTCTTCTTTTTGTCAACTACCTTTGGGGTTAACTTTTTACCTTCTTTTCGCAACTTCATCAATCTACCGAGTTCGTCATACTTTGTCATCTTAGTGTCTAGTTCTGCCATTCGCTTCAAATCAGTTATAAATTTGTTGCTAATCCGAACCGCGGCCGACCCCGAGTTTTTAAAAGGTCTTAAATTAATATTTAAGACCTTTTTTTTGCTCATAATTCTTTGTTTTTCAGATAGATGTGTTGATAATTTTTTCATTATTTTCCACTTTGATCGATCGAAAATCAATAGCATCAATATCATTATCCAGGAGTAAATCTCGTGCCCTTTCGATTTTTTTATTGATGTCCTTTATTTGGTTGATATAAGATTTGCTGTCGTCTAAGATTGAATCGACTTGATTTTGATAAGCATCAGCAATTGTTTCAACAAAAATTTCTTCAAAACCCGCCCTGGGTAAGTAGCCCATAAGTTCTACACAAAATGCTTCATTGACCTGTTCGGAATGAAAGCGTATTCCACATGATGAGTTATTAAAAATGGCCGTAGCAAAAAAAAGCACGCCACATACTAAATAATTAATATATGGCGTGCCAAGTCATTTACTGAATTTATTGATTCTATTGTTTCTGAAAGGTTACCGTAACAGCCTTCATATCCAGGGTAACGAGATATGTGCCTGCATCGTTTGCATTTAATTTCCATTTTACATCGGGATTTCCCCCGAGTGCAATCTGTGCTTTGTTATTGGAGATAGCTTGGCTGGCCGTCGCGGCAGCAAAAAAATCAGAGGAAAAGCTTTTTTGTGTTGCAAACTTAATTTCGCCAGCAGTCAAAGGGCCTGTCCAGGTAAATTGCGTATTGTTTGACGGATTAACGGTCATTTTAATAGCAGCATCGATATTCCAGGCTGCAGGGCTTGCATCACCAATAACATATGCGTTGGTATAAATTAACGGTAAAGGATCGGATGCTTTCAGTTCTTTTTTACAAGAAATAAAGAAAATACTCATCCCGATTAGAAACAAGCTGCACATGAAGTGTAGTTTGCTCAAATTGTATTTTTTGTCTGATGCTTTCATTTTTCTGTTGTTATTAGTAGCCAGGATTTTGTTTCAACTGAGGATTTATATTCAATACATTTTCACCTATTGGGAAAATCTCGGTATGGTTATCTGCATCGGGTTGTTTATCCCACCAAGTGCCTTTGTTAAAAACCCCCCAGCGGATCATATCTGTTCTTCTTCTTCCTTCGGTTAAAAACTCGCGTCCCCATTCATCAAGTATTTCTTGATCGGTTAAACTGCTCCCGTCTGTTTTATATAAACTTGCGGAAGCTGCGGGGTAATACCTCGAGCGGACACGGTTTAGCAGGGTGCTTGCACCTGCCTTATCCCCAGTTCTGTATTTACATTCGGCAAGTGCATAATAAATTTCGGCAAGGCGAATCTCTGCATAGCTCGAAGCTATCTTGTTTGCATCATCTGAAGGGTACCAGGGATATTTAACCGATGGTATACCCGAATTCTGATCGGCATGGTTCATATTTGATTCCTTGTCGGAAGGTGCTACGCCTGGTGGCGTATTCAAAAAGTAGCCAACAGCATCCCTTATGTACAAAGTGTAACCTTTGGTTCCCTCTACATTAACAGTATTTCCACTTGCATTTTTGTAGGGTAAATAACCAAAGAGAAACATTCCTTCCCGTTTACTGCCACCAAGGTTTTTATATTTTTTCAACCTCACATCATCTGCGTATTTTTGGAATTTAACAAAGGGTTTACCGAGTGTTGTGCTCAGTTCTACATCATTAATATCTCTACCTGGCTGAAGCGAAAATTTTGGGTTCATGTTGCCATAGTCGGTAAAACCAAAATATTGTGGGGTATTAACAGGATAACTCCAGAAATACATTCCACTGGTATATTGCCAGTGGGTGAAGCCAAAAGAAGAAGGGAATGCAAATATATTCTCAGATGAAGTACCATTATTATAATCAAAAGGCGCATCCCAGCGGCTTTCGAGGTTATAGCTGCCGTATTTACCATCAATAATATCCTGACAAACTACCGCACACTGCGCAAATTTATCTTGTCCTGTGTAAACTTTGGCGTTTAAATAAAGCCTGGATAAAAGAGACATTGCTGCACCTTTGGTCCATCGGCCCAGTCCGTTTACACCCAATGTTGTATTAGTCGGTAGATTCGGTACGGATTGCAAAAGCTCATTTTCGATAAAGTTGAAGGTTTCTTGTGGAGTAGATTGTTCTTTCCCCTTATTTTCTCCTTTAACTTTTGTTATAATCTCGATATTTCTATAGGTATCGAGTAATCTAATGTAAAACCAAGCTCTTAATGTTCTGAGTTCAGCAAGAAAATCAGCCTGTTCGGCAGCGGTCATATTAAATTTAACAGGATCAATCGCCTCTATATCTTCAAGCGAGTTAGTTGCCAAGGCAATCCCTTGATACAGGTCATTCCACATACTGCTGGTATAGCCGTCTGTTTTCGTCCAGGTATGATTATGCATACGTTGAAAAATACCCCCATCAAACCAGTCGCCCTGGCGGTTTGGCGTCATCAGTTCATCTGAAGAATTTTCTTGAGCTGCATAGGTACTTTGAATGGTATAATAACCATGCTCAAAAGGCCTTAGAAAATCTCTTACTACATCGTCCTTGGTTTGAAGAAAATTCTTCGAGGTTATGATATCGTATGGTTTTTCATCGAGTTTTGTGCAACTTCCTAGCGATAGGCCTCCAACTAGGCTGACCACTAGTATATGTTTGTATTTTTGAATAAATTTCATGTTGATGATTAATTAAATTAGAAACTAACTTGTAATCCACCCAGTAACTGCATTGTTGACGGGAAATAATTTAAAGATGTGCTTGCTCCAGGATACAGTCCATTAACGGAAGTTGCTTCCGGATCACCACCAGTATAGTTAGTAAATGTGTACAGGTTTCTTCCAGTCAAAAAGGCCCTTACGGATTTAACATACTTTGTTTTTGGGCTGAAGGTATAACCAAGACTGATGTTGTCGATTTTTATGTAATCTCCTTTTTCCAGAAAGTAATCGGAAGCTGATGCAAGTGTATTGCTGCTGGTCAGTTTTGAATATTTTCCGCCATCATAAGCCGAGGTTAATACATTGGTGCCAGTTGTAGTTGCGGGTGTTCCGATATAAAAAGCATTAGTATTGAAGATACTATAGCCAAAAGCACCCCTTAGAAACACAGAAGCATCGAAGTTTTTATAGCGGAAAGTATTCCCCAGGCTTAACGTAAACTTTGGTAGACCATTCCCGACGTATTGTTTGTCTTCATTTTTAGAGGTGTTGGCTGCAATAATTTCACCTGCCTTATTGTAAACCAATAAACGTCCAAATGAATCGTAACCCGCAGATTTTAGCATGTAAAAACTGCCGATTCTCCGACCTTCCTCTAAACGCTGAATAGTGCCTGGGCTGCCTGGCGCAGGCAAACCTACCGCGTCGACAAATGTTTGTCCTTTGTAGGTGTCATTGGAAAAGGAAACAAATTTATTTTCCAGTGTCGCGCCTGCAAGAGAGATTTCGTAGCTGAAATTGTCAGTCTTTATCGGAGTGCCGGAAATCTGAACTTCTATTCCTGAATTCTGCATAGAACCCACGTTAGCATAAATTGTTCCCTGAACATTCGGTGGAATTGGAACATTATAATTGCCTAGCAAATCCTTATTTTTTCTGATATAGTAATTGATGCTACCGCTTAAGCGGTGTCCAAATAAAGAGAAGTCGATACCTGCATTATAGTTTGCTGCAGTTTCCCATCTGAGATCATAGTTGGTATTCTGACTTGGACCATAAACCTGATAATAAGTTCCGTTGTACAGGTAATAACCATAACCCGTGTAGGTATCCAAAGATAAATAGTTGCCGAAATCCTGATTACCTGTCAGACCATAATCTGCTCTAACCTTTAAATTATCAATCCATTTAACGGATTTAATTATCGGTCGCTGGCTTAAGTCCCATGCGGCGGAAATGGCTGGAAAATTCCCCCACTTATTGTCTTGCCCGAACTTCGATGAACCCTCGCGGCGTAAGCTGGCAGACACAAAAACCTCATCAGCGAAGCTATAATTCAGCCTTCCAAACAAGGCGATTAATCTGGAGTCGTTCTGGAAACTGCCAACGTTATTTTGTCCGGCAACCAGATTATATAAACCCGCACCTAGGTTATTGTATGTAAAGACATCTGTAGGGAATTGAGAATTCGAACCAGACAGCCCCTGATTGTTGAAATAGGCGTAAGAATAGCCGCCCAATAATTTAAAGGAATGTTTGTTGATGTCGAGCGAATAATTTGTGGTCCATTCTAAGTTTTTAGTGTCGTTATTGGTATAATTTCTTGATGCCGAATTGCGGCCGCCATTTGAAGCAACGGCATTTGTGTTAGTAGATGGACGAAAATAAAAGCTTAGAAAACTGGTATTCGATTGACTTACCATAAGTTGTGTACTCCAGTCCTTGATTATATTAAGTTTGAAGGAGCCATTCCAGTCCAGATATTTTCCTTCCGTTCCGCTTAATACGGTGCGCACTTCCTCAACAGGATTGTAAGGATCTGTAATTCCATTGGTGGTATAGTAATACAGGTTTCCATTAGTCGGGCTAATTAATGGTTGGGTAGGATTTAATGTTAACGCCTGTTTAAACCCGGCGTAATCAGCATTGTTGCTTTTTAAGTATCGCGGTGCAATATTTAAGGCAAGAGTATATAGATTGCTTTCGGGTGTATGGGTAACATTTATCCTTGCACCATATTCATTTTTTGATGAGCGAATGTCAATACCTTCTGCACCTCTGTAGTCCCCGGAAATATAGTAATTGGTTCTGGCATTTCCACCTGAAGCAGATAGGTTATGACGCTGAGAAAATGCATATTTTCGTGTGATTTCATCTTGCCAATTTGTTCTGGCACCATAATCAAATCCTCTTTTATTAGCGATAAAAGCATCTGCAGATAGTACTTCAATATTATTTGTGGGTAGATCAAATGAAAAATAATTGTTGTAATTCATCTGGGTTTGTGAAGTACCTCTTTTGGTAGTGATTAGAATAACACCATTACTTCCTCGGGTACCGTATATTGCAGATGCAGCTCCGCCTTTTAGGATGTCTATAGAAGCGATATCATTCTGGTTAATGTTGTCAATATTTCCTCCCGGGATTCCATCAACAATATATAGCGGTCCTAGCCCAGCATTTCGCGAGGATACGCCACGAAGCTGAATGCTGGGAGAAGAGTTCGGGTCGCCAGTAGCAGTATTGACAACACTTAAACCTGCTACCTTTCCCTGTAGGGACATTAAAGCGCCATTTCCGCCAACGGAGAGTAAATCTTTAGCGCCTAAATGGGTTATTGCACTGCTCACTTCCTTTTCACGAAGTGTACCATAACCTACTACAATAACATCGTTCAGGGAACGGATGTCATCAGCTAAAGTGATGTTGATCTGTTTTTTATCGCCTGCTTTTACTTCCTGATTATTAAAGCCTACATAGCTAAAAACAAGAACGGCGGAAGTGCTGCTAACTTCAATCTTATATAATCCATTTTCATCCGTGACGGTACGGTTTGAGGTTTCTTTTTCACTTACAACAACTCCAGGGATTGGCAGCCCTTTTGAATCAGTGACTTTACCTGAAATTGGAACGGGAATTGTTAATTCTTTTGCAATGTTTTCTTTGTTGTAAAAACCCGCGAATGTGGGTTGGCCAGAGATGATCAGCACTGCAAGGAGCCATCTCGACCTTCGAATCGCTTTAGCAATCCCGATAGGTAGCTTTTTTTTCATATACATTTGGTTAGGTTAAACTTTGGTTTAGATTGCAAATCGCAAAACATATTCTTTTTTGATTGCGACCTTGATCTGAAGCCTGGTTTGGGTTTCGAATATTTAAATTTTCTTGTTTAGTTGGTTTTGGTCAATTCAATAACCTCATTACCTATTGAATTGCTGATACAATGTAGAGAGAACTGCATCATTCCTATTTACCATATTGTTTCAATTTATCATCAAATAGTATCATAATTCAGGTGTAGGAAACAAGAATTGCAGCGAGTGAAAAATTAATACAAGGGATTCGAAGGGGCAGTGTTTAAACCTATGATATTAAGTTAATTAGCTGTAATGGGCCTTGCGTGAATTGAAAACACCATAAATTGAAATGGTTATTTTTTTATTCCTTTAGATTGGATGTATTCTGTAGGAGACATGCCGAACTGTTTAGAAAAGTTTCGGCCAAAATGATTTTGCGAACTGTATCCAACCTGCTCAGAGATTTCATAGATCCTCAGGACTCCCTCGCTAAGCAGTTCAGCGGCCTTTTTAAGCCTGGCAATATTTATCAGTTCGTTAGGGCTCAGGTTTGAAATGGATTTTATCTTTCTGTATAAAGTAGGTCTACTCATATTCATGTGGTCGGCAAGATGTTCTACATCCAGCTCCGGATTATCCAGTTGGGTATTGATTAGGTTTTGAAGTTTCTCCAGAAAGAGCTCATCGGATTTAGAATAAGCCATTGTTTTAATATGTATCAATGGAGAGCTTGCAAAATATGCTTTAATTTTACTCCTGTTTTTAATTAACGAAGAAACCTGCGCGTTCAGAAAATCAATGGAAAATGGTTTTTCTATGTAGGCATCTGCTCCAATTTCTAGTCCTGCGATCTTCGATTGTAAACTATTTTTCGCTGTAAGCATTATAAATGGAATATGGCTGTATTCCATGCTTGATTTCATTTTTTCACACAGTTGATATCCATCCATTTCAGGCATCATTACATCGCTTATTACCAGCTGAATAATTTCATGACTAAGTATTTCAAGTGCCTCAGAGCCATTTTTGGCGGTTAGGACTTTGTAGTGTTCACTTAAATCATCCGCAATAAAATCCAGGATCTCTGTTTCATCGTCTACAATAAGAATCACGAATTTTTCTTCTTGTAATTCGTAGTCATTCATTACTGTTTTTTCCATACTCCTTTTAGGTTAAATTCGATAAGCTGGTGAATAGGCAATTGCAATACGAAAATGTTATGCTCTTTTTCATCAACTGATGCGAACAAATTTCCACCGTGTAATTCGGCCAGTGATTTTGAGAGGGATAGGCCGATCCCTGTGCCTTGCTTAAGCTGGTTTTCAGTAGCCCTGAAAAATGGCTCGAATATCTTTTCCCGTAACTCTGGATGAATTGGAGGTCCTTCATTCGTTACGGTAACAGAGAAGATTTCTAAATTTTGATCTAGAACCTCCAACTTTATTTCGATTGATTTTTCGCTATATTTCAATGCATTATCGATCAGATTGCTTATGATTTTGTAGAAGGCTTCTGTATCCACATAAGCGAAGATTTTTTCATCTGGTAATAATAACTTATAACTGAAATTTTTTTCTTCGGCAATCGGGATAAACACATCAAAAATATCAGACAGAATATTTGAAATATTTGTATTTACAAAGTTTAAGGAGAAGCCATTTACTTCGGTTTTACGGAAATCGAGTAATTGATTGGTGAGATTAAATAGCCTGTCCGTGTTTCTTTCCATGGTTCTAAGATTTTTCTCAATTAATGGAACAGCAGAAGCGTGCTTAAGTATCTTTTCCATTGGCGCTTTGATCAGGGTAAGTGGTGTTCTTATTTCATGGGCAATATTTGTAAAGAATTCAATTTTAGCCTGATATATTTCCTTTTCCTTCCTTTCTTCGAATCGATCCATCCGTCGTTTGTTGCGATTTTCCATACGTTTATGGTAAGTTCTAAAGAGATAAAATATGAACAGAGCAGTTGCAACGGTGTAAAGAAAATACGCTAAATTACTTTGATATATAGGTGGTAATACTTCTATAAAAATTTTTTGATTGTGCGTTGTCCAGTTATTACTTCCATTGAGTAGTGCTTTTACTTCAAAGACATAATTGCCAGCAGCAAGCTTTGTAAAATAAACCTTCCTGTTTGTTTTAAGGTAATTCCAGTTATCGCTGAGACCTTTCATACGATAGGCATATTGAGTCATATCTGGTGAAGTATAACTGATTGCAGCAAAATCTATACTGAATGATGATTGTGAGTCATGCAGGGAAATTCTGTTGGTGTAAAGAATAGATTGCTTTAAGAATAGATTGTCTTCGTTCTTTTCATGCTGATTATCAATCTGAAACCCTGTAATTTGTACAGGCGATTTGAAATTGAAGTTTTTAAGATCTCGAGGTTGAAAGCTGATCAGGCCACGCACACTTCCAAAAAATAGCCGTCCATCCTTATCTTTGAAACCAGAGTTGTAATTGAATTGGTCGGTTAGCAAACCATTCGACTTTGAATAAACTTTAAAAGAGCGATCCGCAGGATTGAAATGTATTAGACCTCGTGTGCTTGCAATCCACAACTTTCTATCTTCATCTTCCATGATTTTGAATAAAAAATTACTTGGAAGCCCATTTTTAACTGTAATGTGGTCAAAATTTTCTTTTACAGGGTTAAACAAATTTAGGCCGCCACCATCGGTACTTATCCAGATGTTATGACCTCGGTCTTCAAAAATTCCATTAACGGTGTTATTACTAAGACTCTTTTCATTTTTAGTATTGTTTTTATATTGAGTAAAACCAGGTTTACCTAGGTGAAAACGAATTATGCCACTATCAAATGTTCCAGCCCAGATATCTCCCTTGCTGTCTTCTGTAAGGATTTCATAAAATACCAGGGGCAGCCCTTCAATCAGCTGAAAATTGTCTTTTTGCTTATTGTATCGATAAAGGCCTGTAATTGTGGCGAGCAATATTTCTCCACTTTTTGTTTTACAGAAAGTCAATACAAAACCACTTTTCAAACCACTTGATTTTCCGGATTTGTAGTGTTTAATTACTTTTTTAGTTCGAATATTAATAATGTCAAGGCCATGCTCGAAGGTGCCGACCCAGAGCTTATCATTATCTACAAGTAACCCATGGATGTTAGAATAAGAAATGCTTGTGGGTTTTCCATCAGGAAGAAAATTTGTGAACAGGCCTGTTTTTGTATCGAGCATATTTAATCCCGCATCTTCCGTACCAATCCATAAATTGCCGTAGGCATCTTTACTGATCTCACGTACATCGCTTCCGCTTATCGAATTAACTTCTTTCTGAGGAAAGTATTTAGTGAAAAGTGAATACTGGCTAGAGTAATAATTGATACCGCCAAAATAGGTTCCAACCCACATACCCATTTCCCTGTCTTGTAAAACACAATATATCGCATCATCAGATAGCGAATATGGATTTCCATATTGTTTTTTAAGTCTGGTTATTTTTTCGTTAGCATAAACGTAAATTCCAGATTCCGAGGCAATCCAGAATTCGTTTTTAGCTGACTGAACAATATCTCTTACATAAATAGATGTTTTATTTGTGTTAAACACCAAAATCTCTTTTACTTGAGCCGTTTTACGGTCGAAAAGCTTAATGCCTTGATTGGCCGTGCCAATCAAAATTTTATTACTCCCAGCATCACGCACCTTTGTAACCCAGCTATTTTCATCAGGATTTGCCTCACTCATTACATAATACGAGTAAAAGGTGTTTTTATTTACATCGTACCGCTCTATAGTGCCTTGCATTGTTGTAATCCAAATGCTGCCATCCTTCATCATAGAAACAGAAGTTGCTTCGAAGTTTGCTTTCTTTTTGAAATTGAAAAGGCTTTTATTCTTTATATTATATCGTAATGTTCTTCCCAGGGCGATGATCCATAAATTTCCGTTTTTATCGCTGGCTAAGTCATTTATCCGAAGATTTTCAGTGCCTTTTACGAGCAGAAATTTTTCGCTCTGCGGTAGGTACAGATATACGCCAGCGTTCGTACCAATCCATAATCGATTCGCCGAATCATTGTGAAGCGCATATATTAAATCGTTCCCTAAACTGCCTAACTGGCTCGCGTCCCTACGATAGGTTTTAAACTGATAGCCGTCAAACCTGTTTAGTCCATCTTTAGTACCAAACCACATAAATCCATTGCCATCTTGGGCACTACACAAAACAGTATTGTGTGATAAACCGTTTTCAACCTGGTAATGACGAAAGTAGTAAGGTTGGGCGGAAGAAACCCTGGTAGTAAAAAGTAAAATGGTTAGAATTATCAGTCTCAAAATCATATATTCTATATCAAATATATTAATATCAAACTGCTATCGGTAGTAATTGTAAAACTGATACAAAATGTGGAAAACCTGAGAGGATTTGCATGCGTTCGAATAACCTCATTAAGTATTCCTTGAATTAGTTTTTGATTTTTAAACTAACATACTGGTAAAAAGACACAAAATGAAGAAATATTGATACGATTTGGTCTCGCCTAAAGTATTAAATCCGTCATATTTGAAATATACATCCAGTTTAGCTAGTTAGAAACTGGTATGCACTAACCAAAAAAAATTAAAAAAGATAAATGTCTGTTGATTAAGTCAATTAACAAACAGAAAACACAAATTGTTATGAGTAAATTTTTATTAAGCATTATGCTTACTTTTGTTGCTTTCGGAATTCGGGCACAAACCTTTACAAATCCATTACTACCAGCTGGTGCCGATCCTTATAGCTACTACAAAGATGGGTTTTACTATTATACCCACACAACTGGCAATCGTATTGATTTATGGAAAAGTAATAGCCTTGCAGATTTAAAGGATGCTCCTAAAAAAACCATATGGAATGCACCTCGAAGCGGACCATATTCTAAAAGTATCTGGGCACCCGAGGTAATGTTTATTCAGGGTAAGTGGTATGCATATTTTGCTGCTGATGATGGTAAAAATGAAAATCACAGAATGTACGTCCTGGAAAATTCCTCAGCAGACCCGATGATGGGGGATTGGGTATTCAAAGGACAGGTTTCAGATAAGACAAATAAATGGGCTATTGATGGTGATATTATTTCCATCAAAAATAAATTATATATGGTTTGGTCTGGCTGGGAAGGAGATATGAACGGTAAACAGGAAATTTATATTGCCACGATGAAAAACCCATGGACAGTAGATTCGGACCGCGTTAAAATTTCGACGCCTACATTCGACTGGGAAAAACATGGTGATTTGAATGATCCTAATAATCCGCCACATGTTAGTGTTAATGAGGGGCCACAATTTTTGGTTCACGGTGATAAGATTTTTATTATATTTTCTGCTAGTGGTTGCTGGACGGATTATTATGCACTTGGAATGCTGTCAGGTCACATCAACGATGATTTTATGAAGCCTGAAACCTGGAAGAAACATGAACAACCAATATTTCTAAAATCAGAAGAAAATGGAGTTTATGCACCAGGTCACAATTCGTTTTTCAAATCTCCAGACGGCAAGGAAGATTGGATCTTATACCACGCAAATGACCAACCTGGACAAGGCTGTGGGGGTTTTCGTTCACCCAGGGCTCAAAAATTTACATGGAATGCAGATGGAACCCCAAACTTTGGCATTCCTGTTAAAACTGGCCTGTCTATAAATATTCCTTCAAATTAACCATTCAAACTGAAAATCTTATGAATATAAAGAAACTTTTAACGACAGCATTTTGCCTTAGTTTATTGGTAAGCAGTGTTTTTGCTCAAAAAGATAAAAAATTACCAGGCCAGGTTTGGCCTGTAGAAAAGGCGAATGAGTGGTATAAAAATCACCGTTGGCTAACAGGCGCAAATTATATTCCTGCAAACGCAATTAACCAGTTGGAAATGTGGCAGGCAGATACTTTTAGTCCTGATTTAATTGATAAGGAATTGGGTTGGGCAAACGGCATTGGCTTTAACACTTTACGGGTCTTTTTATATAGTAAGGCTTATAAACAAGATCCTCAAGGGTTTTTAAAAAGGGTAGATCAGTTTTTGGCTATTGCAGATAAACATCAAATTAAGCCAATGTTTGTATTCTTTGATGATTGCTGGAATAAAACATCAGAAATAGGGAAGCAGCCAGCGCCCAAAACAGGTATTCACAACTCAGGCTGGTTACAGGATCCTGGTGATCCTGCTTTCAAAGAAGAAGCTAATTTTCCTGAACTTGAAGTTTACGTAAAAGCGGTATTAACACGTTTTGCAAATGATAAAAGAGTGCTTCTCTGGGATTTGTATAATGAACCAGGCAATAGCGGCAAATTAGAAAGTTCTATTCCATTGTTAACTAAAACAATAGAATGGGCCAGAGCCGTTAATCCAAGCCAGCCTATTAGCATCGGTTTATGGAGTTGGGGTTTCGAAAAACTGAACAAATTGCAACTTG
>Ga0247813_10000573_pt1 | contig 32919 bp, 25 predicted proteins | sample UWRJL169409C1_FD_180719 | JGI IMG/M metagenome (GOLD analysis project Ga0247813, IMG submission 180719) | Plant litter microbial communities from Arlington Agricultural Research Station in Wisconsin, United States - UWRJ-L169-409C-1 | ecosystem: Environmental > Terrestrial > Plant litter >... | reverse complement strand
GCACGCACGGCGCGTGCGCCGGAGCCGGGCGACGACCGAGACGTCAGAGTCATGAGCTGCCGGTGCGTCCCCCGGCCGGGACCGCGCTAGGCCGCAGGGCTGCGCTCAGCGGTCGCCGACCGGGCTCGCACAGATCCCGTCGCCCTCCTCATCCCCCTCCACGACGACGGGTCCTCGCACAGCCAGGGTCGAACGGACCTACTCGGACGACAGCGCGAGCGTTGGGGTGAGCCGCGCGGCCCTCACGGAGGGGGCGATCCCCGCAAGCACCCCCGTCACCAGGGACGCCACGATCCCGACGCAGACCACGCCGAGCGGGATGACGACCGGCCACCCGCGGGAGGTCGCCCAGACCACCGTCACGACTGCCCCTCCTGCGCTGCCGAGCACACCGCCGGCCAGGCACAGGCAGAGCGCCTCGGTCATGAACTGCGTCCGGATGGACGCACGCTGGGCGCCGAGCGCGCGTCGCAGCCCGATCTCGCGCCTGCGCTCCAGCACGGAGGCGAAGAGCGTGTTCGCGATCCCGACGCCTCCGACCAGCAGGGCGACGCCGGCGAGCCCGACGGACATGCCCGCGAAGGTCGCACCGCTCGCCTGCTTCGCTGCGATGACGTCAGACGGGCGGCTGACGAGCACCCGTCCAGGAGACTCGGGCGACAGCGTCGAGGCCAGGACTGGACGCAGCTCGCCGATGGTCTCGACGGGTGCGGCGACGTAGGCGACGGTCGGGCGGACGTCCGGGTCGAGCCAGGCCTCGGCGTCCTCCCAGTCCATGAGGACGGCCGACTGGAGGTCGACCGCGAGCGGGCTCGGTGCGAGGACGCCGACCACAGTGAAGGCGACCCCACCGATGTCGATCGTCACCGGTGCTGACGGCAGACGGTCGAGGCCGAGGCGCTCGGCTGCGTCGGAGCCGAGCACGACTGTCGGTTCGACGTCTCCGTCGAGCGCCCGACCGTCGGCCACCCGGAGTCGGAGCAGCTCGTCGAGAGAACCGCTCACGGCCAGCGCCGTGATGGCCCCGTCCCCCTGGGGGCGCAGGTCGCTGCTGCGGACCGTGGCGTGCGTGTTCGCGACCACCGCCGCACCGGTGACCGGGCCGACACGTCCGAGCATGGCCTGGCTCTCAGGCGGCAGGGTGCGGACCTCGTCCCCGGACTGCACGGGGTCGACCCGCAGGAGGTCGGCTCCGAGCGCTGACAGCCGACGATCGAGGTCCGCCTGCGACGAGGCCGGGATGCTCGTCACCAGGACGACCGTGGCGATGCCGATCGCGATGCCGAGAGCGGCCAGCAAGGACCGCAGGCGGCGGGAGCGGAGTCCGACGGTCCCGACGGCGAGGGCGTCGAGGAACGACAGGCGCGCGCGGCTCATCGCTGCTCCCCGGCGGAGCTCGCTGCGCCCGCGCCTGGGTCGCCAGGACGCGCAGCGTCGGAAGGACGGGCGGGGCCGCCAGGACGGGCAGCATCCGCAGGACGGGCAGGACGGGCAGGAAGGGCCGGACGGGCAGCGTCGGCGGAGCGGGCATCGCCGTCAGCCTGATCAGCACCGACGATCATGCCGTCGTGGAGCGCGACCCGGCGCGGCGACCGGGCGGCGACCGTGGCGTCGTGGGTGATGACGGCGATCGTGGCGCCCTCCGAGCTGAGCTGTTCGAGCAGGCCCATGACCAGCTCGCCGTTGCGGCTGTCGAGCGCGCCTGTGGGTTCGTCGGCGAGGACGATCGCGGGGTCCTTGGCGATGGCCCGTGCGATCGCGACCCGTTGCCGCTCGCCGCCCGAGAGCTGGGGCGGTCGGTGCAGCAGCCGGTGGTCGAGCCCGACCCTGTCGAGCGCCTCGGCCGCGAGCCCGCGCCGCAGCCGTCGCGGCACACCGGCGTAGAGCAGACCTGTCATGACGTTCTCGGTGGCGGTCTGGCCGTCGTCGAGGTGGAAGCTCTGGAACACGAAGCCGATGGACCGCGCCCGCAGCTCGGTGGTCTCACGGTCTGTCAGTCCGCTGGTGTCCTGGCCGTCGACACGGACGGTGCCAGAGGTCGGTGCGTCGAGGGTGCCCATGATGTTCATGAGCGTGGACTTGCCCGAGCCGGAGCGTCCGACGATCGTGAAGAGCTCGCCGCGCTCGACCCGGAGAGACACCCTGTCGAGCGCCACGACGTCGGGCCCGTAGGTCTTGGTCACGTCGTCGAGCTCGAGGACGCTCACGAGGCGGTCACGACCTTAAGACCCTCGTGCACGCCGTCACCCGAGACCTCGACCCGGGTGTCGGTGAACAGGCCGGTCTCGACCGGCACCAGGGTGCCGTCCTCGAGCTGGAGAGCGTGCCCGCCCTCGCGCAGGGCGAGCAGCGCGGCCGGAGGCACGGCGAGCACCTGGTCACGGCGCTCGGTCGTGACGCGCACGGTGACGGGCCCGCTGTCCACCCCGGTCAGCGTCCCCTGGTCCGCGACCTCGACGAGCACCGACGCCGTGGCGTCGCCGGCCTCGCTGGTCGTGCCGACCTCGGTCACCGTCCCGGGGACCTCGGCACCGCCGGGCAGCAGGACGGTGACCTCGCCCCCTTGCTGCACGGCAGCGCTGGGGACGTCGTCGCCCTGGAGCCGGACCACCTTGTGCGTGCTCGTGACGCGCAGGACGGCCGCCCCCTCTGCGGCATCGCCAGGCTGCGCCAGGACCGCCGAGACGCGCACGTCCTCGGGGAGCACGACCACCTCGCCGGTCTGGACCGACGTCGTGCTCGTCGTGCGGGCGGGCGGGGCCTCGACGGTACCGGCGTCGGCCGGAGCCGAGGGCTCGCCCGCCTGACCGTCGGTCGGCGCGGGGGGCTCCTGACTCTCACCGTCGGTCGAGCCCGTCCCCTCGGCCCCGGCACCTCCCGGGCCGCCGTCCGCCGCACCGGGCAGCGCTGGAGCACCGGTCGGCCCCTGGTCGCTCGGGGAGCCCGTGGACCCCGGGCCGTCAGGCGTGGCGGTCTCGACGGGACGGAGCCCGTTCGCCGTGCGCCACCGGCTGACGGCGGCGGCGAACCGTGGGCCGGTCACGTCGCCGGGTGGGAAGGCGGCGAGATGCCCGAGAGCCACGAGGTTCTGCGCGACCACGTCGACGTCGGACCCGCGCATCCCCGAGCCGTCCAGGGTCCTGTAGAGCGGGGTCTCCCCGAGGAACAGGACGACGGGCTGCTCGTCGGTCCGCAGCACCGTGGCCCCTCGGGTCAGCACCGTGCCGACGTCCGGCAGCCAGGTGATGGTGCCCGGTCGTGCGCTCTTGATCTCCCGAGAGCCGGAGAACTCGACCAGCCCCTGCGCCTCCTGCGTGACGACGAGGTCTTCACGCGTCACCTCGACCGTCGCCCGTGCCGGTCGCTCGACCGCAGTCGGCCTCGCTCCCCCGTCGGAGGAGCCGCTCGGCCAGGCTGTCGTCACCAGGGCCCCGACCGCGACGAGGGAGGCGGCGGCGACACCTGCGACCACGACCGTCCGCCGGCCGGGGCGGGCTGTCTTCACTGCCACGACCCGGTCTCGACGACGCTCGACTCGCACTGGTCGTAGAGCTCCATGCCGAGGCTGATCGACCGCGAGTCGTTCGACGGCCCTCCGAAGGCGACACCGATGGTCCCGAGGTCCTGCACGACCTCGACGTAGGTCACCCCGCGGTCGTGCAGGCAGTCCACGACAGCCTGCACGAAGTTCAGCGCGTCGGGATTCTGGGGGTCGTGCTCCCACGGCGGGAGCGCGGCGAGGGGTGCGCAGACCTCGCCGGCTGCTGCGTCGGCGGCCACCTGCTCGGGCGATGCCGGACCGACGCCCCCCTCGATGCTGCCACCTGTCGAGCCTGCTCCCGAGGGGATGCCCGTGCGGTCGGTCATGCACCGGTCGTACCCGGCCTGCGCCTCGATCTCCTCAGCCTCGGTCATGTCGAGCCGCAGCCGGACCGGTTCGCCGTAGGTGGCGAACAGGTCGTCGTCGGCGGCCCCGGCGGGTGGGCCGGCCGGGGCCGGGTCGGCGGACCCGGTCTCGGTGGGCGGTGCTGGCTCAGCGGGCGCTGCGGTGGTCGGGATGCTCGCGATCTCTCCCGCGCCGGTCTCGGCCGCGCCGCCCTGCGCCCCAGAGCAGGCGCTCAGGGCGATGACGAGAGCGAGCAGCGGGACGGCTGCCCGTGCGTGGGTGGTACGGAGGTGGACGTGCATGGTCGCTCCAGGGGTCGCAGGTGCTGGGAGGTGCGCGACGAGACGCTAGCGAGCGAATGTGAGGAACCTGTCTGGTGCTGTTGAGGTGCTCGTGAGCCGTGCTCCCAGGCGCTCTCCCAGGGGTCCTGCGCCCCTAGGATGGCGGCGTGACGACGATCGTGATCGCAGAGGACGACGAGCTCCAGGCAGAGCTCGCGCGGCGCTACCTGACCCGCGAGGGCTTCGAGACGACGGTCGTCGGCGACGGGCGCTCCGCCCTCGAGGCGGTACGCAGCTCGGTCGTCGACCTGCTGGTCCTCGACGTCATGCTGCCCCAGATGGACGGCTTCGCAGTGTGCCGGGCGCTGCGCGCCGCAGGCGACGAGACGCCGATCCTCATGCTCACCGCCCGCTCCGAGGAGGACGACCTGCTCGTGGGGCTCGAGCTCGGGGCCGACGACTACCTGTCGAAGCCGTACTCTCCCCGCGAGATGGTGGCCCGGGCACGCGCCCTGCTCCGCCGCCGCCGCACGGTCGACGACGGGCCCGTCACGGTCGGTCCGCTCGTCGTGGACCCCCGACGGCACGAGGCGTCCGTTGGCGGCGCCCCGATCGACCTCACCCGGGCGGAGATGCAGCTCCTGACCCTCCTGGCGGAGCACGCGGGCCTGGTCCTCAGCCGACCACAGCTCCTGCGGCACCTGCACGGCTCCGACGAGTACACGACGGAGCGCACGATCGACACCCACATGAAGAACCTGCGGTCCAAGGTCGACGCCGTGTTCGACGGGCCCGAGCTCCTGCGCACCGTCTACGGGGTGGGCTACAAGCTGGTCGACCCGACCGCGACGGAGCCCGGGGCCGATGCGACGTAGCCTCGTCGCGCGGCTGCTCATCGCCGTCGTCGCGGTCGCCCTGGTCGCGGTCGTCGGGACCGTCTGGCTCACCCGCACCACCCAGCCCAGCTACAGCATCGAGCAGGCAGGCACCAACCTCGAGGCGGACGTCGCGATCGTCGACGAGCTGCTCGACTGGGGCGGGTCGCACGCGACCTGGGACGACGTCGGCCCCCTCGTCCACAGGCTCGCGCGCGAGCACGGGCGCCGCATCGCGGTCGTCGAGCAGGGACGCACCGTGGTCGACACCCGCCCAGGGCTCCCCCACCCCGACCACGCCCGCACGGAGGTCGACCCGTGGCAGGACCTCGTCGACCAGGTGCTGGCACCCGACGGATCTCCGGGGACCGGGAGCGACGACCTCGCCCCGCTCCCCGACCACCTCAGCGGCGCGCTCGCGCTCGACGACGAGCAGCGCGCAGAGAGCCTGCGCAGGGTGTCGGCGGTCGTCGAGTGCCTGGGGCTGGCCCCGGAGACGTCGATCGGATTCTGGCCGACAGGCCGGGCCGTGCTCGACGTCACGCCACAGCCGGAGGGCTGCGGCGCTCCGGGGCTGGCGCAGCCGATCGGCCCGGAGCAGCGCGTCCTCGACCAGCTCACGGACCTGACCAACCCCTGCCTCATCGACGCTGGGCTGCCGCCCGTGGACCGTGTGGTGCTCCGGCCTGTCCGCGCCGACCCGGCGGGCATCGTGCTGGGGCTCGAGACGGGCGCAGGCCCGGTCCGCCGACCCGCGGCCGGAGACGAGCTGCGCTGTGTCGCGGCAGCCTTCACGACGGCCTCGGCCGGGTCGGTCGCCCCGTCCGTCGAGGTGTTCCTCACGGACGAGCGCGGAGACCAGCGTGGTGCGCTCGACCTCAGCCCCGGGTCTCAGGCGCGCATCGCCCTCGTCTCGGCGGTGGTCGTGACGCTCGTGCTGGCCACGGCGGGACTCGTGGGTGTGCCGGCGGTCCGCCGGGTCCGCTCCGTGACACGCGCGGCACGCGAGCTCGCGGCGGGCGACCTCTCTGTGGTCGTGCCGGTGCGCGGGGGCGACGAGGTGTCCGATCTCGCCCGGGCCTTCAACACCATGGCTGCCGAGCTCGCGCGTGCGCGGGAGCAGCAGCAGCAGATGGTCGCCGACGTCTCGCACGAGCTCCGCACCCCGCTGACCACGCTGCGCGGCTGGCTCGAGGGCGCGCAGGAGGGCGTGGTCCCGACCGACGCGCACCTCGTCGACCTGCTCCACGGCGAGACGATGCACCTGCAGCAGATCACCGCGGACCTGCACACCCTCACCCGTGCCGACTCCGGGCACCTCGTGGTGCGCCCCGAGCCGACGGACGTCGCAGCCCTCCTGCTCGACGTGCGCCGCGCGTCGAGCGGCAGGGCCGCCGCGGACGGTATCGAGCTCGTGGTCGACGCGCCCGACGGACTGGTCGCCGACGTCGACCCGGGTCGTGTGCGGCAGGTCGTCGACAACCTCGTCGCCAACGCCGTCCAGCACTCGAAGGGCGCCCGGGTAGTCCTGCGCGCGTCGCAGGTCGAGGGAGCCCTGGTGCTGGAGGTCGTCGACGACGGGGCCGGGATCAGCGCAGAAGACCTCCCCCGCCTGTTCGACAGGTTCTGGCGTGCGGACGACTCGAGGACCAAGGGCTCGGGCGGCTCTGGCCTGGGCCTGGCGATCAGCCGCACGCTCGTCGAGCTGCACCGCGGGACGCTGACCGCGGCCAGCGTCGTGGGCGGCGGCACCGTCTTCACCGCCACGTTCCCGGGCACCGTGCCCCGGGGTGGAAAGGACGCACCGCGTCCTGCCTCTCTCAAGGTATAGCGGGGCCGGGGGCTTGCCGCAAGGCCCCCTCAGCGGTGGAGGATCGTCGCCCGAGACACTCGACACCTCGGGCAGAGGAGCAGCACCGTGCACCCCACCACCAGCGTCTTCGACCTCCCAGAGCATCTCGCCGCGAAGGCAGACCCCAGGCTCGTCGAGCACGACGAGCAGCACTTCGCCGCCCTGAGCGGATCGCTCGAGCAGACCGTCAGCAGCCTCACCGCGCGCCTGGCCGCCGTGCGGCGCTCCCCCGCGGGCAGCGGCCAGACCGCCGTGGAGCGTGACGCGGAGATCCACCGCCTCGTCGCCCGGCTGCGGGGACTGCGCAGGTACGGGCCGGACCTCTGCCTCGGTCGCACCGTCTCCGACGACGCGGCCACCCGGTACGTCTACGTGGGACGGCAGGGTCTCGTCGATGCTGCAGGCGACCCGCTCCTCGTCGACTGGCGCTCCCCCGCCGCCGAGGCGTTCTTCGCCGCGACCCCGGCGCACCCGATGAGCCTGGCCAGCCGCCGTCGCTACAGGTGGCACCTCGGCCGGGTGCGCGACTACTGGGACGAGCCGCTCACCGCCGCCGTGGTCGACGGCGCCGCGGAGGACGGGCACGGCACGCTGCCCGACGCGCGGTCGGCCTTCGTCGCCAGCCTCGGCGGGAGCCGGACCGGTCGCATGCGCGACGTGCTCGGCACCATCCAGGGCGACCAGGACGCGATCATCCGTGCCGGCTCGCGCGGCACGCTCGTCGTCGACGGCGGGCCGGGGACCGGAAAGACCGTCGTCGCGCTGCACCGCTGCGCCTATCTCCTCTACACCGACCCGTCGCTCGGGCACCGGCGCGGCGGGATGCTGGTGGTCGGACCGCACGAGCCCTACCTCGACTACGTCGCCGACGTGCTGCCTGACCTCGGCGAGGACGGCGTCCTCACCTGCACCCTCGCCGACCTCGTCCCCGAGGGTGCGGACGCGGTACCGGAGGCCAGCCCAGAGGTCGCGCGGCTCAAGGGGACCACGCGGATGGTCGAGGCTGTCGACGCCGCAGTCCGGTTCTTCGAGCAGCCACCAGCCGAAGGCCTCCTCGTCCAGACCGCCTGGGCCGAGGTCTGGCTCAGCCCGGGCGACTGGACCCGGGCCTTCGGCTCCCCCGACCCCGGCACCCCGCACGACGAGGCGCTCGACAGCATCTGGGAGGAGATCCTCGACATCCTCGTGGGCAAGCACCAGGACGAGGTCGCGCGAGACGACGACGTGGAGGGCTCGCACAGGCTCGGTCGTCTCGACGGTGTCGACGAGTTCGACGTCGTAGACGACGTCGTAGACGACGGTCTCGACGTCGACGACGGCAGGTACGACGGCAGAGGGCACGGCGACAGCTCCTGGACCGACGACGGCGCGGGCGGCGTCCCGACCGAGGTGCTCCGCGCGGCGCTCCGTCGCGACCCTGAGCTCGTCGCGGCAGTCGAGCGAGCCTGGCCGATGCTCGACGCCACCGAGGTCGTCACCGACCTCTGGTCGGTCCCGGCGTACCTGCGGCTGTGCGCACCGTGGCTGAGCCCGGACGAGCGCGAGGCGCTGCGGCGCCCGGCGGGCAGCCCGTGGACGGACGCAGACCTCCCCCTCCTCGACGCGGCACGCCACCGCGTCGGCGACCCGACCGTCGCGGCTCGCCGGGTCCGCCACGACGCGACCGTCGCGAGCGAGCGCGAGTACAGGTCGCACGTCGTCGACTCCCTCGTCGAGGCGGACGACGACCCGGAGGGCACCTCCGTGATGCTCCGCAGCAGCGACCTCGCCGACGCGCTGGCCGGTGCCTTCGACACCGTCGACCGGCGGCACGACGCCCTCGCCGGGCCCTTCGCGCACGTCGTGGTCGACGAGGCGCAGGAGCTCACGGACGCCGAGTGGCAGATGGTGCTGCGCCGCTGCCCGTCACGCAGCCTGACCGTCGTCGGCGACCGCGCGCAGGCACGCCGCGGGTTCCGCGAGCCCTGGGAGGAGCGCCTGAAGCGGGTGGGGCTCGACGAGATCACGGTCGCACCGCTCACGTACAGCTACCGGACCCCGGCAGCGATCATGGCCGAGGCCGAGCCTGTGGTCCGCGCCGAGATCCCAGACGCGAACGTGCCGGTCTCCGTGCGGAGGGGTGGGCCGCCCGTGCTCCACGGCCGCGTGGCAGACCTCCCCGCCGTCGTGGACCGCTGGCTCGACGAGCACCCCGACGGCACGGCCTGCGTGGTCGGCGCACCAGACTTCGTCACCACGGAGCGCGTACGCTCGCTGCCGCCGGAGCTGACCAAGGGCCTCGAGTTCGACCTCGTCGTGCTCGTCGACCCAGCCGCGCTCGGCACCGGCGTCCAGGGAGCCGTCGACCGTTACGTCACCATGACCCGCGCGACCGAGAAGCTGGTGCTGCTCACGCCCGACCCGACCTGACTGCGACGAGCAGCGCCAGCGCAACCCACCTCCGTCGTGGCCGGGCAGCCTCCGTCGACCCGAGAGACCCCGGCTGAGGTGCCGGTCGATCCCTGAGAACACCGCCACGGACGAGACTCAGTGCTGGTCGGTCTCGTGGACGTGACCCAGGGTCGTCACTCGGCGGGCGTCTCGCCCGCCCTGTCGACCGCTCCCCCGTACCGGCGGTCCCGCTGGGCGTACTCCTCGACGGCGCGCCACAGCGTGCGGCGGTCGACGTCGGGCCACAGCTGGTCCATGAACACGAGCTCCGCGTAGGCCGACTGCCAGATCATGAAGTTCGAGATGCGCTGCTCGCCGGAGGACCTCAGGAAGAGGTCGACGTCGGGCAGGTCGGGCTCGTCGAGGTACTTCGCGACGGTCTTCTCGGTGATCTTGCTCGGGTCGAGGCGCCCGGCGGCGACCTCCCGGCCGATGGCCTGAGCGGCGTCGGCAATCTCCGCGCGGCCTCCGTAGTTCACGCACATGGTGAGCGTGCAGACCGCGTTGTCCTTGGTCACCTCCTCCGCCGTCTCGAGCTCGGCGATCACCGAGCGCCACAGGCGTGGGCGGCGTCCAGCCCACCGCACCCGGACGCCCCAGGAGTTCATGGTGTCGCGCTGGCGGCGCAGCACGTCGCGGTTGAAGCCCATGAGGAAGCGGACCTCTTCGGGCGAGCGCTTCCAGTTCTCGGTCGAGAAGGCGTAGGCCGAGATGTGCTGCACACCGATCTCGATCGCCCCAGCGACCACGTCGAGCAGCGCCGCCTCGCCAGCCTCGTGGCCCGCGGTGCGCGGCAACCCACGGGCGTTCGCCCACCGCCCGTTGCCGTCCATGACGACGGCGACGTGCTTCGGCACGAACTCGAGCGGGATCGCCGGCGCCGTGGCACCCGACGGGTGCGGGTCGGGACGGACCGGCGGACGCCGGTCGGCAGGCTCAGGGGTTCGGGTGCGAGCCATGGAGAGCTCCTTCTGTCGCCGAGATGGAGGAGGGGGCCGCGGCGACCGTCGCTGACGACGGAGCCAGGCTGGGCGCAGGACCGTCGTCGTCGGGCCGCGTCACGGTGGGACCGGTGAGGTCTGACGCGGGAGCGGCCGGACGGGTCCGGTCGACCATCCGCAACGACCGCAGCGCGCGCTCGAGGTGGTACTGCGAGTAGGCGGCGACGATCCCGTTGGCCTCGCGGCGGCACCGGTCGTCGGTCGCGTCGGCGACGGCCCAGTCGCCGCTCAGCAACGCGGCCAGCAGGTCGACGGTCTCCTGGGCTGGCGCTGTGGACCCCGGCGGGCGGCACCGTGGGCAGACGGTCCCACCCTGGGCGACGGAGAACGCCCGGTGCGGGCCGGGCTCGCCGCAGCGGGCACAGTCGGAGAAGGTCGGTGCCCACCCGGCGACGGCGAGAGCACGCAGCAGGTAGGAGTCGAGGACGAGACCCGGGGCGTGCGCGTGCTCGGACAGCGCACGCAGCGCACCGGCGAGGAGCCAGAACTGCTGGACGCTCGGCTCGCGCTCGGCCTCGACAAGACGGTCGGCGGTCTCGAGCATCACGGCGCCCGCCGTGTAGAGCCCGTAGTCGGCGAAGATCGCGCGGGCGTAGGGCTGGACGGTCTCGGCCTGCGTGACGATGTCGAGGTTGCGTCCGACGTGCAGCTGGACGTCGACGAACATGAAGGGCTCGAGGCGGGCACCGAAGCGCGACGACGTACGCCGCACACCCTTGGCGACAGCCCGCACCTTGCCGTGCTCACGCGTCAGGAAGGTGATGATGCGGTCTGCCTCACCCAGCTTGTGCGTGCGCAGGACCAGCGCTTCGTCTCGGTAGAGGACCACAGGCACCATTCTCCGTCATCCCACCGACAGGCGGAGCCGTCGCCGCGCGCCGTCACACGACGTCCACAGCACGAGCAAGCACAGCCGGGCTACACCGGCAGACACGCACGACGGGGCCGGACCGGCTCCGGACCCAGAGGTCCGTCTGCCAGGTCCGACCCCGCCGGTGGTGCGTCTCAGGCGGAGCGTCTCAGGCCGTGCGGCCCTGCCGGTTGACTGCCGAGATGATCGCCTTGAGCGAGGCTGTCGTGATCGACGGGTCGATGCCGACACCCCACAGGACCTCGTCGCCCACGGCGCACTCGACGTACGCGGCCGCCGTGGCGTCGCCGCCCTCGGAGAGTGCGTGCTCGGCGTAGTCGAGGACCCGCACGTCGACGCCCACCTTGCTGACGGCGTCGACGAAGGCCGCGATCGGACCGTTGCCCGTGCCCTCGAGCGTCACCGGGGTCCCCGCGTCCACGAGGTCGACCGACAGCGTGTCGAGGCCACCCTCGACGCTCGACGCGCGGGTGCCGCGCAGCGACAGGCGCCCCCACGGCTCGAGCGGACCGCCCGCCGGGGCCGGGAGGTACTCGTCGGCGAAGATCTGCCAGATGTCCTCACCCGTGACCTCGCGGCCACCGGAGTCGGTGACCGACTGCACGACGCGCGAGAACTCGATCTGCAGGCGACGCGGCAGGTCGAGGTGACGCTCGGTCTTGAGCAGGTACGAGATGCCGCCCTTTCCGGACTGCGAGTTGACCCGGATGACAGCCTCGTAGGAGCGCCCGAGATCACGCGGGTCGATCGGCAGGTACGGGACGCCCCAGACGAGGTCGTCGACCGTGACGCCCTTCGACTCGGCCTCGGCCGCCATCGCGTCCAGGCCCTTCTTGATGGCGTCCTGGTGCGAGCCGGAGAAGGCCGTGAAGACGAGGTCGCCCGCGTAGGGGTGACGCTCGTGGACGCCCAGCTGGTTGCAGTGCTCGACGGTCCGGCGGATGTGGTCGATGCCGCCACCGACCGTGAAGTCGATCTCGGGGTCGACACCCTGGCTGAAGAGGTTCATGCCGAGGGTCACCAGGTCGACGTTGCCTGTGCGCTCGCCGTTGCCGAAGAGGCAGCCTTCGATGCGGTCGGCGCCGGCCTGGTAGCCGAGCTCGGCGGCGGCCACGGCGGTCCCGCGGTCGTTGTGCGGGTGCAGCGACAGCACGACGTTCTCGCGGTGCACCAGGTGGCGGTTCATCCACTCGATCGAGTCGGCGTAGACGTTGGGCGTCGCCATCTCGACCGTCGCGGGCAGGTTGATGATCACCTTGCGGTCCGGGGTCGGCTCGAAGATCTCGATGACCTCGTTGCAGATCCGCGCGGCGAACTCGAGCTCGGTCCCGGTGTAGGACTCGGGCGAGTACTCGTAGAAGACCTGGGTCTCGGGGATCGTCTGCTCGAACTTGCGGCACAGGCGCGCGCCCTCGAGGGCGATGTCGACGATCCCGTCCATGTCCGTGCGGAACACGACGTCGCGCTGGAGCGTGGACGTCGAGTTGTACAGGTGGACGATGGCCTGCTTGGCGCCGGCGATCGCCTCGTAGGTCCGGGCGATGAGGTGCTCGCGGGACTGGGTCAGCACCTGGATGACGACGTCGTCGGGGATCAGGCCGTCGTCGATGAGCATGCGGACGAAGTCGAAGTCTGTCTGCGAGGCCGACGGGAAACCGACCTCGATCTCCTTGTAGCCCATCGAGACGAGCAGCTCGAACATGCGCAGCTTGCGCTCGGGGTTCATCGGCTCGATGAGCGCCTGGTTGCCGTCGCGCAGGTCGACCGCGCACCAGCGCGGGGCCTTCGTGATGACCTTGTCAGGCCACGTGCGGTCGGGGACCTCGACGCGGAACTGCTCGGAGTACGGCACGTACTTGCCGAAGGGCATCGGCGAGGGCCGCTGGGCGGAGGCGGAGCGGGCGCTCGTCGCGCTCGTGCTGCGGGCTGAAGACTGGGGGTTCATGGCGGTGGTTCCTTCGTCGTCCTGTGCTCGAGTGGGTGTCGTTCGTGTAAGCCGGCACACCAACCACCGCGACGAGGAGACGGCCTACGAGGCCTCGTCGCGGCACAGAAGGAGGAGCTCAACCCGCTGGACGCCAATCACGTCGTCCACTGTACTCCTCGGTGCGCGACGCGCCAGGGCGTCTCACGGTCGCCCGTCCGACAGGTCGGTGACGCACGACGCCCGCCCCGCGCAGGCGCGAGACGGGCGTCGTGGTCCGGCTGGTCTGGGCTTCAGAACATGTCGGCGAGGTCGCCGAGGCTGTCTTCGAGCCACTGCGGGTCGTCGAGCTTGCCCTCGTCCTTGAGACGCAGGACGTTCGACAGGATCAGACCTGACGAGTCACCCCACGTGGCCGCACCGCTCATGTACCAGGAGCCGTCTTCCTCGACCGCGACGAGCGAGAGGTCGGTGACACCGAGCTCTTCGAGCAGCGGCACCTGGTCGGCGCAGCCCTCGACGGTCTCGCCGTCGGCCTCGGCCTCGATGCACTCGGCGTCGAGGGTCACCGAGAAGTCCGTGCCCTCGACCGATCCCGAGACCTCGAGCGACTCGAGCCTGAGCCACGCCACGCCGTCCTTCTCGTCACGCACCGAGAAGGACGCGTCGACGTCGACGTCCTTGAGGTCCTCCTGGAAGTCCTGGAAGAACTGGTCGTCGATGCTGCTCAGGTCGCCGTAGAGCGTGAGGGCCCGACGGTCGGCGAGAGGCAGCGCCTTGGCGAGCTCCGACGTCGTCCCCGTCTCGAGGTAGTCCTTGATACCGACGACCAGTCCCTCCCCCGCAGCCTCGGGAGAGTCGAAAGCCCCTGCGAGGTCGTCGCCGGGCATCTCGCCCCGCTCGACACCCGCCGCGAGCGAGGAGTACTCGGCGAGGGTGAGGTACGGGCTGACGTACCAGTCGCCGCCCTCCTCGACCACGACGAGGAAGGGCGCGATCGGGTCGTCGCCCAGGTCGAGCCCGAGGTCTCCCCCGAGGTCGGCCGGGTCGAGCATGAGGTCGTCGGCGGTGACCGTCGCGGGCAAGGACTCGGCGATCGCCTCGTCGATCGACGTCCGGATCTCGTCGTCGCTCGGGATCTCTGCGCCCTGCTCCTGGAGCGTGGCCCAGAGGGAAGACTTCTCGATCTCGTCGAAGAGGTCGATCGTCGCGTCGGCGAGCTTCTCGGCGTCGGCGTCGACCGTGAGCGAGCCGCTCGTGATGCTCACCTTCGCGAGTCCGTCACCGAGGTCTTCGCTGCTCACCTCGAGGTCCTCGAGCGAGAGGTCGAGGGCGTCGAGGTAGTCCTTGTAGGACTCGGTGAGGTCACCGACGTCGTCGCCGTCCGGCATGCGCGCGTCGAAGAGGTCAGCGGCCGTCGTCAGCTGGGAGATCTCCGTCGGCGACGTGACGCCGTACACGGAGACGAGGTCCTTTGCGGCGATCCCCTCGATCATCTGCGTGGCGGCCTCTTCGGGGGTGGCAGCGCCGCCCACCTTGGAGAACCAGAAGTGGTTCGCGGCGAAGGCGCCTGCTCCGAGGAGGACGAGGACACCCGCACCGACACCGATCCACAAGCCCTTGCGGGACTTCTTGGGGCTGGTGCCCGCAGGCGGCTGGCCCCACGCGGCATCCTGCGGTGGCTGCTGGCCCCACCCGGCATCCTGCGGTGGCTGCTGGCCGTAGCCCTGGGGCTGGCCCGTCTGCTGCTGCCAGGCGGACTGGGCCGGGTAGCCCTGCTGCGGCTGCTCACCCTGCTGGGCGGGCGAGCCCTGCCACAGCTGCTGGGTCTGGTCCTGCTGACCGGGCTGACCGCCCTTCTGCCAGACCGGCTGGGTGTGCTGAGCGTCCCCACCCTGCTGCGTGTCGGGGGCAGGCTGCCAGTCGGGGACGGGCGGGGCAGGCGGTGCGGGCGGCCCGGCAGCCGTTCCCTGCTGCGCGCCCCGCGCGTCGATCGCCGCCGCCACTGCGGGGTCCCCCTGGGCACGCAACCACGCGAGCAGCTCGGGGTAGGCCACAGGGTTCGCTGCGACAGCCGCACGGAGGTCCGGGCGCTGGGTCGCGATGTCCGCGAGGACGGCGGGCGGGGTCGATGGGTCGGCCGCGGTCGCCGCGGTGAACTCGCTCGGGGTGGTCATGGTGAACCTGTTCTGGTCGGTCGTGAGCAGGGAGGGCGGTGGTGGACCGGCGGGCAGCGCGGTCCTCAGACGGGAAGAGCCCACCCGCCACGAGGGCGGCTGGGCTCTTCCCGCACGTCGTCGGTGACCTGGGAGGTCAGCTCTGACGGTTGCGGAGCGCCGCGTCGACGGCCGGGTCGCCGAGCTGGCCGAGCCAGTCGAGGAGCGCCGGGTAGGTCGTCGGGTTGGCCGCGACCTGCGGACGCAGCTCGGGGGCCTCCTGGACGATCTGCGACAGGACCAGACCCGTGGTCGACGGGTCGAGGGCCTGCTGCGCCGTGTAGCCGTGCGACGGGGCGGCGGCCGGGGCCGGGGCGTGCTCGGGCTCGGAGGCCTTCTGCTCACTCGGCTGCGGAGCGTGCTGCTCGTCGTGCGTCGCCCCGTGCTGCGGAGCAGCAGCCGCGGACACCCCCGGGGCGTGGCCCGCGAGGTGGGTGTCCTGGTCGATCTCGCTCTCGGGCGTGGTCGACGGAGCCTGCCACGCAGACTGACCAGCCGGGTTCTGCGCGACCGGCGCCGAGCCGTAGCCGCCCTCGGAGGCGGCCGGGGTGCCGTAGGACGGCTGGACCGCCGGGGTCCCGTAGGCACCCGTCGGTGCGCCGTACTGGCCCTGCTGCGGGGCACCGTACTGACCCTGCGGTGCACCGTACTGACCCTGGGGAGTGCCGTACTGGCCCTGGGGTGCCTGACCGCCCTGCGGCTGGCTCCACTGGTATGCAGCGTCACCCGCAGCGCGAGGTGCGGGACGGTTCTGCGCGAAGTAGGTGCGGATCTCCTTGGGCACCGTCAGCGCGATGACGACGATGGCCGGGAGGGCGAAGGCGAGGAGCAGGTGCCCCTCGGAGACGATCTTGTACTCGGCGTACCCGGTGCCCACGGTCGGGGAGATCACGAGGATCACGATGCCCAGCACGAAGGCGAGACCCGCGGCGGCGAAGGCGACGTTGCGGCCGTTGGCCGGGCGGGACGCGAGCGAGAGGCGCGCGAAGACCGCGGCAGCGGCGACGACGAGGCCGAGGATGATCGACGTGATGAGACCGCCGAGGCCGACGTCGAGGCTCTCGCGCTGCGGGAAGCCGATCCACAGTGCCGAGAGCACCACGGTCGAGGCCGCGACGAGCGCTAGGTAGTCGAGGGCGTGGACGGCTGCGCCGATCCAGGTCGCGCTCGGCTCTTCGGTGCGCACGGTGCGGCGGAAGGCGGGCGAGGAGACCGCAGCGGCGAGCCCCGGGAGGAAGATCGCGCCAAGGCCGGCCTGGAGCGACAGGCTCGTCGCGGGGGCGAAGGGGAACAGCGCGTGCACGGACTGCGCCTGGATGAAGGAGCTGCTGTCGCCGGCGCCGAACAGGAAGATCACGGCGAGCGCGGCGCCGAGCGCCACGAGGAACAGCCGCCAGGACGCCGAGCGCTGGACGAGGACGCCGTAGACGGCCCAGCCGAAGAACCCGACGAGGAACAGCCACGACACGATGCCGATCGTCACGATGATCGCGCTGTCGTAGTCGCCCGCGTCGACGAGGAACATGATGAGCGAGATGACCATCGTCACGGCCGCGAGGCCGGCGATCGAGATGGTGACCAGGCGCCACGTCTTGGGGGCGGCGAGGTCGAGGTGCTCGGGGCCCATCTCGGTCTCGCGCGGCTGCGCGGCGAGGAGGGCACCGGCGAGCCCGAGACCGAAGGCGGTCCCGACCCCGTAGCTGTCGCCGACCTTGAAGATGTCGAGGACGACGTAGACCACGACGGTGATCACGTACGGGGCGTTGGCCAGCTGGCGGGCCAGGCGCGTCTTGTGGACCGTCCAGGACGCGGGGAAGATCCCGCCGCGAGCGAGGTACGGGATCGCGAGGGACAGCACCGAGATCACCGTGACGATGATGACGACGAAGTTGAAGCTGTCGCCGACCTTCGCGCCGGGCGTCACCCAGAGGGCGAGCGAGACCAGGAGCAGCAGCGCTGCGACACCGTCACGGACGAAGTCGGACACGGGGATGCCCGTGAAGGGGTTGGGGCGGGGGGCCTTGGGAGCCTGGGGGGCGTAGCCGCCCTGCTGACCGGGGGCGTAGCCACCCTGCTGGCCCGGCGCGTAGCCGCCCTGCGGGTATCCGTCCGGGCCCTGCTGGCCGGGCTGCGGCGCGTACTGGCCCTGCTGCGGCGCGTACTGCCCCGGCTGACCCTGCTGGCCAGGCTGCGGCGCGTACTGGCCGGGCTGACCCTGCTGTCCGGGCTGCGGGGCGTACTGGCCGGGCTGGGGGGCCGAGGCCTGAGGGTTCTGCGGCGGCCCCTGGTGCGGGTACCCGCCCGGCGTAGGCGCCTGGCCTTCGTGGCTCATGTTCTCCCTTTCGTCGTTGCCGTCCGTGCGCGAGCCGGGCGTCGGGCGCGCCCACCCTCGCGGGGGGCGCGGCCCTGCGGCGACCGCGTCGGTGACGGGCGGCTGCCGTGCCTGGCCGACGCGCTCGTGACCGGCACTGATGTGCGTGCACGACACGTCTCACGGACGAGCATGGACCAGATCCGGGCTGCGTGCACCGTCTGACCCCCGGTAGAACTCCCCATGCGGGGCCCGACGGACCCGTCAGAATCCGAGGCGGCGCATCTGCTTGGGGTCGCGCTGCCAGTCCTTGGCCACCTTGACGTGCAGGTCGAGGTAGACGCGGTTGCCCAGCAGCGCCTCGATGCCGCGGCGGGACTCGGTGCCGATGTGGCGCAGGCGGGATCCTCCACGGCCGATGATGATGGCCTTCTGGCTGTCGCGCTCGACGAAGATGTTCACCCGCACGTCGAGCAGCGGGTTGGACCCGTTGCTGCCCTCACGCGGCAGGATCTCGTCGACGACGACCGCGAGAGAGTGCGGGAGCTCGTCGCGCACGCCCTCGAGGGCTGCCTCGCGGACCAGCTCGGCGACCATCACGGCCTCGGGCTCGTCGGTCAGCTCACCGTCCGGGTAGAGCTCGACGCCCTCGGGCAGGTGCGTGACGAGGACGTCGGCGAGGGTGCTCACCTGGTAGCCGCCCTTGGCGGAGACGGGGACGATGTCAGCCCACTCCCCCAGCTGGTCGACGGCCAGCAGGTGCATCGCAAGCTCTTCGTGGCTCACCAGGTCGGCCTTGGTGACGACGGCGATGACGGGTGTGCTGCGGCGACCGCCCTTGAGCTCGGCGAGCTGGTTCGCGATGTACCTGTCGCCGGGTCCGATCTTCTGGTCGGCGGGGAGGCAGAAGGCGATGACGTCGACCTCGGACAGCGTGTCGCGGACGAGGTCGTTGAGGCGCTCACCGAGGAGTGTGCGCGGCCTGTGCAGCCCGGGGGTGTCGACGAGGATCAGCTGGGCGTCCGGGCGGTTGACGATGCCGCGGATCGTGTGACGGGTCGTCTGGGGCCGGTCCGAGGTGATGGCGACCTTCTGCCCGACGAGCGCGTTGGTGAGCGTCGACTTTCCGGCGTTGGGGCGGCCGACGAAGCAGGCGAACCCCGACCTGTGCACTGAGCCCTCGGGCGCGTCGGTGGGTGTGCGGGTCATGAGGCGTTCTCCTGCTGGTCTGCGGACGTGCGGCGGTCGTCGCGCGCACGGTGGTCGTCGATCACTCGTCGTTCCTGGGTCGTGACCGGGTCTCCGGCCTCGCTCCTGGAGACGAGAAGGGTGGCGAGCTGGCGCCTGCGTCCGTCGACGCGCTCAGCCACGAGGTGGACCCCGTGGACGTCGGCGGTCGCACCGGTGAGCGGCACCTTGCCGAGGGCCTTCGCGAGGAGGCCGCCGGCGGTGTCGACGTCGTCGTCGTCGATCTCGAGGTCGAAGAGCTCACCGAGCTCGTCGACGGGCATGCGGGAGGAGACCCTGTAGGTCCCCGGTGAGGTCTCCTCGACCTCGGGGGCTGCGGCGTCGTGCTCGTCGGTGAGCTCTCCGACGATCTCCTCGATCGCGTCCTCGATCGTCACCAGGCCGGCGATGCCGCCGTACTCGTCGACGACGAGCGCGATGTGGGACGAGGCACCCTGGAGCTCGCGCAGCAGGTCGTCGACGGGCTTGGACTCGGGCACGAAGGTCGCCTGGCGCATCACCTTGGCGACGGTCCGCGAGGCACCGTCCTCGGCGTCGTTGAGCACCCGCACGACGTCCTTGAAGTACACGACGCCGAGGAGCTCGTCGACGGAGTCGCCGACCACCGGGACGCGGGAGAACCCTGACCGCAGGAACAGCGAGAGCGCCTTGGGCAGCGGGGTGTACGCGGCGCAGGTGACCATGTCGGTGCGCGGGACCATGACCTCGCGGGTCAGGGTCGACCGCAGGCCGAAGACGGAGCGCAGCATGGTGCGCTCGTCGTCCTCGATCGCGTCGGAGTCGTTGACCCTGTCGACCATGTCGCGCAGCTCGTGCTCCTCCTCGGCCTCGGCCGTGGCGCGCGCCGAGGACGTCAGCGCGGTGACACGGCCCGCGAGGGCGAGGCTGACCGACAGCAGCCCGCTGAGCCTCACGAGGGTCTGCGCCGGACGGTGCCGCCCGATGGTGCGCGGGCTGATGCGGACCAGCACGAGCGCCACGAGGGCGCTGCTGAGCACCGCGAGCACCAGCACGAGCCACCACTCGTCGACGAAGGCGGCGAAGCAGACGGTGATGCACGCCGTCGAGAGCATCTCGGCGAACACCCGCAAGAACGCCGCCGAGGCGGCCGTCTGGCCGGGTTCTGCGACGAGGCGCTGCACGCGAGACGCGAGGTCTGCGCGGTTGTCGACGATCTCCGCGACGGCCGACCGGCTGATCCGGGTGACTGCTGCCTCCCCGGCGCTGAGCAGCGCCGCGAGGAGGATGCCGACGACGGCCAGCACGACGAGCAGGCCGACCGGTGCGTCGTCGAGGATGTTCATCTGGTCGGACGCCCCGCGAGGAACGTGAGCAGGAGCCGGCGCTGCAGGCCGAACATCTCCTTCTCCTCCTCGGGCTCGGCGTGGTCGTAGCCGAGCAGGTGCAAGATCCCGTGCGTGGTGAGCAGGAGCATCTCCTCGACCGTCGAGTGGCCGGCCACGGCAGCCTGGGCTGCGGCGACCTCGGGGCACACGACGACGTCGCCGAGCAGTCCGGCCGGGGTGACCTCGCCCTCGCGCCCGGGACGGAGCTCGTCCATCGGGAAGGAGAGGACGTCGGTCGGGCCGGGCTCGTCCATCCACTGGATGTGCAGCTCGGTCATCACCTCGGTGCCCACGAAGAGGATCGACAGCTCGGTCTGCGAGTGCACGTGCATCTCGTCGAGGACGAAGCGTCCGAGGGCGGCGAACTCGGCCTCGTCGACCTCGTAGCCGGACTCGTTGTTGACTTCGATGCTCACCTGCGGTGGCCTTTCTCGGTGGTCCGGTCGGTCGACCGGGCGTCGTGACGGGTGGTGTGACGGTCGGTGGTGAGGTCCCACCGGGAATAGGCCTCGATGATGTCGCCGACCAGCCTGTGGCGGACCACGTCGGTCGAGGACAACCTGCAGAACTCGATGTCGTCGACGCCTGTCAGGACGTCTTCGATGACCCGCAGGCCGGACTGGGTCCCGCCCGGCAGGTCCACCTGGGTGACGTCGCCGGTGATGACCATCTTCGACTGGAAGCCCAGGCGGGTGAGGAACATCTTCATCTGCTCGGTCGAGGTGTTCTGCGCCTCGTCGAGGATGATAAACGCGTCGTTGAGGGTCCGGCCGCGCATGTAGGCGAGCGGGGCGACCTCGATCGTCCCGGCCTCGATGAGCTTGGGGATCGACTGCGGGTCGAGCATGTCGTGCAGCGCGTCGTACAGCGGGCGCAGGTACGGGTCGATCTTGTCCGAGAGCGTGCCGGGCAAGAACCCGAGCCGCTCCCCGGCCTCGACGGCCGGGCGGGTCAGCACGATCCTGTGGACCTGGCGGGCCTGGAGCGCCTGGACGGCCTTGGCCATCGCCAGGTACGTCTTGCCCGTACCGGCCGGACCGATCCCGAAGGTCACCGTGCTCGCGTCGATCGCGTCGACGTAGTGCTTCTGGCCGGCGGTCTTGGGGCGGATGCTCTTCCCGCGGCTCGACAAGATGTCGAGGGAGAAGACCTCGGCCGGGCGCGACGTGCTCGACGCCGTGAGCATCGCGATGGACCGGGCGACCACGTCGGCCGTCAGCGGTGCACCCGACTGGGCGACCTCGACGAGCTCGTCGACGAGGCGCGCGGCGAGCGCGACGTCTCCGACAGGGCCCCGCAGCACGATCTCGTTCTCCCGGACCCTGACGTCGACCGTCGCGAAGCCGGCCTCGAGGGCCCGCAGCACCGAGTCGACAGGCCCCAGCAGGCTGGCGATGGACACGTCGGCCGGGACGACGATGCGGTGCTCGACGTCGGTGGGTGACGTCCCACCTGTGCTCTCTGCAGCTGTCATAGGGCGGTGTGCTCGGTCCTTCGGCTCGTGGTGCGGTGATCGTGCAGGTGGGGTGCAGCGGACGGGGGTGGTGCGGGGCCTCAGTCTAGGTGGCTCAGCCGACGAGGGCGCCGAGCTGTGTGCCGCCCAGGACGTGGGCGTGGACGTGGAACACGGTCTGCCCGGCGTGAGGTCCCGAGTTGAAGATCAGCCGGAACTGTCCGTCGGCACGCTCGCCGGCGACCTGCTCGGCGACACCGACCAGCTCCGCGAGCACGTCGGGGGCTGCTGCCGCGAGCTGCGACACGTCTCCGTGGTGCGTGGTCGGGACGACGAGCACGTGCATCGGCGCGCTCGGGTTGATGTCCTCGAAGGCCACCACGTTCTCGGTCCGCGCGACGATCGTCGAGGGCACCTCCCCCGCGACGATGAGGCAGAACAGGCAGTCAGGCTCAGGTGCGCTCGTGGTCATCCTCCGAGGCTATCCGGTCGACCGGACGGCGTCAGCCTGAATCGTGTGCGCTGCGAGGCGCTCACGCCCAGCGCCCCAGGCGCTCGGAGAGCAGCGCCACGGCGATCGGTCCGGCGGTCGAGGTGCGCAGCACGTGCGGGCCGAGCCTGACGAGCGTGGCACCAGACTCGGTGAGCAGCGTGCACTCCCGCTCGCTGATCCCGCCCTCGGGTCCGACGACCACCAAGATCTCACGCGGTGCGTCCGAATCCGTCGCGCTGTCCTCGGGCGTCCGAGCAGCCAGGCCCTGGGCCCCCGCACCGAGCGCCGGGAGCCCAGGCAGCACGGCCTGGGCGATGGGCAGCGTCGCCTCTTCGTGCAGGACGAGGACCGTGCCACCTGCGGCGACCACCTGGGCTGTGCGGGCGGCGAGGCCCTTCGCGTCGACGACGTCGCCGACACCCGGCAGCGAGGCACGCCGGGCCTGCTTGGTCGCCGCGCGGACCGTCGCGACCCAGCGGGCCCGAGACTTCGCGGCGCGGTCCCCGCGCCACACCACGACAGACCTCTCGGCCTGCCACGGCAGCACGGCATCCACGCCGGCCTCGGTCGCCGCCTCGATCGCGAGCTCGTCGCGGTCGCCCTTGGCCAGAGCCTGGACGAGCACGAGGGACACCCCGTCGGACGGCTCGCGCTCGACCGAGACGACCTCGAGGGTCACCTCGGAGGCCTGCACGGCCGTCACCCGGCAGGTGAGCCGCAGGCCCGCGCCGTCGACGACGTCGATCCGCTCGCCGACGCCGCGACGCTGGACGACACCTGCGTGCCGCCCCTCGAGGCCGTCGAGGAGGTACGTGTCACCCGGGGCCAGAGACCCCAGGTCCCCGGCCTCGGCCAGGAAGACCGGTGCGCTCATCAGCGGCCGGTGAGCTTCTCACGCAGCCGGCTGAAGACACCCGGGTGGGCCGCAGCGACGCGCCCCTCGGGACGCTCTTCGCCGCGCAGGACCGCGAGCTGACGCAGCAGCTCTGCCTGCTCCTCGGACAGCGAGGTCGGCACCTGGACCTCGACGTGCACGTTGATGTCTCCGCGCCCGCCACCGTGCAGGTGACCCACACCGAGGTTCTTCAGCGTGATGACCTGGTCGGGCTGCGTGCCCGGGCGCAGGTCGACCGACTCGGGACCGTCGAGGGTCTCGAGCTCGATGACCGTGCCGAGGGCGGCAGCGGTCATCGGCACCTCGAGCGTGCAGTGCAGGTCGTCCCCGCGGCGCAGGAAGGTCTCGTGCTTGCGCTCGCGGATCTCGAAGTAGAGGTCTCCGGCGGGACCGCCGGCAGGACCGACCTCGCCCTGCGAGGTGAGCTTGATGCGGTTGCCGGTCTCGACGCCCGCGGGCACCTCGACGCTGACCGTGCGGCGGCTGCGGACGCGGCCCTCGCCCGAGCACTCGGCGCAGGGCTCGGGGATCGTCGTGCCGAAGCCCTGGCAGGCTGCGCACGGGGCCGTGGTCATGACCTGGCCGAGGAAGGAGCGGGCCACGCGCTGGACCGTGCCGCGTCCGTTGCAGACGTCGCAGGTGCGCGGGGACGTGCCGGGGCGGCAGCACGAGCCGGAGCAGGTCCCGCAGACCACTGCGGTGTCGACCTGGATGTCGCGGCGCACGCCGAAGGCTGCCTCGGAGAGGTCGATGTCCAGGCGCACGAGGGCGTCCTGGCCGCGGCGCGAGCGCGGGATCGGGCCGCGCTGGGTCTGGCCGCCGCCGAAGAACGTCTCGAAGATGTCCTGGAAGCCGAAGCCTCCGCCACCGTTCATGCCGCCGCCTGGAGCCGACGGGTCGTGGCCCATGTCGTAGGACCGGCGCTTCTCGGGGTTCGAGAGCACCTCGTAGGCGCGACCGACGTCCTTGAACCTGTCTTCGGCGTCCGGACCTGCGACGTCAGGGTGCAGCTCGCGGGCGAGCTTGCGGTACGCCTTCTTGATCTGGTCCTGGCTGGCGTCGCGGTCGACGCCGAGCACCTCGTAGTAGTCGCTCACTGGTTGGTCTCTGCCGTTCGTCGAAGGGGGCTGGTGCGGCGTCCTGTCGCGGCACCACGGTGCTCGCTCTGAACTCTGCAACGTCTGGACGGGGGTTCTTGTTTCATCGCGTGCGTCACGTCGTGGCCAGACCGCCGGGCGGCGGCGCCTGGACGGGCCTCATGCACCGAGGATCCTGGACAGGTAGCGGGCGACGGCCCGCACCGAGGCGATCGTGGCGGGGTAGTCCATGCGGGTCGGGCCGATCGACCCGATGGTCGCGACCGAGTCGCCGTCCGAGCCGTACCCGGTCGTGACGACCGAGGTCTCGAACAACCCTGTCAGCTGGGTCTCGTGACCGATCCGCACGTTGACCCCTGAGGAGTCGTCGCCCATCTCGGTGAGGAGGTTGAGCAGCACGACCTGCTCCTCGAGGGCCTCGAGGACAGGGCGCAGGGCGTGCTCGAACCGCATGCTCGCGTGCGCGAGGTTCGCGGTCCCGGCGAGCACGATGCGCTCTTCGCCCTCCTGGGAGAGCGTGTCGGTGACGACCTCGGCGACCCGCGCGACGAGCGCCTGGTCCTCGGGGTCGAAGGTGGCCGCGAGCGCGTCGAGGGCCGTGCGCAGCTCCGGGAGGCGCCGGCCGGCTGCGGCGGCGTTGAGCCGGGCGCGCAGCGCGACCAGGACGATCTCGTCGGGGGTCGCGTCGAGCTCGAGGGTGCGCTGCTCGACACGGCCGGTGTCGGTGATGATGACGACGAGGAGCCGGCGCTCGCCGAGGACGACGAGCTCGAGGTGGCGCAGGCCGGAGCGGCGCAGCGAGGGGTACTGGACGACGGCGACCTGGCCCGTCAGCTGGGCGAGCAGCCGCCCGGCCCGGGTGACGACGTCGTCGAGGTCGACGGCGCCGTTGAGGAAGGTCTCGATCGCGTTCTTCTCGGCCGCGCTGAGCGCCTTCACGCCCGCCAGGCGGTCGACGAACATGCGGTAGCCCTTGTCGGTGGGGACCCGTCCCGCGGAGGTGTGGGGCTGGGCGATGAAGCCGCCCTCCTCGAGGACCGCCATGTCGTTGCGGATCGTCGCGGGCGAGACGCCGAGGCTGTGCCGTTCCGCGAGGACCTTGGAGCCTACGGGCTCGCGGGTGTGGACGTAGTCCTCGACGATCGCGCGCAGGACGTCCAGCCGTCGCTCGTCGCTCGCCGCCACGGACCTCTCCTTCACGTCGTCGCCTGCCTGGGCCCTCTGCGCTGCCTGCGCGGTCTGGCCTGTCATCGGCCTGTCTTCGGGCTGTCGTCAGGCCTCCATCAGCACTCGGGAGGCCTGAGTGCTAATTCTACGACAGGGCACCGTCACGGTGCACGCGGCGCTCACGCCTCCCCTGGAGACAGCCGTGCGACCCGGAGCTATCGTGTGAGCAGACCTGGACCGGCACGCGACGGAGCGTGCCGGCGACGACGGGAGGTCCGGCGCATGCACACTCCGTCGGACGCACCGGCGGCCCTGCCGGTCCTGTCCGCCCGCTCTGGTCTGCCCGTCCTCCCCCTGCTGCCTGCACAGCCCGGCGGCGTGCGTGATCTCGTGCAGGCCTCGTGGGTGCGCTCGTCGGCCTCACGTCTCGACCCAGACGCCGTACCCGAGCCGACCCTGCTCGACGACTCTCTCCGGGCCGTCCGAGACGAGCACCCGCTCACGCGCGTCCTCGGCACGATCCAGACGCTCCTCGTGCGGCACACGACCGACACCGGCCTCATGGTGGCCGTCGGAGACCAGGCCGGTCGGCTGCTCTGGGTCGACGGCGACCACGACGTCCGTCGACGGGCGGAGGGCATGGGTTTTGTGGCCGGGACCGACTGGTCCGAGACCGCCGTGGGCACCAACGCCCCCGGGACGGCGCTCGTGCTCGACCGTGCCGTCCAGATCCGACGGACCGAGCACTTCGCGCGGATCGTGCACCCGTGGAGCTGCACTGCCGTCCCCGTGCACGACCGCGCGACGGGCTCGCTGCTCGGGGTCATCGACATCACCGGGGGTGACGACGCCGTGGCGCCCACGACCCTCGCCCTCGTCGAGGCGACGGCGCTCGCCGTCGAGGCCGAGCTGCACCTGCTCACCCTCGAAGACCGGCTCGCGCGCAGGGCGGTGCGGCGGCCGTCGGGCTTCACGCTGAGGCGGCTCGCAGCACCCACCGCGGCGAAGGCCGCACCAGCAGCAGAGACGGCGCAGCCCGCCGGGCAGGCTGGCACCACCCGCGGGCACGCCCCGCTGCTGCGGGTCCTCGGGCGGGACGACGCGCTGCTCGAGGTCGACGGGGACAGGCTGGTCCTGAGCGGGCGGCACGCCGAGATCCTCACGCTGCTCGCCTGGCACCCGCGCGGCCTCGGCGCCGAGGAGCTCGCGACCGCCGTCTACGGGCGCGACGACGCCCTCGTCACCCTGCGCGCCGAGATGGTCCGCCTGCGGAGGGCGCTCGAGCCCGCGTCGCTCCAGGTCCTCTCGCGTCCCTACAGGGTGGGCACGCCGCTCGACCTCGATGCCTCTCAGGTGCTCGCCTTCCTCGACCGCGGCGCTCACAGGGTCGCCTTCGCGGGGTACGTCGGCCCCGTCCTGCCAGGGTCGGCCTCGCCCGGGGTCGCCGGTGCACGCAGCGAGGTGAGCCGCCGGCTGCGCGAGTCGCTGCTCGCCGACGCCGGGGTCGACACCCTCCTCGCCTTCGCCCGGACCGACGAGGGCACGGACGACGTCGAGCTGTGGACGGCGTGCCTGCGGCTGCTGCCCGGTCGCTCGCCCCGCCGGGCTGCTGTCGTCGCGCACCTCGAAGACCTCGAGCTCAGGCTCGGCCGGGTGACGCCCTGACGACCTGGGCGAGCAAGCGTGGCGCGCCCGGCGCTCGACCGCTCGACCGCTCGACCGCTCGTGCAACTCGATGCAACCTCGGCGGGCCTAGCGTCGAGGAGAGCCCGGTCACCGCCGGGCGCTCATCAGACAGCGTCGTCGAAGGAGCACACATGACCGTCTACGCAGCCCCCGGCACCCCGGGAGCGCTCGTCACCTTCAAGCCCCGCTACGAGCACTGGATCGGCGGCACCTGGGTCGCCCCCGTCAAGGGCCAGTACTTCGAAGACATCTCCCCCGTCAACGGCAAGCCCTTCGCCGAGGTCGCCCGCGGCACGGCCGAAGACATCGAGGCGGCCCTCGACGCCGCGCACAAGGCGGCTCCCTCGTGGGGCAAGACCACAGGCACCGAGCGCGCCGACGTGCTCAACAAGATCGCCGACGTCATCGACGCGAACCTCGAGCTGCTCGCGGTCGCCGAGACCTGGGACAACGGCAAGCCGGTCCGTGAACCGCTCAACGCCGACCTCCCCCTCGCCGCGGACCACTTCCGCTACTTCGCGTCGGTCATCCGCGCGCAGGAGGGCGAGTTCACCGAGCTCGACAACGACACCGTCGCCTACCACTACGCCGAGCCGCTCGGCGTCGTCGGGCAGATCATCCCGTGGAACTTCCCGATCCTCATGGCCACGTGGAAGCTCGCACCCGCCCTCGCGGGCGGCAACACGATCGTGCTCAAGCCTGCTGAGCAGACACCCGTGTCGATCCTCGTGCTGATCGAGCTCATCGGCGACATCCTCCCGCCCGGCGTGCTCAACGTCGTCAACGGCTTCGGTCTCGAGGCCGGCAAGCCGCTCGCCTCCAGCCCCCGGATCCGCAAGATCGCCTTCACGGGCGAGACGACCACGGGCCGGCTGATCTTGCAGTACGCGAGCGCGAACCTCATCCCGTCGACGGTCGAGCTGGGCGGCAAGAGCCCGAACATCTTCTTCGAGGACGTGGCCGACAAGAACGACTCGTACTACGACAAGGCGCAGGAGGGCTTCGTGCTCTTCGCCTTCAACCAGGGCGAGGTGTGCACCTGCCCGTCGCGGTCGCTCATCCAGAAGCCGATCTACGACACCTTCCTCTCCGACGCCCTCGACCGGACGAAGAAGGCCGTCCAGGGGAACCCTCTCGACACGGACACCCAGGTCGGCGCGCAGGCCTCGAACGACCAGCTCGAGAAGATCCTCAGCTACATCGACATCGGCAAGCAGGAGGGTGCACGCCTGCTGCTCGGCGGGGAGCGGGTCGACCTCGGCGGCGACCTCACCGGCGGCTACTACGTCGCACCGACGATCTTCGAGGGGCAGAACTCGATGCGGATCTTCCAGGAGGAGATCTTCGGGCCGGTGGTCGCGGTGACGAGCTTCGACGACTACGACGACGCCATCGCGAAGGCGAACGACACGCTCTACGGCCTCGGGGCCGGCGTGTGGTCGCGCAACGGGAACCTCGCCTACCGCGCAGGGCGAGACATCAAGGCGGGACGCGTGTGGGTGAACAACTACCACGCGTACCCGGCGGGGGCGGCCTTCGGCGGGTACAAGAGCTCGGGGATCGGGCGGGAGAACAGCAAGCTCGCGCTCGACCACTACCAGCAGACGAAGAACCTGCTGGTGAGCTATTCGGAGTCGGCCCTCGGGTTCTTCTAGGAGCGTGCTCGGACTCATCGAGGAGGATCCATGATCGACGCCGACGTCGTCATCGACGGAGAGACACAGTCGCGGGTCGCCGCGACGGACAGCGCGGTCGAGCTGCTGCGCAGGTTGTGGGAGCAGCACGGGCCGCTGATGTTCCACCAGTCCGGCGGGTGCTGCGACGGCTCGTCGCCCATGTGCTACCCCGCGGGTGAGCTGTTCACCTCGGCGGCCGACGTCCTCCTCGGTCGCTTCGACATCGCCGACCAGGGAGCCGACGGCGCGCAGGCGCAGACCATCGACTTCTGGATGTCGACCGAGCAGTTCGCGTACTGGCGCCACACGCACCTGACCGTCGACGTGGTCCCAGGGCGCGGTTCGGGCTTCTCGGTCGAGAGCCCCGAGGGGGTGCGCTTCATCATCCGGTCGCGGCTGATGGACGTGGCGGACGCCTTCGCCTGATCGGGGCAGCCCCTGCGTGCGACGGACGGCGAGGCTCCGCTCGTCCGTCGCACGCTGCGGCTAGCCTGCTGCGGTGAGCTCAGACCGCTACTCCCAGGACGTCCTCGCCGCCGGCCCGCACCCCTCGGCGCGCCGCCCCACCTCTCGGCCCGTGCCCGCCGACCGCGGGCTCGTCGTCGAGGAGGTCATGACGGGGTGGGTCGGGGCTGTGACCCGTGTCGAGAAGTCCGGCGGTCTGCACGTCGTCGTCCTCGAAGACCGCGCCCGGCGCACCCGCACCTTCCCGCTCGGCCCGGGGTTCTGGGTCGACGGCGCCCCTGTCACGCTCACTCCCCCGGTCACCTCCACGGCCCCCGCCGCACCCACCCGCACGGCGAGCGGGTCGCGCGTGGTCGCCGACGCCCGGGCGCGCGTCGCCCGCGGCAGCCGCATCTGGGTCGAGGGACGCCACGACGCCGAGCTCGTCGAGAAGGTCTGGGGCGACGACCTGCGCGTCGAGGGTGTGGTCGTCGAGCTGCTCGAAGGAGTCGACAACCTCGCCGACGCGCTCGCCGACTTCAAGCCGTCGAAGGGCCGCCGGGTCGGTGTGCTCGTCGACCACCTCGTCCCGGGGAGCAAGGAGCAGCGCATCACCGACGACGTGCTGCGCGCCTTCCCCGGCGGCAACGTCAAGGTGCTCGGCCACCCCTACGTCGACGTGTGGCAGGCCGTGCGCCCGCAGCGCATCGGGCTCGACGCGTGGCCGGTGATCGACCGTGGCACCGAGTGGAAGTACGGGATCCTCCAGCGCCTGGGCTGGCCCGCCGAGAACCAGACCGACGTCGCCCTCGGCTGGAAGAAGATCCTCGGGACCGTCCGCAGCTACGCGGACCTCGAGCCTTCCCTGCTCGGCAGGGTCGAAGAGCTCATCGACTTCGTGACGGTCACCGACTGACCCAGCCGGTCCAGACGCTCCTGAGGTCCTGCCGGGTGAGGTCTTGCCGTGCCATCCTCGGAGACAGTCCGTCATCGACGAGAGCCTGCACCCCGGGCGGGGTGCAGGCTCTCGTCGGTCGGGCGTGGAGCTGGAGGTCGTCAGACGGGCTGCTCGTTGATGAGCTTCCTGTAGACGTACGCCGAGGCGATCATCGACACGGGGATCGCCACGAGCAGGCCGACCAGCAGGAGGATAGCGCCGACAGCGTTCGCGAGGTAGACGAAGACGTACAGCAGGATCGCGGTCGACAGGTTGTCGAGGACCAGGCGGATGCTCGCCTTGATCGAGTCGATGACCCCGAGACCCTTGTCGATGATGAAGAACAGCGCGAACTGCCCGAAGAACGCCACGATGATCGACCCGATGAAGGTGAAGCTGACGATCGTCGACACGATGCTGATGAGCAGCGACGTGAGGATGACCGTGCCGATGCGGTCGACCGCGAAGAAGTCGGCCAGCGACGGGCGCCTCCCCTGCGTGATGGCCAGCGCCCCACGGATGATGCCCGCCTGCGCGAGGAAGACCAGCAAGAACATGATGAGCGTGAAGACGATCGCGCCGAAGCCCAGGCCCGCGAGGCCTGCGGCACCGATGTCGCCGTCGTCTGCCGAGAGGCTGCTGCCGACGAGGACAGCGAAGAAGATCCCGCCGATCACCGAGAAGGCCACGATGTAGGCGAGCGCCGCCAGCAGGAACGCGCCGATGTTCTGCGTGAACTTCTGCCACCCGTAGCGGAAGCCGTCGGGCACGGGCGACTCGGGGGCCCCGTACTGGCCTGCGGAGATCGGCGGGGCGCTCGGCGGCGGGTAGGCGGACCCGGGCGGCGGGTAGCCGCCGGTCGAGTACTGGTCCTGAGCGCCGTAGGCGGGCTGCTCCGGGGTGGTCTTCTCCCAGCCCGAGGGCTGACCCGGTGCCGGCTGACCGTAGGCGGGCGGCTGCTGGCCCGCTGCGGGCTGGCCGTAGGCCGGGGGCTGCTGGCCGTAGCCGGGCTGCTGACCCTGGGCCGACTGGCCGTAGACGGGCGGCTGCGCCGGCCCGGGGGGCGGCGGATATCCCGACTGTGCGTAGGGGTCCTGCGTGCCGTCGTCCGGCGTCTTGTCGCTCATGCGATCTCCTCGGTCCTCGGTCCCGGCGGACGACCGCGGGATGCGGTCGGACCACGGCCGGGGGCTGTCTACCTCACCCTAGGGGGGCGGCAAAGGTCCAGGCTAGAGCCCCCGACGACCGTGCGCCTGCGCAGACCACACGCTGGCACGTGGTCTCTGAGCACTCAGAGGACGAGCACCTGCACTCAGGGGACGAGCGCCTGCGCTCCGGTGAGGGCGTCCGCCACGGTGCGGGCGTAGAGGTCCTGCCCCGCAGGTGCCGGGTGGACACCGTCCTTGCCGAGGACGTCGGGCTGGGCAGCGACCGCGGCAGCCCAGTCGGCCACGACCACGTTCTCGGGGTGGCGGGCCGCAGCGGCCCGCATCTGGTCGTTCGTCGGGCCGATCCAGCTGCGGTCCGCGGAACCCGTGACGAGCACGAGCACGTGGTCGGGACCGACGGCGGCGACGACGTCCTCCATGACCCGCTCGGTCACCGTGCTGTTGGTCCCCAGGGACACGACCACGTACTTGCGCAGGGTGCCCGCGTCCCGCATAGCCGTGATGATCTCGGGTGCCGTGCTCATCTGGCGCGAGACCTCGGCGTCGACGAAGACCCCAGGCAGCGCCGCCTGGAGGGCCGGCACGCTGATGAGGCTCACCGAGTCCCCGACCAGCGTCACCTGGTCGCCCGGTGGTGGGACCGTCGGCACGGGGGCCGGTGTCGGATCGGCGGGTGCTGTCGTCTCGGGCGTGGGCTCGACCGTGGGCGCAGGCGCGGGCTGCGCCGCGTTGGCCTCCTGCGCGGCCTGCGCCCCCTCGAGGATCTGCGCCTCGAGGGACGACGTGGCGGGCTCGCGGACCCCGGCGAGCACGAAGGCGCTCACGAGACCGAGGGCCAGCACCGCGGCCACCGCGAGACGGACCCGGGCGAGGGGCGAGCGGCCCGGTGCTGCCTGCTCGGCGCGCGCAGCGACGACCAGCCGCCGTGCGCGGCCCGCGACCCGCGTCCACAGCGCCCGGATGCCGGCGATCATCACCGGACGCTCGAGGTACTTGTACGACACCCAGGCGGCGACAGCCGTGACACCTGTCGCCACGGCGGCGACCGACCACGACGTCGACCGACCCGGGTTCTCCGCGCCCATGAGGCTCGCGACGAGCACGACGATCGGCCAGTGCCACAGGTAGATGCCGTAGGAGCGCACGCCGACCCAGCGCAGGGGCCGGACCTCGACCCGTCGTGCGAGCGGCTGGCTGCGGATGAGGAAGGCGATGAGCCCGAGGGCGAAGAGCGAGGCGAGCACGAGCCCGCCGCGGTAGGTGAACGCGTCGTCGACGGACATCGTGAGGGTCAGGACCACGAGGCCCACGGCGCTCGTGAGGCCGAGGGCGTGACGCCACCACCGCCGGCGCGACGTCGGGAACCAGCGCGCGAAGCGGCTCTGGACGGGCAGCAGAGACTGGCTCGCGAACTCCACGTCAGGCACCTGCGGGGTGTCGCGCGGGGTCCGCGGGGCGAACCAGAGCGCGAAGAACGCCCCGGCCATCAGACCGAAGAGGTGCGTGTCCGTGCCGAAGTACACGCGCGACGGGTCCCCCGACGGGTCATAGGCGACGGCCATCCACACCGCTGACCCGACGGCGAAGAGCCCCGTGACCACCAGACCGGTCACCCGGGAGCGCCGCACCGAGAAGACGGCGAGCAGCACGAGCGGCCAGAA
>Ga0247813_10000572_pt1 | contig 32978 bp, 26 predicted proteins | sample UWRJL169409C1_FD_180719 | JGI IMG/M metagenome (GOLD analysis project Ga0247813, IMG submission 180719) | Plant litter microbial communities from Arlington Agricultural Research Station in Wisconsin, United States - UWRJ-L169-409C-1 | ecosystem: Environmental > Terrestrial > Plant litter >... | reverse complement strand
TGAGCGAAAAACGGGGCTCGAACCCGCGACCTCGACCTTGGCAAGGTCGCGCTCTACCAACTGAGCTATTTTCGCGTTTCAAATTCTTGTAAGAACTACAATACCTAACTTGTTCTGTATTGCGAGTGCAAATTTAGGACATTTATTCAATTATACAAGCCTTTTTTGAAAAAAAATAATACTTATTTTATAACCTTCTGATAACCTAAACTTTAAATCTTAAATTTATTTCTTAACGATCATCCTTTTAATCTCATTCAATTTCATCAAGGCTTCCACCGGTGTGATCGAGTTTATATCAAGACTTAAGATCTCTTCTTTTATCTCCTCTAACAAAGGATCATCCAAATTAAAGAAACTCATCTGCATTTCATCATTAGCCGATTTGATTCCGTTTAACGCATCACTGGAATGATTCTTTTCTAGTTTCTTTAAAAGCTTTTGCGCTTTCAAAATTACAGTTTGAGGCATTCCGGCCATTTTAGCTACGTGAATTCCGAAACTGTGCGCACTTCCACCTTTTACCAGTTTTCTAACAAAGAGAACAGTGTCTTTTAATTCTTTTACAGCAACATTATAATTCTGAATTCTCGGAAGTGATTCCGTCATTTCATTCAATTCATGATAATGCGTTGCAAACAATGTTTTGGCTCTTCCCGGATGTTCGTGTAAAAACTCAGCAATAGCCCATGCAATCGAGATTCCGTCATAGGTACTTGTTCCTCTTCCAATCTCATCCAATAAAACTAAACTTCTTTCTGAGATATTATTCAAAATAGAAGCAGTTTCATTCATCTCCACCATAAAAGTAGATTCTCCCATCGAAATATTATCAGAAGCTCCTACTCTCGTAAAGATTTTATCTACAATTCCCATTCTAACGCTGTCCGCCGGAACAAAACTTCCCATTTGAGCTAATAATACAATTAAAGCCGTTTGTCTCAAAATAGCCGATTTACCAGACATATTAGGCCCCGTAATCATAATAAGCTGCTGTGTTTCTCTGTCCAAATAAACATCATTGGCAATATAAGGTGTTCCAACTGGCAATTGTTTTTCAATAACAGGATGTCTTCCGTTTTTAATATCTAATTCGAAAGTTTCATCAATTTCCGGACATACATATTTATTCTCGACTGCTAATTGTGTAAACGAACACAAACAATCTAATTGGGCTACTAAATTAGCATTCATTTGAACCGGCTTAATATAAGTCGCAATCCAGGCTACTAATTGCTCAAAAAGATCGGTTTCAATTTTATGGATTCTTTCTTCAGCACCTAAAATTTTGGTTTCGTATTCTTTTAATTCCTCAGTAATATAACGTTCAGCATTTACTAAAGTCTGCTTACGAATCCATTCTGCAGGTACTTTATCTTTATGCGTATTTCGAACTTCAATATAATATCCAAAAACATTATTAAAAGAGATTTTTAAAGACGAAATTCCTGTTCGCTCTGATTCTCTTTTTTCGATTCCTTCTAAATATTCTTTTCCTGAAGTCGAGATGGCGCGTAATTCATCTAACTCTTCGCTAATTCCTTTTGCAATGGCATTTCCTTTTGCAATAGCAACCGGTGCATCCTGATTTAAAGTTACTTTGATTTTCTCTCTTAGTAAATCACAAGCATGTAAACTGTCTCCAATAATCTTTACCGCTTCTTGCGGGCTTTGTAATGCTAAAGTTTTAATTGGAATAATCGCATCCAAAGATTCTTTCAAATAAACAATTTCACGCGGCGAAACTTTCCCTGCTGCAATTTTAGAAATCAAACGCTCTAAATCTGAAATTTGTTTGATCTGGTATTGAATATTGTGTAAAACTTCAGGATTTGATTTCAAATACGAAACCACATCATGGCGGCCTTTTATTTTATTACCGTCTTTTAATGGCAAAGCCAGCCAACGTTTTAAGAGACGTCCTCCCATTGGCGAAAGCGTTCTGTCAATTACATCTAAAAGTGTAACTGCATTTGGATTATAACTGTGGTATAATTCTAAGTTTCTAATTGTGAAACGATCCATCCAAACATAGGCATCTTCCGCAATACGCTGAATTGCCGTGATATGCTGAACACGATTATGCTGTGTCTCAGATAAATAATATAAAATCGCTCCGGAAGCAATAATTCCTTCTTTTAACTCTTCGACACCAAAACCTTTTAAGGAAACGGTTTCAAAATGCTTTGTAAGTATCTCTAATGCGTAATCTTCTTTATAAATCCAGTCTTCTAAATAAAAACTATGAAAATCTTCTCCAAAAGCAGCTTTAAAATCGCCTTTATTATTCTTCGGAACTAAAACTTCACTCGGATTAAAATTCTGCAAAAGTTTATCAATGTATTCTGCATTTCCCTGAGCCGTTAAAAACTCTCCTGTTGAAACATCCAAAAAGGAAATTCCGATATTTTTATTAGCAAAATAAACAGATGCTAAAAAGTTATTTGATTTAGATTGTAAAACCTCATCATTTAAAGAAACTCCCGGAGTTACTAATTCAGTAACGCCACGCTTCACAATAGTTTTAGTCATTTTCGGATCTTCAAGCTGGTCGCAAATAGCAACACGAAGTCCGGCTTTGACTAATTTGGGCAAATACGTATTAATAGAATGATGGGGAAAACCAGCCAAAGCCGTTTCCGTTTCAGAACCTGCACCTCTTTTGGTTAAGGTTATGCCAAGGATTTTAGAAGCTCTCACGGCATCTTCTCCAAAGGTTTCGTAAAAATCACCTACTCTGAAAAGCAGACATGCATCAGGATATTTTCTCTTGATTTCGTTGTACTGTTTCATTAAGGGTGTTTCTTTCACCACTTTCTCTTTCGCTGCCAAATTGTAATGTTTTAAATGAAAATTTATGACAGCGAATTTATAATATTTTAGCGGCATATAGAAGGGCTTAAAAAATTAAAATATTTTTAAGATTTTTTTGAGTTGAGATATTAGAATTTTCTATAGATTTGTTCATAATTAAAACAAAGACTCTTTAAGATGAAAAAAATAATTTTATTTGTTATGCTAGCTGTAGTTGGAATTACAGCTTCAAACGCTCAAACTACTAAAAAAGCTAAAGTTGCCAAAGTTCAAGGAGCAGGAATGGTTTTTGAAAACGAAACTATCGATTACGGAACTATCGCTCACAATGCTGATGGTAACCGTCAGTTTGTTTTTGTAAACAACGGAACAAAACCATTAATCATTACAAACACTACAGGTTCTTGTGGTTGTACGGTACCTACAACACCAAAAGAGCCAATCGCTCCAGGTGCTAAAGGAATTATTGGAGTAAAATATGCTACTGACAGAGTTGGTGCTTTTACTAAGACTGTAACAGTTACTTCTAATGCTGAAGGACAACCTACAAAAGTACTTACTATTAAAGGTACTGTTTTACCAGATCCGGTAAAAAGCTAATCTGAAAAGAAAATAAAATAATCGAAAAAGCTTCCTTATCTTTGGAAGCTTTTTTTATGACCTGAATACAACACCAATGAGAAAACTTGAAAACAGCGAACTGGATCGCAAATCGATTGAAGATTTTAAAAAATCAGACAAAACACCTCTAATTTTAGTTTTGGATGATATTCGCAGTTTGCACAATATTGGCTCTGTATTTAGAACTTCTGACGCTTTTTTGGTTGAAAAAATAATTTTGTGCGGAATTACTGCCACTCCTCCAAACAAAGAAATTCATAAAACTGCTCTAGGCGCTACAGAAACAGTAGCTTGGGAACATCATGAAAATGTTTTGGAAGTTATTGAAAATCTTAAAAAAGAAAATGTATTGACACTTGCTATTGAACAAGTTGAAAGCTCTGTTTTTCTTCAGGATTTTAAAGTAGAAAAGAATCAAAAGTATGCTTTAGTTTTCGGTAATGAAGTTTACGGCGTTTCACAAGAAGCTGTGGCTATTTGTGACGGTTGTATTGAAATTCCACAATTAGGAACAAAACATTCCTTAAACATTGCAGTTAGTGCCGGAATTGTAGTTTGGGATTTATTCCAGAAATTAAACTGGCCGAGTGCTGACTAAATGTTATTTTTCAATTCATCTTGCCTATTAATGTTAGAAATTTAAATATATTTTTTTATTATTATAAAATTGATACTTTTATAAAATGAAAACTATCAATTTCTTTAAAATAACCCTTTTATTTTCTATATTGTTATCCGGCTTTTCTGGATTTGCGCAATATACTTCAATTCCTGATTCAAATTTTGAACATGCTCTTATCGATTTAAACATTGATTCCGGAGCTATTGATGGTCAAGTCCTTACCGCCAGTGTTAAAACTATAAAAGTATTAGATCTTCAATCCAAAAATATTTCAGATTTAACAGGAATCGAAGCTTTTATACAACTGGAACAGTTAAATATTGGAGTACTCAACAACAATCCCGCTAATAGCAACAAAATCAAAAACTTAAACATAAGCAACAATCTTAATCTTAATTATTTAATTTGCACTAGTAATGAATTAACCACTTTAGATCTTTCAAAAAATATCAATTTAAGCACTTTATATATAGATAGTAATAAATTAACGAGTATTGACATATCTAAAAACATTAATTTAACTACATTTTCCTGTAGATATAATAGCCTGACCATCTTAGATCTGACAAAAAATCCTGCATTAACTAATTTAGATTGTGCTGCAAATCAATTAAGTAGTTTAGATGTTTCTAAAAATACTGCACTTCTCTACTTAAGCTTGCACAATAATCAATTATCAAGTTTAGATATATCTGCGAATAATAAGCTGAAAAATTTAAGCTGTGGCAATAATCCATTATCCAGCTTAGACCTTTCAACAAAATTTGCTTTAGAATACTTAAATTTCGAGAGCACTCAAATCACTACTATTGACGTTAGTAAAAATACATTATTAACAGGCTTAGAATTTAGAGATAATAAAATTGCTGTTTTAGATGTTTCTAAAAACACAAAATTGGTTCGATTAGACGCCACATCAAATCTTTTAACAAATATTGACATTTCTAAAAATATTTCTTTAGATGGTATTTTATTTAATTTCAATCAATTATCTGTTTTAGATGTTTCAAAAAACATAACCTTACAAAGTATAGATTGCGCACGTAATACTTTATCAAATCTTGATGTTTCTAAAAATATTTTATTAGTCTCTTTAGATCTTAACGGTAATTCTTTGACAAATTTGGATGTTTCAAACAATCCAAAATTGGTATCTTTAAGTGCTAACGCCAATAGCCTAACAAGTTTAGACCTTTCTAAAAATAGCAATCTAATGAGTTTTAGATCTGCTGGAAATCAGCTAACAAGCTTAAACTTAAAAAACGGAGCCAATAAGAAACTTCAACTTTTAGATTTTAAATCCAATTCCAGTCTGACTTGTATACAAGTAGATGATGCTGCTTATTCAGCTAATAATTGGTCAACTTATAAAGACGCTTCAACCACTTTTATGAACAACTGCAATGCGGTTGTTAGCACTACTGCGCCTAAATTAGCCGCTGAAGGAGATCAATTATACTGCCCGACAACCGAAATCAATATTGTTACCAAATTTTCTATCACTCACGATGTGGCAGAAACAGGAACGCAGGCTGCGTATATCCAAATTTCATCAGGCTATTCCAACGGATTAGATCAACTTACGCTTTCAAATCCAAGTTTACACCCAACAATTACACCAACTTGGGATCCTACTGCCGGAAAATTAACATTATCAAATGCCAGTGGAAGCGATGTTTTATATTCTGATTTAGAAGCTGCTATTAAGGATGTGGTATTTTCTAATTCATCATCTACTGCCTCTGGAACCAGAACTTTTTCAATAACAGTTGGCCAGGCAAATTACTTGCCTTCTACCGGGCATTATTATTTATATGTCCCAAGTATTGGAATTACATGGACTGCAGCTAGAGATGCAGCAAGTGCAACAAACTATTATGGACTTAAAGGATATCTGGCAACTCTTCTATCAGCCGATGAAGCTAAATTAAGCGGAGAACAGGCCTCTGGAACTGGCTGGATTGGAGGAAGTGATGAAGAGACGGAAGGTGTTTGGAAATGGGTTACAGGCCCTGAAGCCGGAACAGTAATGTCTTATACTTTCTGGAATAATGGCGAACCAAATCAACAAGGCAACGAAGATTACGCTCATATTACACAACCTGGAATAGGAATTAGAGGTTCCTGGAATGATTTATCAAATACAGGATCATTAATTTCTGGAGACAATTATCAACCTAAAGGTTATGTGGTTGAATATGGTGGATCTCCTGGTGAACTTCCTTTAGAAATAGCAGCAAGTACCAAAATTACAATTCCGGTTGCTACTGCACTTACCCCAAACCCAATTTGCGATTCAGGAAGTGTTACTATAACCGCAACTGCAACTACAGGCGCTACAATTAGTTGGTACGATCAGGCCAACGGAGGCACTCTTTTGGCAACTGGAAGCTCTTTTACAACGTCTGTAATAAATACTACTACTTATTATGTTGATGCAGGTTGCGAATCAAATCGTAAATCAGTTGTTGCTGTTGTTAATAAAACACCGAACACTCCAATTGTGGCTTCTTCCAATGTTTCAAGATGTGGCCCAGGAACAGTAAATCTTCAGGCTACTACAGATGTTGGTCTTATTAATTGGTACACTACTTCGACTGGTGGTACAAGTGTTTTTACCGGAAATAATTTTACACCTATAATTTCAACTAATATTATCTACTACGCAGAAGCTTCCAATAATAGCTGTATAAACACTAATCGTATCCCGGTGAATATTACCATTTATACACCACCAATTGTTACTGATGAAGAAGTGATTTTATGTCAAAATCAAAAGAAAACAATTGATGCAGGAATAGCAGGAATGACTTATTTATGGTCTACAGGGGAAACAACTCAGACTATTGATGTAACTACTGGCAGTACTTATACTGTTGATGTCACAAGTCCCGCTCCTGAAAGCTGTACAAGCAGAAAAACAATCAAAGTTGAGGAACATGAAATTCCACTAATAGATCGTATTGATGTAAATGGCACCAGGGTAGTAATTTATCTCAAAAAAGAACAAGATTATTTTGAATATTCTGTCGATGGGACTAATTTTCAGGATTCTGGTTTATTTTATGATGTTCCAGGCGGACTACAAACAGCTTACGTGAGAGAGAAAAACGGATGTGGCGTTACTACCAAAAACTTCGTTGTTCTTGTTTTTCCTGCGTTCTTTACTCCAAACAACGATACTTTTAATGATATATGGGAAGTAACCGGAATGGAGAACTATCCACAGGCAGAAGTTACCATTTTTGATCGTTATGGAAAATTAATAGCACAATTGACAACTTCAAGAATGAGTTGGGATGGTACTTTAAATAAAGTCCAACTTCCAGCTTCTGATTATTGGTATGCTTTGAAAATTGATGATACACAACCAATTTTGAGAGGTCATTTTTCATTAAAGAGATAAACAACCAAGAAGTAACAATCTGCTTTTTAACTATTTATAAAATATTTTCGATAAAGCATTATTTTTATATATGAAAATAAAAATCTCATTCACTCCTGTTTTGATTATTGTATTATTATTTTTTAATACAACATTCCCCTCTGAGATTTTACCTGTCGGAAAAATAAGACTGAGCAATAACGATAAAGAATTCGCTAATACTACTAAAACATTAGCATCCATAATTCATGCAACCGGAAATCAGGTTTACTGCCCGCAAAGCAGTATAAAAATTGTAACCGACGTCACAATAAATAGCACAGAAGAAAATAGCATTAGTACAATTTATATTCAAATTGCTTCGGGTTATGTAAATGGTGAAGACCTATTAACACTTACAGGTATTCATCCTAATTTATCATCCGGCTGGAATCAGAATTCAGGAGTTTTAGTTATTTCTGAAAATGCTGGAAAAACAGCTACATTAGCCGACTTTATTGCTGCAATAAAGGCTGTTGAATTTAAAAACACTGCCGTGATTCCTACTGGAATGAGAAATTTTTCTATAAGTCTGGGGCAGGCTAATTATCTTCCATCATCCAAACATTATTATCAGTTTGTTTCCAGTCCGGGTATCTCCTGGGGAAACGCAAAAAGGGCTGCTGAAGCAAGTAATTATTATGGCTTACAAGGATATTTAGTAACAATTACCAATTTAGAAGAAGCTGTATTTGTAGGGGAACAACTTGGAGGAACAGGATGGATTGGTGGTAGTGACGCGCGAAAAGAGCCTGAATGGAGATGGGAATCTGGCCCGGAAGCGGGAACCCAATTTTGGTATGGACGCGAAAGTGGCTCGACCACAACTTTCGCCTATTGGAATAATTTTAAAGAACCTAATAACGGAGGAGAATTAGATTTAGTAGGTACCGAGGATTACGCATACATTGCAAGTCCGGGCGATGGACAGAAAGGACGATGGAATGACGCTTCCCTGTATGGTAATTCTGACCCTTCAAGTATACATTACCCTCGAGGATATATTGTAGAATATGGCGGAATGCCCGGTGATGTTTATCCTGAAATATCAGCAAGCGCTTCGCTAACAATGCTTGCTATAACAGAAACTAAATCACCAGATATATGTGGATCCGGAACGACAGTTTTAGAAGCAAAAAGTTCAGCTGGAACCGTAAATTGGTATGATGCCGAAACCGAAGGAAGCTTACTCGTAACAGGAAATAGTTTTACCACTCCATTTTTAAATACCAGCGCAATATTTTACGTGGCTTCTGAATTTAACGGTTGTATTTCTAAAAGAATTCCAGTTGAAGTAAGAGTAAATACTGTTCCGGAAATTACTGCTGTTTCTCATCCTGAACCGACATGTGGCTCCGGGATTTTCTTTCTGGAAGCTATTGTAACCAAAGGAGAAGTAAATTGGTACGATGCCAAAACAAACGGAACTCTTTTAGGAACCGGATCATTATTTATCACGCCTTCTATTTCTAAAAATGTCACTTACTATGCAGAAGCAAACAATAATAATTGCTTGTCAATAACCAGAACTCCTATTGAAATAGAAATCTATCCGCTTCCAATCGTTACGGATCAGAAAGTAGTGTTATGCGCTCCAAATTCTATAACTCTGGATGCAGGAATTAGCGATGTGGAATATTTATGGTCAACAGGAGAAAAAACTCAAAAAATAACCGTGTCTCAATTAGGAACTTACACCGTTGATGTTACAGCAACTACAGCCGGAAAGTGTACTAATCGAAAAACAATTCAGGTTATAGAACTCCCTGCCCCCAGCATTCAGAAAATAGAAGTGAGCGATCGAAATGTTACAATAATACTCACTAACCCGGAACCTTATTTTGAATATTCTGTTAATGGAGATAGTTATCAGGATTCAAATGTGTTTTCAGATGTTCCTGGTGGTATTCAAACAGCTTACGTGAGAGATAAAAGTGGATGTGCAGGCGCAAAACAAACTTTTATTGTACTTGCTTTTCCCGCATTTTTTACGCCAAATAATGATACTTTTAACGACGTTTGGGAAATAGCCGGAATAGAAAACTATCCAAATGCACAAATAACAATTTTTGATCGATACGGAAAATTAGTGACCCAACTAACAGCTTCAAAAATGAGTTGGGATGGAACTTTCAATAAAACACCGCTACCTGCTTCTGATTACTGGTATGCCTTAAAAATTGATAATACTCAACCTGTTTTGAGAGGTCATTTTTCATTAAAAAGATGATGTTAATGTGATAATTAGATAATGAAATAAAATACTATTATTTAATTGGCACATTATCCAATTTTCTTCTGAATTTCATCTAAAATAAAAAGATAATCTTCATGTTTTTTTACAAAATCGCGATCTGAGACGTCAATCACTAAAACATTCAAATCAAGCTGAGATTTGATATAATCCAGATAACCGTTATTGATTTTATCCAGATAAGCGGCTTCGATATTCTGCTCGTAATTTCTCCCTCGTTTTTTAATATTCTGAAGCAACCTTTCTGTATTTTGATATAAATAAATATACAGATCCGGCTTTGGCATTTCTTTATAAATAATATCAAATAAGTTTCTGTACAAACGGTATTCATCTTCTGCAAGCGTAATCTTAGCAAAAATCAATGATTTAAAAATATGATAATCTGCTACAACAAAATCTTTGAAAAGATCAAATTGTGCCAAATCATCGGACAATTGCTGATAGCGGTCGGCCAAAAAAGACATTTCAAGAGGAAAAGCATATCTGTTTTGATCTTTATAAAACTTGGGCAAAAAAGGATTATCTGCAAAGCGCTCTAAAACCGTTTTAGCATTAAAATCATCTGCAATTCTGTGCGCCAAAGTTGTCTTTCCAGCCCCAATATTTCCTTCGAAAGCAATATAATTAAACTTTTCTAACGGAATATTTTGTAAAGGATTATTCAAATTCTGAACAACCTTGCAAACACTCTCATCCGGTGTATTCGCAATTAATTCTGAAATAGATTTCTGAAAAACAGGATGCTTCCAGTTTAATTTTAAATCCTGCATGGGCATCAATACAAATTTTCTGTTTTGCATTAATGGATGAGGAACCTGAAGCTTCTCTGAATCAATAATTTCATCATCAAAAACAATCAAATCGACATCTATAATTCGGGATTGATAACCTTGCTGATTGGAACGAATACGTCCCAACTGTTTTTCGACTTTTAAAATCTGATTCAGTATTTTTTGTGCAGATGAAGTACTATGCAAAAGCAATGCACAATTGTAGAAAGCATCACTTTCAAATCCCCAGGCAGGAGTTTCGTATAGTTTAGAAACCTGGATAACCGTACCTACTTCCTGATGTATCAAGGCGATACAACTTTCAATATTTTCTAACCGATTTCCCTGGTTACTGCCGATAGATAGAACGATCTGATGCTGTGACTTCATAATGCAAATTAACTAAAACTATTTTAGAATTACTCACATTATTTGGTTCAAGAATCAGAAGTTCCCAATTATTTCAAACTCCTTCTTTTTGTCTTTATTTTCAGCAACATGTTTTAAAAAATCCTTTAATTCACTTGTTAATGGCAATTGATTTTGACCAGCCCAGAAGGATTCTGAGTATGGAAATTTTACTTTAAATATATCTTTATTCATTGATAAATTTGAATTTGCCTTCTCAGCAATAAAGCTGTTTGTTACAAAAAAATTAGTCGTATAATCATAAAATGCTTTCTCATTAATACCACTTCCACCCAATTCAACTCTTACTGCCGAATTTGCATTACTTATGTAGTATTTATTAGTGCTGGTATTCTTTTTAAAATTTGAAACTCTTTTAAAGCTGGTGGTTCTATATTCTACTTTGCCATCTTTTTGAAAAGGTATGTCATCGATATTATCATAAAAATCAAAATATGTTTCAACAATTGCATAATCTGATTTATTAATAATATAGTAGCCGCTTGTTTTTTGTGCCATCACATTCCTTTCTTTTTTAATAAAACTAATTTTCAAATAATCGCCGGCAACATCTTTTTCCTGAGTAAATTCGTATTCCTCAATGGCTATTTGTATCAACGCATTTAAATCGAATAATTTTTCGAAACTTTGAAACTCAAAATATATAAAATCTTTTTTGTCAGCTATGCCCACTTTCCTCATATTCAAAATTTCCACATTGCATTTATTATCTGGCTGAATCTTTGTTTTAAAAATTGAGTTCCGGGATACTTTACCATAAATATCCTGTAATCTTGCCGTTTGATCATTTTTTTCTAATGTACATCTCAAAAAGAAATTTTCATTATAAGGTTCCAAAGGGTAATTATCCTTCAGCTTAGCATAGGCCTTTTTAATTATTGAAATTTCATTTCCTACTATAACTTCGTCAAGCTCGATAGTTTTACTTTGTAGAAAAATAGTATCCTGATTTTTTATTTCATCAGAATTCAATCTAACATTTTCATAGCCAATTAAACTAAAATTCAACTCCTTAGAATCTGAAATAAAAGAAAAAACACCCTCCTGGTTTGTTATCGAATTATCTTTTTCGTTGTAAACATTTACTTTATCCAAAGGCAATTTGGTCAATCGATCTGCTACCACTTTATTAGTTTGCGTTTTTTGAGCTTCGACAGCAAAACTTATAAATATAAAAGAGATTAAAAACAGTGTTCTATAATTCATTGGATTAAAATTACATTCATTTCAAATATACTATATTCAACAAGAAAACAATACTAATCTTACAAAACAATTATTTCTCTTATAAATCGATAAATGTGAAAACAACAAATATTTCATTATATCGTGTATTAGAACTAAACCCATTTAGTTTATATTTGTAACAAACCAACCTTTTTCACGACTTATTAAAAAAATATAATTATGAAGTTTTTAGGAAATGTAATCGCCACAGTGATTGGTATTTTTGTATTTATAATGCTATTCTTCTTTGGAGTAATTCTTATTGGAGCCCTTTTTGGAGGAGACGACACTGTTTCAGTTAAAAAAGATTCTGTGATTGAATTTAATTTAAAAGAAATCACAAATGACTACGCCGGAAAATATAAAGATCCGTGGGTAACTGTTTTTTCTGAACAAAAAGGAATTGGCTTAACGGATGTTATTAACGCCATCGAAGCCGCAAAAACAGATGATAATATCAAGGGAATTTCAATCTTAAATGATGAATCTTCATTAGGACTAGCCCAATATAAAGATTTAAGAAATGCACTTGAAAGCTTTAAAAAATCAGGAAAATTTGTTTGGGCTTACGCAAATACTTATTCACAAAAAGAATATTATCTAAGCTCCGTTGCCAATAAGGTTTATTTAAATCCGGTTGGCGATTTAGATTTTAAAGGTCTTTCGTCAGAAGTAATGTTTTTTAAAGATTTTCAGGATAAATCAGGCATTCATATGGAAGTGATTCGTCACGGAAAATACAAAAGTGCGGTGGAGCCATTTTTAGAAAACAAAATGAGCGATGCCAACAGAGAACAAATTACAGCATTGTTGAACTCTCTTTGGGCAACGGTTTCCAGTGATATTTCAAAAAGCAGAAATATTCCACTTCCTGAATTAAATAAAATTGCAGATGACTTACTAGCAAGAACACCTGATATGGCAAAAAAAGCCGGTTTAGTTGATATCGTTGCCTATGAGGATATTTACCACAATGCGATTAAAAAAGCATTAAAAGTAACCGGCGACGATGACTACAATAAAATTTCGATTTTAGATTATACTCAAAATAATGTTACCACTGCCTTAACCAATACTGCTACTGATCAAATTGCCATTATTTATGCACAAGGTGAAATTGAAAGTGGTGAAGGCGATGTTAACGTAATTGGCGAAGGTGCCATGCGTCGTTCTTTGCAGGAAGCCCGTAAAGATGAAGATGTAAAAGCGATTGTCCTAAGGATAGACAGTCCTGGAGGAAGTGCCCTAACCTCTGATTTGATCTGGAGAGAAATTGAAATAACTAAAAAAGTAAAACCAGTTGTAGTTTCCATGGGTAATTATGCTGCCTCTGGCGGATATTATATTGCCTGCAACGCCAATAAAATTTTTGCTGAAAGCAATACTATTACAGGTTCTATTGGAGTTTTTGGAATTTTGCCAAACTTTTCTCCTTTAGCTAATAAACTAGGAATTAATACAGAGCAAGTAAAAACTCATGAAAATTCAGCCAATTACAGCCCGTTTGTACCGGTTGATGAAAAATTCAAAGCTTTTACATTAGAAGGTGTTGAACATATCTACAACACTTTTGTTACGCATGTGGCTCAGGGTAGAAAAATGACTTTTGCACAGGTAGATGCTATTGCACAGGGAAGAGTGTGGTCTGGAAGTGAGGCCCTTAAAATTGGATTAGTAGATAAAATTGGAGGATTGAATGATGCTATTGCGGAAGCAGCAAGAATTGCAAAAATAAAATCATACGGTACACAGAATTATCCTGAATACGAAAAAACATTTGGTGATCTTTTATCAAATCTTCCTTTTGCACAATCTAAAGAGGCTTTTATAAAAGCAGAAATTGGTGAAGAGAATTATCTGCTGATTGAACAGGTAAAAAGATTGCAGAAACAAAAAGGTGTTCAGGCAATGCTTCCTTTTGGATTAAACGTTAAGTAATTAATTAATAAGATGAAAAAGATATTTCTATTTGCTGCCCTTTCATTTTTGAGTATTCTGAATGCTCAGAATAAAGATGAAATCACATTTAAAGAATCTCCAATAATTTTAAAAATTAATACTGACCAGCTTTTTGGAACATTAACAACTCCAGATTTAACAAAGAAATATCCTGTGGCTTTGCTAATTGCCGGTTCTGGACCAACGGATCGAAACGGTAATAATTCGATGATGAAAAATAATTCATTGAAAATGCTGGCTGAAGTTTTGGCAAAAAATGGAATTGCATCATTACGCTATGATAAAAGAGGAATTGGCGAAAGTAAAGCTTCTGCCATTTCTGAACAAAGTCTGGTTTTTGAGAATTACACTGAGGATGCTAAAAGCTGGATTAATTTATTAAAACAAGATAAACGTTTTTCGGCAGTTATTGTAATTGGCCATAGTGAAGGTTCCTTAATTGGAATGATTGCCGGGGCAAAAGCCAATAAATTTATTTCTATTGCCGGACCAGGAGAATCAGCAGATAAACTTATAAAGGCACAAATCGCATCAAAATCAAACAAGCAATTAGAAGATCTGACTTTTCCAATTATTGATAGTTTAAAAAGTGGCCATAATGTAAAAAAGGTTGACCCCATGCTTAATTCTCTTTTCAGACCCAGTATTCAGCCTTATTTGATTTCATGGTTTAAATACAATCCGCAGTCAGAAATTAAAAAACTAAACGTGCCCATTTTAATTATTCAGGGAAGCAACGATTTGCAGGTAACAGTCAAAGATGCCGAAACTTTATCTCAGGCAAATAAAAATGCTGAACTTTTAATTGTCGACAAAATGAATCATGTTATGAAAATTGTTGAAGGCGATAAACAAGCCAATTTAGATAGTTATAACAACGAAAGTTTACCTCTTTCTGAAATTATGACAAAAAAGATTATCTCATTTATTAAAAAATAATGACACCATCATAAAATAGCTAAAAATCCGTTTGATATATATACTCAAACGGATTTTTTATTTTACTGATAAATAAATATATTCTTACATTTTGTGAAAAAATTATTACTAAACTTATTCAAAAAAAATTATTTTTGCACGAGTCAAATGTGAACCTAAACCCTCAAATCTATAATAATTATGCTTAAGAAAATTTTAAAAATTACTGCCATTGTTCTAGTGGTATTTGTTGCGGCATTATTTGCCATCCCTTATTTTTTTAAAGATCAGATAAAGGCAAAAATTGCGGAAGCCATCAACGAGAGTGTCGATGCAAAGGTGAGTTTTGCTGATGCCGATTTAAGTTTATTTAAAAATTTTCCAAATGCGACTGTTGGAATTGAGAAATTAGTCATTATCAATAAAGCACCTTTTGAAGGAGACACCTTGGTCTCATTGGGAGAATTAAACCTTAAAATGAGTATTAAGGAAATTTTTAAAGGAAAAGAAGAACCATTGAATATTCAGGGAATTAGTTCTACAAATGGATTAATCAATATTATCTTTAATAAAGATGGTGTTGGTAACTTTGATATTGCTTTGAAAGACAAAAAGGAAGATACTAAAGATGATAAGAGCAAACCACTTTCTTTAAAAATTCAAAATTATAAAATTGAGAATTTTACTTTCAGGTATATCGACCAGGGTTCTAAAATTAAAATGGTAATTGATAGTTTAAACCACGAAGGAACTGGAGACTTTACCAATTCAAAACTAGATCTAACAACAAAATCTACAGCGAAGGTTTCTCTAGATATGGATAAAATCAATTACATGAAAAATGTAAAACTGACTTTAGATGCTGTTTTAGGAATTGATCTGGACAAAAGCAAATATACTTTTAAAGAGAACAAAGCTTTGATTAATCAGTTGCCTTTAGAATTTGACGGATTTATTCAGATGGTGGATGCCGGTCAGATTTATGATTTGAAATTTAAAACACCAACCTCATCTTTTACCAACTTCTTAGGTTTGATTCCTTCAGCATATGCAGCTGGCTTAGATGGTGTAAAAACAACCGGAGACTTTACTGTTGCTGGTTTTGCAAAAGGGCAGTTAACAGAAACTACCGTTCCTAAATTCAATATTGCTATTGCATCAAATAATGCATCATTTCAATATCCGAACTTACCAAAATCAGTTCAGAATATTGTAATTGATACTAAAATCATCAATGAAACCGGAATACTAAATGATACCTACGTCAATTTAGACAAACTTTCATTCCGTATAGATCAGGATGTTTTCAGCGCTAAAGCAAATATCAAAAACATCACTGTAAATCCATATGTGAATGCAGCCTTAAAAGGGACTATCAATTTAGCCAACCTTTCAAAAGCGTATCCTATTAAAATGGATAAACCTTTGGCAGGTATTTTAAAAGCCGATGTAACAACAGCATTTGATATGGCTTCGGTAGAAAAAAGCCAATATGAAAACATTAAAAATGCAGGAACAATGAGTTTATCAGGATTTAAATATACTGATGAAAACAATAAGTCTATGAACATCAGCACGGCTTTGGTTGAGTTTAATCCGAGTACAATCAACCTGAAGCAATTTAATGCCACAACTGGAAAAAGTGACATTGCTATTAACGGAATTTTAGAAAATTTCTACGGTTTTATGTTTAAAAAACAGGAATTAAAAGGAAATTTCAACATGAGTTCTAATCAATTGGCTGTTGATGATTTTATGACTGCAGGAGAACCTGCAACCGCTAAAACGGCAGCAAAACCAACAGAAGCCATGAAGATTCCGGCTTTCTTAAATTGTACTTTAAATGCAAAAGCAAATACTGTTTTGTATGACAATTTAAAACTGAAAGATGTTTCCGGGAAATTGATCATTAAAGATGAGAAAGCGCTTTTAGAAAACTTTAAAACATCAATTTTTGGAGGAACTATCGGCTTAACCGGAGCGGTTTCTACAAAAGAAAAAGTGCCGACTTTTGACATGAACTTAGGTTTCAACCAAGTTGATATTGCTCAAACTTTTACGCAATTGGATATGATGAAAAAGATTGCTCCAATAGCAGGAATCATCAATGGAAAATTGAATTCAACAATTAAATTAAATGGAAATCTGGATGCAAATGAATTAACTCCGGACCTGAAATCAATTTCAGGAGATTTGTTAGGGCAATTGCTTTCGACTACTATAAACTCGAAAAATTCGACTTTATTAAATGCTTTGGGTTCTAATATTAAATTCATTGACATGAATAAAGTGAATTTGAATGACATTAAAGCTGCCTTAACTTTTGAGAACGGAAAAGTAAACGTTAAGCCGTTTGACATCAAATATCAGGATATTAAAATTACAGTTGGCGGAACTCACGGTTTTGACCAAACGATGAATTACAACTTAAAATTAGATGTGCCGGCTAAATATTTAGGAAGTGAAGCAAATGCTTTTCTGGCTAAAATGTCTCCTGCAGATCAGGCAAAACTGCAAAACATACCAATTAATGCAATGATTACAGGTAACTTTTCTAATCCTAAAGTTTCGACTGATATGAAAAGTGCTGTTAGCAGTTTAGCGTCTCAGGTTGCCAACCAGCAAAAAGAGAAATTAACACAAAAAGGAACGTCTGCGCTTAACGATTTGATTAATAAAAACACAAAAGCAAAAGATACAACACAAGCTGCAAAAACAGAAAAAGAACAAAAGACACAAGAAACTACTAAAAAAGCAACCGATTTGATCAATGGTTTGTTTAAGAAGAAAAAATAATCTTCTTATTGAATAAAAAAATCCTGCTCGAAATTTCAATTTCAGGGCAGGATTTTCTATTTATTATGAGATCTGATTTACGTAATGCTATTTATGTAAAATAAGATTTATTGCTTTAATGAATTGATCATAACTGTTAGTATTGGTATCTATCGCAGCACTGTTATTGCCATAAGGTTCATACTTTTTTAAATTTGAACCTGAGAATAAACCGAGAGTTGGTGCCATTGAAGCACTTGACAAATGCATAATGCCACTATCAGCTCCAATAAAAACATTTACATTGGCCAAAACAGAACCAATTTCACGAACATCTTTACTGTAAAAAGTAGGTGCCTGAAAATTTATTTGAGATACATTTTCTACAGGTAAAACTTCAAAAATGTTATAATCCGGATATTCTTTTTGTAAAATAGTATAAAACTCCTCCCACCATTCTATGCAATAACATTTTTCGCCTGTTGCAAAAGTAAAAATGGCAATTGTTTTTTTCTCTGGATCAATAATGTCATTCAGAATTTTTTTTCCGTTTGCGATTTCCGTTTCAGATAATTTTAAATCTACAAGCGCGACCGGTTTTTTATTCATTTCTAAACCCACCTGACTTAGAAAATATCTGAAATTATACACCGGATATTTGGCAATATGCTCGTAATCTTCATAAGGTAACTTTACATTTTCAGGAAGGTCACCGTAGAATTTGTATTTGGCACTTGAAAACTGAACCGCCAAACGTCCCGAAGAAGAGTTCTGGTCGACATTAATTACAACATCGTAATTCTGTTTTTTAATTAATGTCCAGACTTTAAAATACTTCACTAATTCCTTAAAAGGTTTTTTAGGCAAGGGAATTATTTTATCGATATTATCATAATTCTCAAAAACAATTGGCGCAAGAAATCCTTTAACAAAAAGGTCAATTTTGCAATCCGGAAATGTGGTCGTCACTTCCTGAATAAGTGGTGTGATTAATAATAGATTTCCTAATCTGCCATTAGGTCTGCATATTAATACTTTTTTGACCGTACCTTTATCAATCGGTCCACTTTTACTAGTAGAGTTACCAATATTCTTGGTTAAATTCCGCATCAGACTCCTTCTGAATACATTAACTTTTTTTAAGTTACTCATTTGTGGTATTGTTTTTGGAAATATTTTTTTCTTCAAGAAACCTTAAAGATAAGCTCTATTTTTTTCTAAAAATATATTCTAATCAACACGTAATTATTACAAAATTGTAATCAAATTTATCAATATTCACATCTTGAAAGGCAAATAAAATTACAAAAAAAATCACGTAAACAAATAAATACTAGACAGTTGTCCATTAAAAACAGTTGAATACCTAATATTACTAGATGTTTATGTCGACGACATAACCTTCTGAACCACGAACATTAAAAACTGTTCCGTCTTCAAAAATTAAGTACTGACCTTTTATTCCAACCAATTTACCACTAAATGTTGGCGTTTTATCTAAATTTAAACTTGCAATTTTTGCAGGGTAGTTTAGTACCGGGTAATTCAATTCGAATAAATCATCGCTTTTGGCATAAAAGTATTCCTGAACCTGCAACGGCAGTAAACTTTCTACTTTGGCTTTTTCAGCAATCAAATCAAAGGCAATTTCAGTATTCTGAAGCATTTTTCTCCAATTGGTTTTATCGGTGTAATGATTTTTCAGAGCGACTTCTGTAATTCCTGCTAAATATCGATTTGGAACTTCTACAATAGCAATAGCACGCGTTGCTCCCTGATCGATCCAACGTGTTGGAACCTGGGTTTTACGGGTTACTCCCACTTTAACTTCCGTAGATAAAGCCAGATAAACAATATGCGGCTGTAATTGCACTTTTTCTTCATAAGCTAAATCACGATCAGCGATTCCTAAATGAGCCGTACTTAATTCTGGTCGCATAATCCAGTCACCCACAGCCGGACTTGAATAAAAGCAATCATAGCAAAAACCCTGTCTGTATATTTTTTTCTTTTTGCTGCAATTCAAACATTGAAAACCAGTACAATTAATTTCGATTTCCTTATCTAACAACTGATTCATACTTAAGAAACTATCTTCAAAAACCAGATAATATTGAATAGGATTTCCGATTTCTGTCTGCATTTTTGTAAGCACGCCTTGATATGTCATTGTATTTTAAATTGCTGATTTTAAATTTTACTTTTGTTCAGGATAGTGAAATTTTATTGTTAAAATTCCACTTACTAACTGGAATCTTTGCTTCAAATCGAATTGTTTTTTACAAAAAAACACTATTTTTGATACAAAGGCAAAGTTAGTATTTGTCTCTTGATATTCAAATCTTATATTCCTGACTTTTTGCGAAAAGCTTAAAATCAGAAATCTAAAATCCAAAATTCATTCATGCCAGTATCTATAATAAATTCTTTCGCATCCTGGGTTCTCAAACAAAGGATTCATCAAATAGAACTTTTTCTAAAATATCCGAATGAAGTTCAGGAAGAACTACTGCATAATTTATTAACCTCCTCTGAAAATACAGTTGTAGGAAGAAAATATGATTTTGCATCTATAACTTCTTACCAAACATTTGCTGAAAGAGTGCCTATTGCAACTTATGAAGAATTACAGCCTTTAATTGAACGCACACGTCAGGGCGAACAGGGCGTTTTTTGGGAAACTCCAATTAAATGGTTTGCAAAATCAAGCGGAACGACCAATGCCAAAAGTAAATTTATTCCGGTAAGTAGTGAAGCATTGGAAGATTGTCACTATAAAGGAAGTAAGGATTTGCTTTGTTTGTATTTGAATAATAATGAGGATTCTGAATTATTTTTGGGGAAAAGTCTTCGCTTGGGCGGAAGTTCTCAGATTTATGAAAACAACAATACATTTTTTGGAGATTTATCAGCAATATTGATTGAAAACATGCCTATTTGGGCAGAATTCAGCAGTACGCCAAGCAGTAAAACTTCATTAATGAGCGAATGGGAAACCAAAATCGCGGCTATTATCAATGAAACCAAAAATGAAAATGTAACGAGTTTTGCCGGTGTTCCTTCCTGGATGTTGGTCCTAATGAATAAGGTTTTAGAAGATACAGGAAAAGCGAATTTACTTGAACTTTGGCCCAACCTTGAGGTTTATTTTCATGGTGGCGTAAGTTTCTCTCCTTATAAAGAACAATATAAAAACATACTTCCGAGCAAGGATTTTAAATACTACGAAATATATAATGCCTCTGAAGGCTTTTTTGCCATTCAGGATTTAAATAATTCCAGCGATTTATTGTTGATGCTGGATTACGGAATTTTCTACGAATTCATTCCAATGGATACGTATGGAACACCAAATCAAAAAGTGCTTCGTTTAGCTGATGTTGAATTGAATAAAAACTATGCTATTGTCATTACGACCAATTCTGGCTTATGGCGTTATTTGATTGGAGATACAGTTCGTTTTACCTCTTTAAATCCGTACAGAATCAGAGTTACCGGAAGAACCAAACATCATATTAATGTTTTTGGGGAAGAATTAATGGTCGAAAACACCGATCAGGCAATCGCCAAGGCTTGTCAGGTTACTCAAACCGAAGTCATTGATTATACCGTTGCTCCTATTTTTATGCAGGATAAAGAAAAAGGTGCCCACGAATGGATGATCGAATTCAAGAAAAAACCGGCTGATGTGGGTCTTTTCCAAAAAGTTCTCGATGAAACTTTACAGACTTTAAACTCTGATTACGAAGCCAAACGTTATAATAATATGACACTAAATCCTTTGGTGATTAATGTAGCGCGTGAGAATTTGTTTTATGATTGGTTAAAAGAAAGAGACAAATTAGGTGGACAGCATAAAATTCCAAGACTTTCTAATCAGAGAGATTATTTGGAGCAGTTGAAGGAGATGTAGATTTAAAACCTTAAAAATTCCCGCAAATTAAATGAGATCAGTAGAAAAATTACAAAATTTAATTCCATTAGGTTATCTTTTTCTTGTAGTAATGGGAATTTTAAAAGAAAGCGTTTTCTTTTACCAGTTGAAAATAAACATTCTGAAGTATTCAACAATTATGGATATTTTGATAAGCCCAATTGCGGATTTAACTGCAAATCCAATTATACTTATATGCTTAGTTCTTTTTGGAATTATTATAGCTCTCCTGCTGATTTTCTTTTATAAATATCGAAACAAAAACTGGGTAAAAAAAATATTCGACGCTAATGGAGATATAATTGCGCTATCAAATGAAGAGGCCAAAAATAAGCTTGGCAAAATATTTATACTTGCATTGAGTTTTGGAGTTCTTATCTTTTTTTTGGGTCTGGGAGTTGGTGGCGGACATAAGATTGCAAAAAAAATCCAAACTAATAAATTAGAATACAAACAAAAAATTACGTTTAACACAGGAGAAACTGAAAACATTTATTTGATAGATGCCAATAGTGCTTATTATTTTTACGTAACCCAAAAAAGTAAATCTATAAAAATTGCACCAATCGGCGCAATTAAAAATATTGAATTGCCTAATTAAATTATATGAAAATAATAAATTTAGCGAAATAAGCACTAAAAAACTGCTTAAAAATGAGAAATCATTAAATACAGTTAGCTACATATTTGCAGGTGCATTATCTCTGTTGTTTGTCATTAACATATTTCTTGTTTTCTATAAAGGATTTAGCGTTTCTAATATTATTCCTGTCGCATTGCTGCCTATTTTAATATTGAATATGAATACCTTAAAGGAAATCAAAAAAGAATTACAATCTCGAGAACAACTGTAAAAGTAACTCCATTAAACCGCATGAGGGATAGCAGTGGAAATCCTTTTGTGTCCGCCGCGGCTGACACAAAAAATTGAAACGGATAGCCCGACCTGGAGGACATGCCCATAAAAAAACCTTAGCTCAAAGTATTTAGCTAAGGTTTTTTTATTTTGATTGTCGAGCCACTTGCGAGGATTTCTCCCTTCGATCGAAATGACAAAAAAATCTAAATTTTTATTACTACATCATATCAATATACCTGTCATGATATCCTAAAAGATATAAAACTCCGTCAAGACCAAGACTTGAAATCGACGTTGAAGCACTTTCTTTTACTTTTGGTTTAGCGTGAAAAGCGATTCCCAGACCGGCTAAGTTAAGCATTGGTAAATCGTTGGCACCGTCTCCCACTGCAATGGTTTGGTTGATATGGATACCTTCTTTTTCTGCAATGGCTTTTAAGTGTTCGGCTTTTTTTAGACCGTCTACAATATCACCTATATATTTTCCGGTTAGTTTACCGTCTTTAATTTCTAATTGGTTGGCATGAACGTAATCAATACCCAATTCTTTTTGCAGATATTCTCCAAAATAGGTAAATCCTCCTGAAAGAATTGCGGTTTTATAACCGTAATATTTTAATGCTTTCATTAAACGATGTGCGCCTTGTGTTATTGGTAAATTTTCTGCTACTTTTTGCAAAACTTCCTCGCTCAAACCTTCTAACAAGGCCATACGCTGTTTGAAACTTTCATTGAAGTCAATTTCGCCATTCATTGCTGATTCGGTGATCGCTCTCACCTGATCGCCTACTCCGTTTAATTCTGCCAATTCGTCGATAACTTCAGTTTGGATTAAAGTTGAATCCATATCGAAACAAACCAAACGACGGTTTCTTCTATAGATATTATCTTCCTGAAAAGAAATATCAACATTCAAAGTTCTTGAAATCTCCATAAAACTGGCTGTCATCAGGATCTTATTTACAATTTCGCCAGTAACGGATAATTGGATGCAAGAACGTGGATATTCTTCCAGATCAACTACAGAAGTTCTGCCTGTCAATCTAATAATCGAATCGATATTCAGGTTTTGATCTGACATAATTTTAGTCACGGCTGCCAATTGGGAAGCTGCCAGTTTCTCGCCTAAAATATTGATGATGTATCGTTGTTTCGATTGAGATTTAACCCATGTTTCATAGTCTTCAATAGAAATTGGAATAAACTTCACTTTAATTTCTAATTCGTAAGCTTTAAACAACAAGTCTTTTAAAACGGGAGCAGAACTTGAGCCAGCTTCAATTTCAAATAAGATTCCTAAAGAAAGCGTATCGTGAATATCAGCTTGACCAATATCTAAAATATTAGCATCGTACGTCGCCAATACAGCTGTTAAACCAGCCGTAACCCCTATTTTATCGTGTCCTGAAACCTTTAATAAAATAATTTCTTTGTCTTCTATTGCCATTTTATGCTTATTGTTTTGAAGCGACAAAAATCGGCAATCTATCTTTGATAAAAAAGGATAATGTTTGTTTTTTTGCAAACAAAAAGCACATAGTTATGTGCTTTTTGAATTAATTTAACAATTATGTTCCGCTATTAAAATAACATAACTTTTAAGTCTTTTATTTTAAAAAATAAGCAGCATCAATTAAACGGTTTCCGGATTCATCATGAACGGCATAATTAAAACCACCCTGCACACAATAAGATCCATATTCTCCCTTTTTATTCAGGGCAATAAAGCCAACCTGAATATCTTTTAAATCTTTATTTCTGCTTTTTGTCAGTTTTACAATTCGGGCAACAGCCTCTTCACATGCTTTTTGAGGTGATTTTCCCTGACGCATTAATTCGACTACTAAATGGCATCCAGAAATCCTGATTACTTCTTCTCCATGACCGGTCGCTGTGGCAGCTCCAATTTCATTGTCGACGTATAATCCTGCACCGATAATTGGAGAATCGCCAACACGACCGTGCATTTTAAAAGCCATTCCGCTTGTAGTGCATGCACCTGAAAGATTTCCGTCTGAATCTAAAGCGATCATACCAATTGTATCGTGATTCTCGATATTAGCAATTGGTTTATACTGACTCGTTTTGAGCCATTCCTTCCATTCTTTTTCCGATTCTTCCAGTAATAAATTTTCTTTTACAAATCCCTGAGATAAGGCAAATTGCAAAGCTCCCTCGCCAACCAGCATAACGTGCGGTGTTTTTTCCATGACCATTCTGGCTACAGAAATTGGGTGTTTTATATGTTCCAAACAAGCTACAGAACCTATATTAGCATTTTCATCCATAATGCAGGCATCCAGCGTTACACGACCGTCACGATCTGGTCGCCCGCCATAACCCACACTACGTTCGTTTGGGTCTCCTTCCGGAATTTTTACTCCCGCTTCGACTGCATCCAGCGCCCGTCCTTTATTTTTTAATATTTTCCAGGCCTCTTCATTGGCTTTAATACCAAAATTCCAGGTAGAAAGTACAATGGGTTTTGATCCTTTTTGTTCTAAAGCATCATTATTTTCTTCTTCTGAATCACGGTTGAAAGATTGTAATGATAACGCCACTGATGCGATAAGGGCCGTTTTTAAAAAGTCTCTACGGTTTTTCATTTTTTGATTTGGTTATTTTTGGGGTTTAATAAATCACAAGCACCAAATTACAACAATTGAAAAGCGTGACAAAATAACTTTTTAGAAATAAAAAACCGTTTCATTAACTGAAACGGCTTCTTGATTGTTCGTTTTTTGAAATCTTTCTATTTTTCATTTACATCGAAATTCACCATCCAATTGATACCAAATTTATCGGTAAACATTCCGAAATAAGCGCCCCAGAATGTATCACCCATTGGCATAAAAACATTTCCGCCTGCTGAAAGTCCGTTGAAGATTCTATCCGCCTCGTCCTTACTTTCCACATTTACTGAAACTGAAAAATTGCCTCCAAAAACTACATCACCTGATTGCTCGTTACTGTCGCTTCCCATTAATATGGTGTCTCCAATTGGCAATGAAACGTGCATTACACGGTTAGCATCTTTTTCTGAAAATTCAGCGCAACCTCCGTCTTCGGCAGCCGGCATATCTTTAAATTTTCCGATATACGGAAATTCTCCTCCAAAAACTGATTTATAAAATAGAAATGCTTCTTCGCAATTTCCGTTAAAAACTAAATAAGGGTTTACTGATGTTGCCATGATATTTTTTGTTTTTTGTTATAGTCTTTATTCTTGATTCTATTTTCTTTGCTCTATTCTCTTATCTCTTGCCTCTATTTCTCAGAAAGTTCTTTTACTTCCTCCAGTCCTTTTGGAAAGGCTTCTTTAAAATAATCGATATACTTTTCCACGACATCAACCTGAGCGACAAGATCTGTAAATTCTTCATCTGGTGTTAATCGATAGGTTTCCATTGCACCACTCCACTTTTTAGTTTCGTCGTCCAAAGGCAGTTCTTTAAAATCTTTGATTTCTCCTATGTGCTTAAAAGCCATATACTCATTTGGAATTTTCTTTTCGATAATACTATTCATTCCTTCTCCGTTTGGAGACATGAAATGTATTTTATCACCTTCGTTCCAATCGCTTACTGCGTAAGATCCTTCGCAAAAAGCTCCTGTCCATTTCTTATATGTTTCGTCGTTCCATAAAACTGACCAAACTTTTTCTGCCGAAGCTTTGATTCTAATTTTAAATTCTAATGTTTCAATTGTCTCCATAACTACGATAATTTACTAAAATCCATATATAGAACATTCCAACGATGACCGTCTAAATCGGCAAAGGCACAGCCGTACATCCATCCCTGACTATCTGCTGGTGCAGCAAAAACATTTCCGCCTGCCTCTTCAGCCTTTTTTGCTAGTTCGTCAACCTCTTCTTTGCTTTCCGCATCGATCGAGATTAAAATTTCTGAGCTCGTTTGTGTATCGGTCAAATTGTTTTGAGAAAAACTGGCAAATAATGACTCTTCAAAAAGCATTACAACAAATTTTCCTTCGCCAACAACCATACAAGTAGAACTTGGCGTATCGTGTTCTTCATTAAAAGAGAAACCTATTTTCGAAAAAAAAGCTTTTGATTTTGCCACCTCTTTTACCGGCAAATTCAGCCATATTTGTTTTGTCATTTTTCTACTGTTTTTCGTTAAACGTTTTTTTTGCCACAAAGGCACTAAGACACAAAGTTTTTTTTCAAAGCCTTTGAACCTCTGTCACTTTGCTCCTTTGAAACTAAAAACTAATTCGCTTCTGCATAACTTTTAAAATTATCAAGGATCGCTTGCCAGCCTCCGCGTTGCATTTCTTCCGGGTTTATAGTTTCGGGATCAAAGCTTTCGATTACCTCAACTCCGTTTGGTGTTTCTTTGAAAGTTATTTCGACTTTTCTTCCGTCAGCCATAACATACTCAATGGCTTCGTTTTGTTTTACCAAAGTATATTCGCCTTCAAAATCAAAACTCATGCTGCCATCTTTTGCTGCCATAGTCGATTTGAATTTTCCTCCTTCTCACAAATCATTTTCTGCAAAAGGTGTGTGCCAGTCCGGCGAAGCAAAACTCCATTTTGTAATATGTTCTGGCAATGTCCAAAAAATCCAAACTTTATCTATTGAGGTATTGATTGTGTTTTGTACTGTAATCATTCTGTTTTTTATTTATCGTTTATTGTTTTCAACATATTCTTTAAATTTTTGAATAATGGCGCTGCAAAATTGTTCTTGCATCTCTTCAGAAATCTTGGTTTCTGGTTCAAATGTTTCAGTTAGTTTTACTTCTGCTCCCATATTTTCAAAACGAACACTTGCTGTTCTAATGTCTGTAAGCTCGTATTCAATCAGTGAAAATTTGTCGATTTTAGTATAGATTCCTTCAAAATCAAATCCATCACTTCCATCTTTTACAGCCATGGTAAATTTGAATTTACCTCCGACTCTCAAATCGTTTTCTGCATGTGGCGTATGCCAATTTTCAAAAGGAACATTCCAGTTCTTGATGTGTTCTGGCGATGTCCATAAATCCCAGACTTTATCTATTGATGCGTTGATGGTATTTTGAACTTTTATCATTTTATCAATTTAAAGTGATTCCATTTCAGTCGGAATCTGGCTTTCATCCATATAAAAAATTTCCCAATGATGTCCGTCCAAATCAAAAAAATCTCTTTGGTACATCCAGCCATAATCTTTAGCTTGATTGTGTAGTTTACCGCCGGCCTGAATAACCGATGTAATTATCTCATCAACTTTATCTCTACTTTCAACAGAAATAGCGGCAATCATTTCTGTGCTTGTTGTTGTATTGCAAATTTCTTTTTCAGTAAATGTTTTAAAAAAATCTTCTACCAAAAGCATTGCAAATATATTTTCACCAATTATAAGGCAAGTTCCTTTTTCATTTGTGAATTTTGAATCAAATGAAAATCCTAACTTTTTAAAAAATGATATCGACTTATTTAAATCTTTTACAGGAAGATTTAAGAAAATTTTTGTTTTCATAGCATTAAAATTACAAATTATCTAAAACAAATTTAGACTTTTAGAACAGGCTTTAAATTACAATAAAAGTCAACTTTAGGGTCATTTAAGACAAATTGTCTATTTTTGTATTGATGTTAACTATCACAAAAGAGAAAAACCATGAGTAAGAAAATAGCTTTAATTGTCCCGCATGATTATAAATTATTGAGTATAGCTGCGATTTTAGAAGTTTTTGAAACTGCCAATAAACTACATAAAGGACCTGAAAAACCTTTTGAAATATTGGTTTTTCAATCGGGTGAGCAAATGGATCAAAAACATTTATTTGGTTACGAAGTGAATGCGATCGAAACTTCGGATATAAATCTGGAGCTTATCTTGATTCCCGCTTTTACGACAGATAATATGAGTGAAATGATCGCAAAGAATAAAAAATTTATACCGTGGTTACAAAAACAACATAAGGCAGGAGCAGAACTGGCTAGTTTTTGTACGGGAGCTTTTTTGTTTGCGGCTTCAGGATTGTTAAACGAAAAATTAGCAACAACTCATGTTGACGCCTGCAGTGCGTTTACAAAAGCTTTTCCGATGGTAAAATTAAAACCGGAAGAAACGTTGACTGCTGACGGAAGTTTATATACAAGCGGAGGATCAACCTCAACATTTCATTTATTAATTCTTTTGGTTCAGAAATATTGCGGAAATGAAATTGCTGTTCAGATTGCAAAAATATTTTCTATTGATTTAAACCGATACAAACAGAGTTATTTCAGCACTTTCAGACCCAATCATTTGCACAATGACACATTAGTCGCGATGCTTCAGCAAAAAATTGAAAGTCATTATAGTACGATCGAAAAACTGGAAGAAATCACAAAGGACATTCCGACAAGTGCCCGAAATATGACACGAAGATTTAAACAAGTTACAGGAATTCCGCCAATTGAATATTTGCAGAATATAAGAGTAGAAAGTTCTAAGAAATATTTGGAGCAAACACAGCTTTCAATTTCAGAAATTATCGAAAAAACAGGTTATAATGATCCAAAAGCCTTTAGAAAAGTCTTTTATAAAATGGTCGGCATGAAGCCAATTGAATATCGCGAAAAATTTAGAGTGCAATAAAAATACAGGACTCTTTATTTATTTATTTACTTCTTAACTCTTTTCTTAAAAATTTGGTCAGCAAATATAACAAGTAGATAAAAAAGATAAATATAGCTAGAATTATAATCTGCCAAACAAATAATCCGTAGCTAAAATCTTCAATAAGCCTATCCATAATTACATTTATTTATTTGTAAATATACGAAAAAACGCATAAAATCATGTTCTTTAAAGAAATAAAAATGCCTCATAAATTTCTGTAAGCTGTTATTCATTTCTTTTTAAAATTTACTTTCTATACTTATTTCGTAAAAACTTAATGAGCAAATACAATACATATACAATGATTATTAATCCGATGATATTGATAATTTGCCAAAGAAGTATGTGTCCTTCTGAATCCTCAACAGCTTCATTCATAATGAAATAGTTTTTAAAGTTATATTATAAAGATACAAAATCTGAATAAATAAAAATCACAACGAGAAGCCGTCTGATTTTATAATCCACATTAAAACATTTTTATTTTGTTTTAAAATCTTATCTATTTCTGTCATGCTTTCATTAGAAACTGCAGGACAACCCCAGCCTTCAGGAGTTCCTTCGGGATAAACTTCATCGTTTGGAACTGCTTCCCAGGAATGTAAAACTATTGCCCGCTTTACAGCATTTGAATTTGTTTTTTCTTTGCCCCGCAAGAGATAATTCACTTTAATTCCCCATTGACTTACACCTCTGTCTGAAATAACATACTTACCAATAGAAGAAGAATGCGAGTCGAATTCATTACTTATTAGAGCATTTTCTTTTGAAGAAGTTTTTCCCCATTCATGATCACCACAACCATGACTTACTATATAAGATTTTATAATTTTCTTTTGTTGAAAATCATAAATAAAAAATCTTTTTAGGCCTGAATGCAATCCTAAATCAATCAGTATAAATTTGCTCTGATTCAAATTATTGTTTTTGCAATATTGTTTTGCTTTCTGAAAATATTGACTGTAATCAATGTCTTTGATTTCACTTCGGGGTTTTTCAATTTGAGAAACTTCTTTTCTTTCCTTAACTTCTACAATACTGGCTTGACTTTCCTGTTTCTTAGTACAAGAAAACAAGAGCATTAAACTTACCACAAAAAGCATTTTTTTCATACTGACAATTTACATAAAAATAGAAACAAAAAACAGTTCCTAAAAAGTATAAAAAAAACCTGTCCAAATAAATGAACAGGCTTTAAATACTATAAGTCAATTGCTAATTAAGAAGCAATTTCCATTCTTTTTAATAAATTTTTATTCAAAGTATGTCTCGCATAATCTTCATCGATAACCAATACTTTATCATCTGAACTTGGCAATTCATACATGGCGTCTGTTAAAATTGCTTCACATAATGAACGCAATCCACGAGCACCTAATTTGTATTCTAATGCTTTATCAACAATGAAATCTAAAGCCTCATCTGTAATTGTAAATTCAACATCATCCATTAAGAATAATTTTTGATATTGTTTTACCAAAGCATTTTTCGGCTGAGTCAGGATTGCACGCAAAGTCTCTTTATCTAAAGGATCCATGTGTGTCAAAACTGGCAAACGACCAATAATTTCAGGAATCAATCCAAAATCTTTAATATCTTTTGGAATAATATATTGTAATAAATTGTCTTTGTCGATGTTGTCTACGTTTTTAGAAGTAGAATATCCAACAGCCTGACGGTTTAAACGTTTTGAAATAATACGCTCTACTCCATCAAAAGCTCCACCAGCAATAAACAAGATATTCTGGGTATTTACTTCAACAAATTTTTGGTCCGGATGCTTACGTCCTCCTTTTGGTGGTACGTTAACAACTGTTCCTTCTAATAATTTCAATAAAGCTTGTTGTACACCTTCACCAGAAACGTCACGTGTTATTGATGGATTATCGCTCTTACGGGCAATTTTATCAATTTCATCAATAAATACGATTCCTCTTTCTGCTTTAGCTACATCGTAATCAGCAGCTTGTAAAAGACGTGTCAAAATACTTTCGACATCTTCTCCTACATAACCTGCTTCAGTAAGTACAGTCGCATCAACAATAGCCAAAGGAACATCTAACATTTTTGCGATAGTTTTAGCTACCAATGTTTTTCCGGTTCCGGTTTGACCAACCATAATGATGTTACTTTTTTCAATCTCTACTTCATCGTCTAATTGCTGTTGCATTAAACGTTTGTAGTGATTGTAAACCGCAACTGACATTACTTTTTTTGTCTGATCCTGACCAATAACATACTGATCTAAAAAAGCTCTGATTTCTTTTGGTTTCTTTAAAATTAAGTCCCCAACTAATTTTGAGCTTCCGCTTGATTTTAATTCTTCTAATACAATTCCGTGTGCTTGTTCAATACACTTATCACAGATATGTGCATTAATACCAGCAATCAATAAATTAGTTTCTGGCTTCTTTCTTCCACAAAACGAACATTCTAATACTACTTTAGCCATTCTTTTTTAATTACTAAGCCGCAAAGTTACTAAGTTTCTGAGATTTATCACTAAAACTTCAAAAACTTAGTAACTTATTAACTTATTATTTTTGTTTCAAGTTTTATTTTGTTTCAGGTTTAAAGTTAACTACAGCAACTTGAAACCTGAAACTTGAAACTTTTATTAGCTTCTTCTCAACACTTCATCAATCATTCCGTATTCTTTAGCTTCATCAGCTTTCATCCAGTAATCACGCTCACTGTCTTTGTGCACTCTTTCAAAAGATTGTCCTGAATGTTGTGAAATAATGTTATATAATTCATCTTTCAGTTTCAACATTTCACGTAAGTTGATTTCCATGTCAGTTGCAACACCTTGTGCTCCTCCTGATGGCTGGTGAATCATTACTCTTGAATGTGGCAAAGCCGAACGTTTTCCTGCAGCTCCTGCACATAATAAAACAGCTCCCATTGAGGCTGCCATTCCTGTACAAATTGTCGCAACGTCTGGTTTTATGTATTGCATAGTGTCATAAATTCCCAATCCTGCGTAAACGCTTCCTCCTGGAGAATTTAGATAAATTTGAATATCTTTTGATGCATCAGCACTTTCTAAAAACAATAACTGCGCCTGAACGATATTAGCGATTTGGTCGTCGATACCAGTTCCTAAAAAGATAATTCTATCCATCATTAATCTTGAAAACACGTCTAATTGAGAAACATTCAACTGACGCTCTTCAATAATATATGGAGTCATGTTAGTTGGGTTCATCGCCGCTACGATTTTATCGTAATACATTGCGTTTACTCCCTGGTGCTTTGTAGCAAATTTTTTGAATTCTTTACCGTAGTTCATATTTTAAGTGTTCTAAGTTTTACGTTCTATTGTATATTCTTCCATCAAAGGTTATACCTCTTTATAAAGAATGTCAATTTGTCTTATTTTTGAAATTGTTTCAGGTTTCAGGTTTCAAGTTTCGTGTTGCTCTACGTTGCGCGCAAAACTTGAAACCTGAAACAAAATAAAACTTGAAACAAAAAAAATAAGCGCCAAGAAAAATCTCTTGACGCTCAAATATAACTATTTTTTATCTTTCAATATCTGTAATAAAATCTTAAAATTTGAAATAAAACTAATGGGCTGTATTCCTAACTTTTGACTTTATAACTTTTGACTTTTAGACAGAAATTATTCTCCGTAAGACGCAGCGATAAATTCTTCGTAAGTTACTTCTTTAGTTGTTGGATTTGCTTTTTCTTTGAACACTTCCAATAATTTTTCAGCAACAACTTGCTCAGATAATCTTTTTA
>Ga0247813_10000571_pt1 | contig 33053 bp, 40 predicted proteins | sample UWRJL169409C1_FD_180719 | JGI IMG/M metagenome (GOLD analysis project Ga0247813, IMG submission 180719) | Plant litter microbial communities from Arlington Agricultural Research Station in Wisconsin, United States - UWRJ-L169-409C-1 | ecosystem: Environmental > Terrestrial > Plant litter >... | reverse complement strand
GCTAGTTGATTTTAGTATATTTCTTAAATTAATAATTAAAATAAAAATAAAAAGAGATAAATATATTAGACTGTTTAAAATACCTGTTTCAGCCATAATTTCTAGAAAATCATTGTGAGTATGCAAAGAAACAATAGAGTCATCGCTAGTTGTTCGTTCATAAGGAATAGATTCAATCCGATAATTTCCTAATCCTATTCCTGTTACCGGATTTTTTCGACTTATTTTTAAAGCATTATTCCAGTATACAAGTCTTGCTTGAGAAGAGGCATCATTTGTACTAATTTTTTCAATTCTATTTTCCAATGAAGTATATCGTTCCTTATCTTTTGATTTTTCAAAAATTGAATTAGAAAATATAAAAGAAATAGCTACAGGAATAATTATGTACAAAATTTTAATAATGGTCGATTTTTTGAAAGAGAATTCTCTAAAAAGAAAAATGCTGTAAGCTGAAAATATTAAAAATAAATTAAGCAAGGAAGTTCTGGCTGCTGTTAAAAAAATAACAGATGTTGCAGAAAACAAAGCCGCAAGTAATAAAAGCTTTTTGTAATTCTTAAAATGAGAAATTCCAAAAATAATAAACGGAACTTTAACAGTAAGACTTGCCGCCAGAATGTTTATATTTCCTGTATTTCCCTTCATTTCTCCCAAAAGATTTAAAACGGAAGCGTGCTTAGGTATAATAATAAAATTGTAAAGTTGTTGCCATGACTGAATAAAAGCAGCGATCGAAACTATAAATGCAATCTTATAAAGCAAATTAAGTTTACCTTTTAGTAAAACACATAAGTTTATAAACAAACACAGTACAATCAGTATTTCTGTAAATTTGGTAAGTACCAATGAAATATTTTTTGCAGAAAAAATAGAAACCGCACAAAAAAATATAAAAGCTACATATAATTTGGTGACATAACTTTGCTTGAGTAATGGAAATAAAGTGTAAGAAATCAAACTAGTATTAAAATAGAAATATACACCTATTATAACATTAAGGATTGATAAATATAAAAACTGGGGATTGATGATTTCCATACTTTTAAAATAGGGAAGAAAATCAATTACTAAAATTGAAATTACAAATACTAAAACTAGAAAATCTGGAAAACCGGCTTTTCCATTTGTTTCATTTAGTATGTTATTTATCTTACTATTTTTCATGACCTTTGAATTTTCGGCAAAAATACGCAAAAAAGAAAGTTAAATCTCACATTTAGATAAAAAAGATTAATCTGCTAAATTGCTAAAACAAAAAAATATGATACTCTTTAGTAAATAATATTCAAAACAGTCTATATCTTTGCACAAAAACTAAACTTAATGGAAAAAATATTCGATAATACTCAAGTTGCTTTTTCGCTAAAAAGTGATACAGAACTTGATAGAGCTTATTTTCTTTTTAAAATGATTGACAGCCAACCACTTGTAAGGATAGGAACTGCTGTTACCAATTTTGCCATAAAAGCAAACCTTCCGGTAGAAGGATTAATTCGTGCAACAGTTTTTGATCATTTTTGTGGTGGTATAAACGAAAACGATTGTATTACAGTTGTAGACAAAATGTTCACTAAAGGAGTTTCATCTGTTCTGGATTATTCAGTTGAAGGAAAAGAAGAAGAAGAGCAATTTGATGCTGCTTTGCAAATGACTTTAAAGACTATTGAATTTGCTAAAGAACGTTTGGCAATTCCATTTGCGGTTTTTAAACCAACTGGTTTTGGACGTTTTGAATTGTATGAAAAATTAGGAGAAAAACAAACTTTAACTCCTGCCGAACAAGCAGAATGGGATAGAGTAGTAGCACGTTTTGACCGTGTTTGCAGTGAAGCTCACAAAAAAGATGTGGCTTTACTGATTGATGGTGAAGAAAGCTGGATGCAGGATGCTGCTGATGATTTAGTTACCGATATGATGCGTAAATACAATAAAGAAAAAACGATTGTTTTTAATACTTTGCAGATGTACCGTTGGGATCGTTTGGATTATCTGAAAAAATTACATGAAGTTGCTAAAACTGAAGGATTCTTTATTGGAATGAAGTTAGTTCGCGGCGCTTATATGGAAAAAGAAAACAAAAGGGCCGAAGAAAAAAATTATGTTTCACCAATTTGTGTTTCTAAAGAAGCTACTGATATTAATTATGATTCCGCTGTGCACTATATGTTAGATCACTTAGATATGATGTCAATTTTTGCTGGAACTCATAACGAATTGAGTTCGTATAAATTGATGGAAATGATGCAGCAAAAAGGCATTTCTAAAAATGATAACAGAATCTGGTTTGGACAATTATACGGAATGAGTGATAATATAAGTTACAATCTGGCAGAAAACGGTTATAATGTAGCAAAATATCTTCCTTTCGGACCAGTAAAAGATGTTATGCCATACTTGATTCGTCGTGCTGAGGAAAATACTTCTGTTGCAGGGCAAACAAGCCGTGAATTGTCAATGATAAAAGCAGAACGTAAGAGAAGAAAAGGGAAATAAATTTCAGTTTTCAGTCTCAGTTTTCAATAAAAAAAAAACCATTCCGCATCACGGAATGGATTTTTTTTACTGAAATTTGGAATTTACTTTTTAAGAGTTACTAAACTGAAGATTACTTAGATTTTTGTAAATTCCGTTCTCCAGGTTTATTAATTCCTGATGTGTTCCTTCTTCTGTAATTATTCCATTATCCAAAACTAAAATTTTATCAGCATTTCTAATGGTTGAAAGACGGTGTGCGATAATGATACTTGTTCTTCCTTCCATCAAAACTTCTAAAGCTTCCTGAACCAATTTTTCGCTTTCGCTGTCTAATGATGATGTTGCCTCGTCTAGAATTAAAATACTTGGATTTTTAAGTAAAGCACGCGCAATTGCAATACGCTGACGTTGTCCGCCTGATAATTTTACTCCGCGCTCTCCAACAAGAGTTTCGAATTTTTCAGGGAAACCTTCAACAAAATTTAATGCATTGGCTTGTTTTGCTGCCAACATTATTTCTTCATTTGTTGCATCTGGTTTTCCGTAGGCAATGTTTTCTCTGATTGTTCCTCCAAATAAAATAACATCTTGAGGAACAATACTCATATTACCACGGAGATTTTCCAAATCATAATCGTAAATACTTTTTCCATCAACCAAAATTTCTCCCGATGTGATATCATAAAAACGCAATAACAGAGAAGAAATAGTCGATTTTCCAGCACCACTCGGACCAACAATGGCAATTTTTTGACCAAATTCAGCCTTAAAATTGACATTTTTTAAAACCTGAACTTCTTTACGGGAAGGGTAACTAAAAGCAACATTATTAAAACTTACAACTCCTCGTAGTTTTTCGATAACAGATGATTTTTGAGTAGCTTTTATATCTTCCGGAGTTTCTTCTAATAGTTCAAAAACACGTTCTGTAGCACCAACAGCTTTTTGAATTTGTGCATACATTTCGGCAATTCCACCAAATGAAGCTCCAATAAAAGTAGTATAAAGTACAAATGAAATTAAATCACCTACGCCTTCAACCTCACCCTTAATAGTTAAAGTGATGCCGTACCAAACAACTGCAACAACACATCCAAATAGGCATAGAATTATAAATGAAGCAAAGTAACCTCTGTATTGACCGCCTTTGATAGCGATTTTTACAATTTCTCTAATCTTATTTTTATAACGCTGAATTTCGTACCATTCGTTTGCGAAAGCTTTTACGTTGCTGATTCCTTGTAAAGTTTCTTCAACAATTACCTGACTTTCTGCTACTTTATCCTGAGTTTTTTTTCCGTATTTACGAATAAATCTTCCAAAAACTACTGCTGCCACAGCAACAATTGGAACAATAGCCAGCATCATTAAAGTAAGTTTTGGACTAATGCTTCCCAATATAATAAAACCTCCAATAATCAAGATAAACTGACGTAAAAACTCAGCGATTGTTGTTGTAAATGTATCTTGCAATTGTGAAATATCAGCGCTGATTCTACTGTTAAGTTCTCCAACTCGTTTTTGAGAATAAAATGACATTGGAAGTTTTACCAAATTCTCATACAATGCAAAACGAATATTTGATAATGAATTTTCGGTAAAATTTACAAAAAGTGATATTCTGAAAAAGGAAAAAACAGCCTGTAACATCAATATAACCATTAGCGCAACTGCAATTTCATTTGCTCGGGCAAGGTTCTTATTTGTAACACAATCTACCAGCATTCCCATTAATTTTGGAAAGGCAAGGGCAGTGGCACTAGTTAGGAGCAAAAATAGTAAGCCAAGAAAAAATTTCCATTTATGATTTTTACCGTATTTAAAAATGCGGAGTGCTTTTTGAAGTGAGTTAGAGTCTAATTTAGCTTTCGGTAAATCGTTTTCTTGATATCTTGCCATTTGAATATACAATTAAGGTATGCAAATGTATGACTATAGCAAACGAATACAAAAGAATATTATAAATTCAGCTTTAAGATTTCTTATTTTAACTAAATGATAAGTAAAATGTAAAATTATTTATTTTTTAAAAAGCTGAAAAATAGATTAATGAATAATAAACTCAAAAAATATTTCATTTTATTTCCAAAAACGCTTGCAAATATAAATTCTAGCTGTATATTTGCACTCGCAATCAGCAATGATAGCAACCTAATAAAATAGGGCGATTAGCTCAGCTGGTTCAGAGCACCTCGTTTACACCGAGGGGGTCGGGGGTTCGAACCCCTCATCGCCCACCACGAAACTCCTTAAGAAATTAAGGAGTTTTTTTATGTCTATTTTTTTTGAATCATTGTGTCATGTAAAAATTACAAACATGTGTCTTCGAAAGTTAAAGAGATTTTACGTTACAGTCGCTCATGATTGATTTATATTTAAAAGTTATTGATTGATTGATTGATTGATTGAAAAATAATTAAGACAATTATTTTTTTTCAAATCTTAAAATTAAATAGAAAACAAGTTCTAAACTCTTCTATATTACAAATTCTGTTTTTAACCTTAATTTGTAATTTACAGAACATATACTTACAAAACGCTGTTATTATTTTTTACTACATTTGACATAGATTTTTTATTTGGCAAGTTTATTGTTAAAAAAAAGAAATCAGTCATCAAACCCCAAATTTAAAATGAAAAAAATAATAACTCTTTTATTTATAGTTACTGCAATAAATATGTTTGGTCAGACGCCAGAAACATCAAAAACTGAAAACATAACTGATGCCACTAATAAAGTTTCAACAATTGGTGATGCTGTGACGCATAAGGTAATACATCCGATTGCAAAAGTTCCACTGGATGCAGTATCAATTCTAATTTATGATTACGATGGTTCCCTTATATCATTTGATTTAGAAGCAGAACATATTAATTGGACTGTAAAAGCTACAGATGCGTTTACAGAAATGTGTGCAAATAAAATAACATTACTTGACGGAGTTATCTATATTCCGTTTATCAATGGGGAAATTTTCGCAGTTGATAATCAGGATGGTACTATTTTTTGGAAATCGAGAATAGGAAATAGTACTGATCAGATTGTATTGAAAAATCAAATTCCAACGATCAGCAACGGCAAACTCTATGTAACTGCCCAAAACAGTACTATTTATGCCCTGAATTTAAAAGATGGCAGTTTGCTATGGAAGTATAAGTTAGATTCGACCAATAATGAAATACCGGTTCTGTTTTTTGACAATAAAATTTTTACACAAAGCGGATCTAGTTTTTATAGTTTTGATGCAAATACAGGAAAACTAATTTATCAAAAAACTTTTGAAAACCTCATTTCAGGTAAACCTGTCACTGATGGCGAAAATGTATTTATTGCAAATGAAAAAAATACACTTTATGCTTTAAGTCCTAATAAACCAGATATTTTATGGGAGTTTAAATTAGACGAAAGTCAAAATGATAGTAAAGAACGTATCCTTTGCAAAGACAAAAAAATATTTTTAGCGGCGCAAGGCCCTGAATTTTCGTCTATATACGCTGTTGATTCAAAAACAGGCACTCAGTTGTGGAAAACTGATTTTAAAGGGGATCATGTTGAATACATTACAGAACAAGATGATAATCTTTGGGGATATACTCGCAAAGCAAGGCTTTTTCAATTAGACATAAATAATGGTGAAGTAGCATCTGAAACAAAATTAACAACAAAACCTATCTCAAATTTTGAGTTTCCGGTTGATGATTCCTTGTTCTATTATTCTGATGCAGCTTTAATTCAATTTGATTTAAATACGAAAGACGAAAACGAAGTGTATCTGCGAACCACTATTAAAGATGATGTTTACAGCGCCTACCTTAAAATTATTCGATAACAAAAAAGAAACTGCCTAATTACACAGCTTCTTTTTTTATATATTTATAATCAACTTATTAGCTTAAATAAATGATTATGACTGACACAAAAACAACTATCAAACCGTTTCTTACAGTAAGCGATGGATTAGAAGCGGTAAAATTCTATACTTCGGCTTTTGGAGCTGTTGAAACAAAAAGGTTTGATATGCCAAATCAAAAAATATCTTCTGTAATTGCTTTAGAAAGTGCTGAATTCTATTTAAGCGATGAAGAACCGTGCAACCATGATTTAACCCAAAATTTAAATTCTAATAATCCTGTCAGAATAATTTTGGAAACTAAAAATGCTGATGAAATTTTTGAAAAAGCATTAAAATTTGGTGCTTCAGAAATCTGTCCGATGATTACCGAAGAGGATTGGAGGATTGGAAAATTGAAAGATCCTTTTGGGCATGTTTGGGAAATTGGTTATGCATTATAAAATCAATTAAAAATAAGTTTACAAATGAAAAAAAAGATCTTATATAATCAAATTATAGCTATAATTGTGTTTTTTACAATAGGCAATATTAGTGCTCAAAAAAAGGATTTAATGGTCCGTATTGCAGAAATTGAAATCTTTTCAGAATATGTCTCAGACTATAAATTGATATTAAAAGAAGAATCTTCGGCCTCGGTAAAGTTAGAGCCCGGTGTTTTGGCAATATTTCCTATGTACCAAAAAAATGATTCAACACAAATAAAAATTATAGAAATATATCAGGATAACGAAGCTTATCAATCGCATTTAAAAACACCTCATTTTCAAAAATATAAAATGTCAACAATTAAAATGGTAAAGTCATTAGAATTGATTGACATGAATACCATTGATCCGGAATCTATGAAATTATTATTTAGAAAAATGAAGGAATAATAAACGAAAAAATATACTAAAATAACTCAAGCATTCCGTCCGGCAATCTTCTCTTTTTGTTTATCACTTAAATATTTCCTTAGTGGAATATCATAAAATACCATTACTAAATAAGCAAATGCAATTAAAGATATTGTACCAAGAATCACAATTAGTTTTAGGTGCATATTATCCGGTTTGTAATTGGTATAATAATTTCCAAACATCCATAATACAGCATAATGCGTCATGTACAAAGGGTATGAGATATTTCCTGAAAACAGACAAACTTTCCTGAAGCTTGACTTTAACGTAGCGCCTGCGCCCAAAGCTATAAGCAATGGGAAATAAAATAGCACAAGTAAAGGCTCAATTGTCCAGTTAAAATTTGAAGATGGAACAAGAAAAGCCAACAGCAATAAGACACAAAGCCCAATAAATCCCAATTTATTTTTGATAACCAAGTTAGAACGGTAAATAAGCAATCCCGCTAAAAATGAATAGGATATTCTTGCGAATCCATCAAAAAAAGTGGGTCCGCTCCAGCCGCCTAATAAATTGCCGGAATTGTAACCGACATAGCAAATTGCTAATGCTGAAAGAATGGTTAATAATAACAAATAACTTCTTCCAATACGATAAAGTACAATTGCATACACGATATTGGCAATATATTCCCAAAATAATGACCATGCCGGTGCATTAAAGCTAAAGAGATTAAAACCACGATCTGCTATTACAGGTAATGGAATCATAAATAAGGAGCAAAAAAAAGTTAAGATGATTTTGCCTGTGCTGTACAATTCAGGATGACCGCCAAACGGATCGAACAAAAAGGCTAGCAATCCTAAAACAGCCCCGGCTATTACAAGAGGATGCAGCCTGATTATTCTGGACGTAAAAAACTTGCGAAGTCCCATTTTTGCAATACGATCATCATACGCGTATCCAATTACAAATCCCGAAAGGCAAAAGAAAAAATCAACAGCCAAAAAACCATGTGCGATAAAATTTTGACTTGGATCAGTAAAAATCCATTCCATAAAATGAAATAGTACAACGGCTATTGCGGCAATACCTCTTAAACCATCCAGAATTTCAAAATGTTGTTTTACTGGCAGAATTGCCAAAGAAGTTGTAGTTGTAGTCATTCTAATATAGCAATCGGATTATTTTGAAATGGCGGCATTGCCTCATCTGATGTGCCCGCAAATTATAGAATATAATATTCAAAACAAAATTAGAAACAATAAACAACAAAACCTCCAAAATCAAATTATTAAGGAGGTTCTGCTGTTAAGTGTTTAGTGAATTACTTCATAAGACTGATATTCGTTAAGCCACCATCAGATAAAATTTCTGTTCCTACTATAAAAGCAGAATCATCTGATGCTAGAAACACAGCAGCATTTCCAATATCAGACGGAAGCCCTTGTCGGCCAACTGATGTAATATCGATCCAAAGCTGTTTTACCTGCTCTAAATGTTCTTTTGCTACGAGCTTTCCAAAAACCGGCGTATCAATAGAACCTGGTGAAAGTGTATTAACACGTATTTTTCTTTCTAACAAATCCAGCGATAAACCTTTTGCTAATGATATAATTGCTGCTTTAGCGGCTGCATAAATAGCCATTCCCGGAGCAGCGCGATGTGCCGCACTCGAACCGATAAGGATAACAGAAGCCCCGTTATTTAAATATGTAAGCGATTTTTGTACCGTAAAATAAGCACTTTTGAGATTCAAATCCATATACTTGTCATAACTGTCCTCTGTTGTATCACTAATGTTTCCCATGGCAACACCGTCCACAACACCACCGGCATTTACTACTAATACATCAATTTTTCCAAACTTGTCAAATGTTTTTTTGAAGATGTTTTCTAAATCATTTCCATTCGTAACATTACCAGTAATACCAATAAAATTTGTACCCAACGCTTCAACGGCAGTATTTAATGTTGTTTGGTTTCTTCCTGTAACTGTTCCAACAGCGCCTTCACGGCTAAATGCTTCGGCAATACCAAAACCGATACCGCTATTTCCTCCTGTAACTACGGTTACTTTGTTTTTTAATTTACTCATTTTGTTAATCTTAAATTATTAAATAGGGGGAATTATAATCCGTAAATACCTCCTGAAACAGAAATTTTTTCACCCGTAATCCAACCCGCATCGTCTGAAGCGATAAATACGGCAACTTTTGCAATATCTTCCGGCTGACCTGTTCGGCCAAGCGGAGTAGTGGCAACAAATTTTGCTTCAATTTCACTTCCAATAACACCTGCGCTGTGAGAACCTTCCGTTTCAACAATTCCCGGTAAAATTGAATTGATTCGAATATTTCTGCCACTGAATTCTTTCGATAAAGAAATTGTAATAGCATCCAACGCTGCTTTAGTCGCTGAATAAACAGATCCTGTTGGGAGTGGTGTATTACTTGCTCCTGAACTGATGTTTATAATATTTCCGCCTTTTTCTCCAAAAAGTTTTAAAGAAGCCTGAATAGTAAGTAGTGATCCCAAAACATTAGTATTGAAGTGCGAATGAAAAGAAGCCGCAGAAAATTCTTCGATTGGTACATATTTATAAATTCCTGCATTGTTAACCAAAATATCCAATGTGCCGAAAGCTTTTTGAGTTTCTTCAAACAATCTTGTGACATCTGATTCTTGGGAAACATCGCCCTGAACAGCAATTGCAGTTCCACCGTTTTCTGTTATTTCTGCTACAACTTTTTCTGCATCTTCTTTACTTGATGCATAATTCACGACAACTTTTGCACCTTCTGCAGCATAATATTTAGCAATTGAGGCACCAATTCCTTTTGAAGCTCCTGTAACTATTGCAACTTTGTTTTTTAATTTGCTCATTTTTATATGTGTTTTTATAATATTGACGATGCAAATTTAGAACGGATTAATTTATTTTAGTAACTTTGTAACCAAAAGTAACAGTAACCTTGAAGTAACAAAGTAACACTATGGAATGTAAACCAATTGAAAAAGAATTACATAAAAAGGAGATGATGGCAGTCCAGGACTCAATGGACGTTCTAAGTGGAAAATGGAAAATCGCAATTATTTCCTCTATTTGTTATTACAACAAAAGAAGATTTTCTGATATTTTAAATGATGTTGTAGGGATTTCAAACAAAATGCTGAGCAAGGAATTGAAAGAACTGGAAATAAATAAACTTATTAATAGATCAGTTTTGGAGACACAGCCTATAACAGTTCAATATACACTGACAGATCATGGAAAAACGCTGCAAACAATAATTAATAATTTGACAGCGTGGGGAATAGAACATCGCAAAAAGATTATTGAGGAATAATACTATTCGTTTTTCTGCTCGTATTCTTTCACTTGCTTTTTAGTGGCAAGTTCTTTCCAGCTGAGTTCGAGTATTTCAGTCAGAAATTTTATGTTGTAATTATGCAGCCACATACAAATGTAGGGATAAGCCTTAAAATGGTCGGGGAGATGGAAGATTTCCGGATGACTGTCTAAATACTTGTCGCGTAATTCAAAATTTAGCCGAATAGGAATAAATTCTCCGCTGTCATGAAGCCGGCACATCAATTTACCCCGAACTTTTACAGATGGGGTTCCTTCGTGCGAAATACCTTCTTCGGTATCAGGAAATGTCAAGGCAATACTTTTTATAATATCAAAATCAGCGTAGTTAAATTTTGTCATTTGCTTTAAATTAATGATTCAGGGTTCCCAAAGTTCAATTTTATTGCCTTCATCGTCCATAATATGCACAAATTTTCCGTAGTCGTAACTGGCAATTTCATCGAGTACCGTTACGCCATTTTCTTTCAGTTGCGCTACAAGTCCTTCAATATTCTGAACTCTGTAATTAACCATAAATTCTTTTTTAGATGGATAAAAATAGCTATCGTCTTTTTTGAATGGACTCCACTGAAGCGAATCAACAACTTCAGGATTATCGAGATTTCTGGATTCAAAAGTTGAGCCCCAATCATTAACATTAAGTCCTAAATTTTGAGCGTACCACTTTCGGGTTTCTTTTGGATTTTCTGCAAAAAAGAAAATACCGCCAATTCCTATTACTTTTGGAATAGTTTCATTTTGATTTTTTTGATCTTCCATAGAATTTGATTTTATGTAAATAAATTTAAAACTTAATATTTAGTAAACGACTTGTATACCTAATTTTAAAGTAAAAAAAACTCCATTAAAAATAATGAAGTTTTTCTTATCTAAAACATTAGCAGTCTTTTTTTTTACCACGGACTTACTTCTGAACTCTCTTCGATATCGTTACTAAAGAATTTTCCAGTTGGTGCATTTTCATCGGTAAAAGTATGTTTTACAATAAAATTTGCAGCGCTTTCAACGGTTAAAGGACCAGAATGATGATTAAAATCGGTTGCTGTATAACCCGGATCAATAACATTTACCTTGAAATTCAAATCTTTCAATTCATAGGCCAGTACAATCGTGTAAGCGTTCAACGCCGCTTTTGAAGTAACATAACTCGTTGCCTTAAAATTATAATATTTCCAGTTCGGATCGCTATGCAAGGTCAAAGATCCAAGTCCGGAAGTGATATTACTGATTCTCGGACTTTCAGATTTTTTAAGTAATTCTAAAAATGCCTGAGTAACCGTAATTACGCCAAAAAAGTTCGTATCAAATACATTCTGAATGTCATTGATCGAAGTGTCAAATGCACTTTGAGGAAGTTCTCCGCTAATTCCGGCATTATTGATCAAAATATCAAGTTTTCCTTGTTCGTTTTCGATTATTTTTGCGGCAGCCAAAACCGATTCAGGTTTTGTAACATCTATTTGAATCGGTTTAATATTTTCATAACCCTTCTCAAGTAATTCTCTTACAACTGTTTCACCTTTTCCAAGATCGCGGGTTCCTAAATAAACCAATAATCCTTTTTTTGAAAGTATTTTTGCCGTTTCCAAACCAATACTTCTGTTTGCTCCTGTAATTAAAACTGAATTCATTTTTTCCTATTTTTAAATTATAAAAGCAAATTTCCGTCGAATAAAAAGATAATCCTTTGCCATTTGGCAAAAAGGAACTTATGTAATATTTTTTCTTATTCGGCTCAAAGAAGATTGTGTAATACCTAAATACGAAGCCACGAAAGAAAGTGGAACACGATTTACGATATTAGGATATATTTCAAGAAATTTTAAATAACGCTCGGTGGCATCTTCGGTAACAAGCGGGCTTCGTCTTTCAACTTTTTGACGTAATGCATGAGAGACTAATTTGTAGACAATCGCTTCCCATCCAACAATAATATTAAAAAGTTCCGTCCAGTCTTTTTTAGAGAAGACAAGTATTTTAGTATCAACAATAGCTTGTACATAAGCTGTGGAGGCTATTTCATTGTCAAAACTCTCTAAATCCACCACCAGGTTATTTTCGTCTATAAAATATTTGGTAATTTCTTCGCCTTTGTTACTATAATAACAAACCCGAACAATTCCATCTAAAACAAACCCAACTTGCTGCGCTATTTTTCCAGCTTCCGAAAAATAATCGTCTTTTTTAATTTCGATTAAAGCGGCTTTCTTGGAAATCAAATCAATTTGCTGTTGGTTTAAATGTCCATATTGCAGTATATATTCTATAAATTCTTTCATACTGCAAGATAAGTAAAGTTATTTTTTCAGGATTTGTCATTTGGTAAAAATAGCACTTGATTTTGGTAAAATTAATTTGTAAGAAAAAACTAAAAATTTTCTTAAAGCAATTTGAATACATTTTTTCTTATTGTAAATTAGTGAGATCTATAATTTAAACATATACATCATGAAAAGGAAAATAATATTAGGCTTATCATTATTTGGATTTATACTATCGGCAAGTGCGCAAAAGAAAATAGAAGTTGCAGAATTGCCAAAACCGGCTCAGGAATTTCTGCAAAAACATTTTAGCAATACAAGTATAGATGTAGTAAAAAAAGATGCTGAGCATGGCGAAAAAGGCTATGAAGTAAAACTAAAAGACGGAACAGAAGTAGAATTTTGGAAAGATGGCTCATACCGCGAAGTTGATGGTGGCGATAGACCTATTCCAACTGCTTTTATACCAGAATCTGTAAAAGATTACGTTGCTAAAAATCATCCAAACGAAAAAATCACGCACATTGATTACGGTCATAAAGATCTTGACGTTGATTTAACAAATAAGATCGATTTGGAATTTACAAAAGATGGTAAAATTCTCAAAGATGAAAAAGACAAAGATTAATTATAAGAAAGGCTTCATTTGTGAAGCCTTTCTTTGTTTAAACTCTTAATGAACCTCGAAATCCTCTTGCTGCATAATAAGAATCTGCGCCGTTGTGATATACAAAAACGGTATTATACCTGAAATCTGAAAATATTGCCCCGCCCATTTTTCTGATTTCTGTTGGAGTTGCAATCCAGCTTGATGTTTTGGTATCAAATTTTCCAAGTTTTTGAAGCTCTTTGTATTCTTCCTCCGTTAAAATTTCGATTCCCATTTCAGCAGCCATATTGATGGCGCTGTCTTTTGGTTTATTTTCTTTTCTTTTTTCAAGCGCTTCGTGATCGTAACACAAACTTCTTCGACCTTTTGGACTTTCTGAAGCGCAATCGTAAAAAATATATTCGTCGCTTTTTTTGTCGTAAGCTACAACATCTGGCTCGCCTTCGGTTTTTTCCATTTCGTCAAGCGACCATAATTTCTCTGGATTTGATTCAAGTTTTGACTGAATTTTATCCCAATCAAGATCTTTATGGCGATTCATGTTATTTTCAAACCGAACTCTGAGTACTTTAAGTAATGCTTCAGATGCTTCTGCTGATAATTTGTTTTTCATATGTTTATGTTTTTTACTTCAGTTTCAAATTGTCGCTTTATCCCAAATTTCGGGACATAAACTCACGATTTTTAGAAAACCTTTTAAAATTTTACTTTTTTCTGCTAACCATTTCATTAATCCATATAGGTGCAAATGGCGATGTGCAGCCTTTTGAAACCGGATAATCTCTAAAAATACCCAATTTTTCTCCAATTTGAAGTGCGCGCTGCCGATACTGAGGATGATTAATTCCGATGTTTGCCAAAGTATTGTTCATTGTCCATTGCACTTCAGGAGCCGCATTTGGCATGTCAGATTCTAGTCGATCCAGAAGGGTAGGGAGGTCGAGAATATCAGGATTTCGAACTACTGCGCCACTTGTAAGACTCCAGCCGGCCCGGGCTTGCATACTATTTTTAGAATCTACCCATTTCTGGCGAAATGATTCATTTTCTGGATAAATTTTGATCACGTTGGTATACAGCCAATCGGCAACATGTGTGAATTTTTCAGATCTTACCAGTGTCTCTAAATCTTCAACAGATAATTTTTTTGGTTCAATAATTAAAGTTGCCAAGAAACGTGCATCAACATTTTCTGTATTCCAAAGTTCTAAGGCCAGCTCGTGATTGGTTTTTATTTTCTTTGCTAAAGCACGTATATCTCCCATTTTAACACCAAACTGATTCTCTCCAGCGCCAAATTTAGTGTTATGAACCATCATTTTTTCGTTACTCAAAGTTTTAAGCCGGGCAAGTATTTCTTTTGAGTTCATGTTAGAAAAGTTAAAGGTTAGAAGTTATATTTTTTTTGGTTTAGGTTGCTGTGCAGATGCCAAACGAGAGAATATATATTAAAATTATAAAATATTTTTTAAGCAATTACAAACGTCTAATGTAATTTGTATAAGTTAAACGCCTTTACTACAAACCTGAAACTAACATTTAAACTTTAAACTCTACTAATTTTTCTCTCAGCAGGTCTAAAATACCAGGAAGTTACGGTCAAAGCTAATAATAGTAAGGGACCAAAAAAGGCAATAGCTTCATCTCCGCAAGCCAAATGCGAGAAAACAGCCCCTGACATTGCAAAAAAGAAACCTGCATATGCCCATTCTTTCAGTAAAGGAAATTTGGGAATGAGAATTGCAATAACGCCTAAAATTTTCCAAACCCCAAGTAGTGTCAGGAAGTAAAGCGGATAACCCAAATGCGCCATCATATCGACTTCTTCTTTTAGTTTAATAATTTGAACAATTCCTGTTGAAGCCATTCCCAATGCAAGCCAAAGTGTTGCAATCCAGTAGATAATTTTATTTCTTTTTGTCATGATATGTTGTTTTTAATTTGATTGATACTTTAAATAGATAATTTGGGCGCTTCGACTCCGATTACCTTTGCAACCTGAAACTTCTAATCGTTAACGTATGACTTATAGTTTACTCACAATATCCTGTAATCGATTATGAGCCATGTTGAGTCCGTATTCGAAAGGAAGTTTTAGCATTTGGTCTCGTAAATCAGTTGATTTGTAAACAATTTGCATTGTTAATTTGCTTGTTTCGTCTGTTAGTTTTTCAAATTCTAAAAACTCAAGCTGAACAGCAAAAGAGGCATTTTCCATTTCAAAAGTTCTGATAATTCTTTCGTTAATACTAAATTCATGAATTGTTCCATTTGCTTTAAAAACTACAATCCCATTCAGATCCGAAGTTTCAAATTCGTAACCGCCGTGTTTTTTATTTTCAAGCTTCAAAACCTTAGTTCCCATCCATTGTTCTACGATTTCGGGCTCGGCGTAAGCCTTAAAAAGCAATTCCAGAGGCAAATCAAATTCTCTGGTAATTACGAGTTCCTGTTTATCATTTTCAGCTTTAATTTTTGTTTTTTTTTCCATAACAGTTTATTTTTTAGTTTGATAGTTTTTCATTATGCTTTCTAATTTATTAAATCTGTCGTCCCACATTTTGCGGAAAGGCTCAATGAAATCGGCAATTTCTTTCATTTTTTTTGCATTAAGGTGGTAATAAATTTCCCTTCCGTTTTGCTGTTGTTCTAATAGTTCACATTCTGTAAGTATCTGAATGTGTTTTGAAATCGTTTGTCTGGACGATTCAAAGTTCTCCGCTATAGTGCCGGGCGTCATGGCTTGTATGGCAACTAAGCTCAATATTGCTCTACGTGTGGGGTCGGCAATGGCCTGAAATACATCTCTACGAATTTCCATTTATGCAGTTATTTGACTGCAAATATAGTGCAGTTATATGACTGCGCAAAATATTTCCTGCTAAAAATCAGATATTTATATAAGGAAGTTTGTGGCAGTAGTGAAATTTTAAAAGAAGTATAGCATCGATTTAAATCGAATTACATTTTTAATTATAATACGAAATAGTAATCAATAAGTCTAAATAGTTATCACGGTTGAAACTCTTCAAACCATTTCTGTCTATTATTTTCAAAAAAGCCATTGTTGTGTAGTTTTTCAAGAATACCATCGATTTTCTTTTTTAAATCCAAATTCTCTTTTTTTAGGATTATTGCATATTGAGATGCTGAATTTGGCAGATAATCTGAAATGATCAATTCCGGAAATTGTTTCAAAAGACCAAAAGCAATTGGTGAATCATCAACTAATACATCAATTTTCATTTGCTTTAAGCTTTCATAAATCGCATCATTAGTATCAAATGTTTCTAATTCGGTTTCAGGATAGTACTGCTGCAGGTATTTCTCGGCTTCTGTTTCAATTCTCACACCCACTTTTTTATTTGCAAGCTCGTTTAAAGGATATAAATTAGCTTTATTGTAAACCGCACAAAGATGAAAATCCAAATACGGTTTACTAAAATTTAATTCCTTCATCCTTTCCTTTGATATTGTCCCGGCAGAACAAATAACATCGATCTGGCTATCTTGAAGTGCTTTAATAATATCTTTCCAATAAGATACAGAATATTCTAATTTTAGCTGTAATTCATTTGCAATTTCATTTATAAGATCAACTTCAAATCCTTTAAAATCATTGCTTTTATAGTCTGTATGTAACGGAATAGGTGCTGAAAAATCCAAACCAATTCTTAAGGTCTTTTTACTCATATAATTTGAATTATATATTAGATAATCAATGAGTTAATATACGAATTATTATATTAGTATTCGCTTTTCTTCTTTTGCAGATTTATGAATTGCATTAATTATCCTGATATCTTTTATTCCTTCTTCGCCGGTAATGTGGCCTGGTAATTTTTTATTATCAACTAATACTTTACAAATTTCATCAAGTTGAGTTTGCTGCTGGTTTATTACAGGAAATTTTAATTCTTTTTCAGAAGTTTTACCCATAAATGGTCCATAACTCAAAGCAGGACTTAATTCAAAAAAACCTTCATCTGCGGCAGCATAAAAACGGTCAATATTAAAGCCGCAGGAAGTATTGCAATTGGCAACCGCGCCACTCGGAAATTCCATTTGCCAGCTGATACTTTCTTGGGTTTCAGAAAATCTGTCTTTGTCATTTATAGTTCCAAATTGCGCTGTTACAGCAATAGGTTCCTCACCTAAAACATAACGCGCACTTTGAATGCAGTAAATTCCCAGATCCATTAACGGACCACCGCCTAATGCTTTCGTTAATCTCCATTCATTGCGGTCTTTTTTATCCACTTTAACTTTACTTGTAGTATCGTAGGTTTTATAACCTAACGAAGCTTCTATAAACCGAATTTGACCGAAAACCTTATTTTGTCCTAATCGTTTCAGTTCTAAATGATAAGGTTCATAATGCAAACGATAACCAATTGCCAGCTGCACGTTTGCATCATCGCAGGCTTTAATCATTTCCTGGCAATCCTTTACAGAAACTGCCATTGGTTTTTCGGTTATGACATGTTTGCCGGCTTTTGCTGCACGAATTGTAAATTCTTTATACAAGCCATTTGGTAAAACCACATAAACCAAATCGATATCTTTATTATGGATTATTTCATCAAAATTTTGATAGTTGTAAATGTTCTTTTCGGGAATATTATATTTTTTTTTCCAGGCCTCAGCTTTTGATGGCGTTCCGGTAACAATTCCGGCGAGAGTGCAATATTCAGAAAGCTGAATTCCCTGCGCCAATAAACCGGCATAATTTCCTAATCCGCAAAGGGCAATATTGATTTTTTTGCCCGTATAAATTTCGGACTGATCTTCGGGCAAAGTTAAAAAGGAGGGAAGCGAAGTCATGACAACCGAAGCACCAACTCCTGCGCCAAATTTATTTACAAAGGAGCGCCTTGAAATTTTTCCCATAAAGAGTATTTTTTTAAATTGAAGATTAATAATTAGTAATCATTTTGTTAAAATGTTACAAATAATTTTTTAAAACTGTTTGGGTTTTAATTTTTGTGATGCAAGAGAAGCAATTTCATTAATTCTGTTTTCTCTGGTTTCTGGTCTTTTGGCAACTGTAACCCATTGCAGCATCATTTTTTTAACTGATTTGCTTAAGTTCATAAAAAAATCTTCTGCAACCGGATTTGCTTTAAGTGCTTTTTCCAGATCTACAGGAATCGTTAATTCTTCAACTTCATCGAGAATTGTCCAGGATCCGTTTGCTTTCGCTCTTTCGATACTTTCAAAACCCGCTTTTTGCATTAATCCGCCTTCAATTAATCGTTCAATTTTTCCTTTGTTTATTTTAGACCAGGCACTATTGGGTTTTCTTCGCGTAAAGAACTGAATAAAGGCATTATCCCCAATTGATTTTCTGGTGCTGTCTATCCATCCAAAACACAAAGCCTCGTCAACTGCATCGCTCCAGTTAATTGTGGGTTTATTGGCTTGTTTTTTATAACAAACAAGCCAAATGGATTGTTTTGAGTCATGGTTTTTTTCTAACCATTCTCTCCAGTCCTTTTGGCTTTTTGGATAAAACGTTTCTTTATCTGTTTGTTTCATTTTTATTTATTTCATAGCTATCATAATCGTGGTTGAAATTAAAATACCCGTCAAATGGTAAGATCCACTTATTATTCCGTACAAAATAGGTTTTGGAATGTTAGGATTAATAGCAATATTCACTGTATTTGCAACCAAATATCCAACACCAGTCAATAGCGAAAATTGAAAACCTTCTTTTAAAGATATTATATTTAAATTGTAAATCAATATTGCGCTTGCAAGCGTAATTACCAAAGTGCATACCGCGGGACCAATTATGAAGATAGGCTTATTTTCTAAAATTTCATTTTCGCGGCCTAATGATCTTTTGTAAGATTTGCTGAAAAATAAAGTGAACCACAAAGCTCCAACTAAAAAATACGCAACAAAGGCAAGTAAAATACTGATCCAATTTAAATTTGGTAATTGACTAATCATAAAATTAATTTTTAAAAGTTTAATACTGCAAAGCTAAAGTGGCCGTATGACAACCGTATGTCAGCAGTAAAAACTATTATGCAAGTGCATACAAAATATATTCGCCATGATTAGAAACGCCTTTTTCCAGAGCTATAAATCCTTTCTTCTCATAGAACCTTATGGCATTTTCATTCTTAACCAAACATTTTAATCTTATGGGGGAATTCATGATTTTAATCGCTTCATCGAGTAATAGCGATCCGATGTTTTGATGCTGGTATTTTTCATCAATATACAAATGATGAATAAAATTCTCTGCTATCCACAGCGAAATAAACCCAACTACTTTGCCGTTCAAAACAGCAGTTAAGACAAATTCTCCTTCAGTTTCGCGATCAAAATCACTTAGTGTATAATCTACAACATCATCTAACCAATAAAAAGTTTTTTGGCGTACTTCAAGAAATATCCTTTGAAGATCAGGAATATGATTTTTATTCTTTTCAAAAATCTGAATCATTTTGTTTTCTTTTTAATATAACAAATTACTCATTTTTCTCAATTCGCTACTTTACAATAGCATTAATTTATTCATCAATTCCTGAAATTTTAATTTACATATCAAAAATTCTACTTAAACTTTATAAGAAAAAAAAACTCCTTAATTGGTTAGTTTAAGGAGCATTATTATTTATATCTAAAGTTTTATTTAAGTTATAAAATATAATTTAGATCTTATCGAGTGTTATTTTCATTTCTTTACTGTCCAATATTAATTTTTCGTCAGTAATAGTGCTTTCACAAGGATACGGCGTTCCGGTTTCATCTTTAATAGTTAATTTTTTTCCGCCATCTGTAAGCGCATAAGTACCATCTGTTATTTCTCTCTGCAAAAATCCAGTTACATGTCCGTCTTCTGTAAAAGTGAGAGTTCCGTTGGTTAGAATTTCATTTTTCAAGGAATCCGAAAGTGGAATTTTTGCTTCGACTGCAGTAATTTTCCAGGAATTTACGAGTTTTTTACGCCCTTTACAAGAAATGATCAATACAGCTAATAACGCAATTCCAAAGATAAATAATTTTGATTTTTTCATGATTATGTGATTAAAGTTAGACCACAGAAAATTACGAAAAATTTTTAATTAAAAATCTAAAAATCAAATATTTATAAAATATAGTAAAGATTAGCCTTACAATATATCATTATAATGTTATTACTTTACCATCAAAAATAGCAGAATTAATTAAGCGTAAGTGCTCCCAAAATTTCTTCATACATAAATGGTCCGCCAGGATATTTTGCTGTGTAGTCCAGATTTAGCCAAACCTGACCACGTTCATCAATATGATAATGAAGTTTTTGTTTGTAACTTTCTTTTGGGAAAAGTACATTTTTAACCAAATAATTAATCTTTTCTAAGTCGATTAAAGAACCAATTAGTATTTCAGGGTAAATATGTCCTTTTGTGTGAATTAGTCTCGGAGTGCCGCCAATTGACCGAATCGCAGCAGCCATTAATATTGAATGATCGTCGCAGTCTCCTGAAAAATATTCAAGTGATTCGCTGGCTGTTGCAATATAATCGCCTTCTTTTGGATCGTTTACATAGTTCCAACGGCTGTTTATTTCTTTAAAAACAGCAAAACACTGAATCGTTGTTCTATAATCAGAATATCCTTTTATTCCTTTAAAATGTTTTGTAGTTGCCATAATAGCAAAGTTTCGAACTTTCGGATTCTGATATTCAATAGCACTAAGAATCAATGATTTATTTGGAAAAGGAAGTAATTTCGCCACGATAATATCCTGCGGAAATGGATTGTCTGACATCGTATAAATCATAGAATTATAATCTTCGGAAATCTCATTGAAACCATAATTTCCTATTAGCGATCCGTAAACCAAAACCAGTAAATAAACTGCAATACAAACAATTATAATAGTTCGTAAATACATTAAAAGAAAAAATATCGTCAGTAAAACAACTATAAAAATAAATATTCTGTCAAGATTAAAAACCCATTCTAAATCAATTAGATTTTGATGCAGAATGATAAAAACCGGAATGGTTATCAAAAGACTTAAAACCATAATAATAACCCGATCCCAGGGTGATTTCACCTGTAATGTGGATTTTAATTGCGGAAAGTCAATTTTAGGAAATTTTATCATAAGAATCAAAAGCAGTTTTTAAAACGCTTTTACAGTTTCAACAAAAGTACTTTTTTTATCAATAATTCCCAGATCAAATAATTGATTTTGAATTTTATCGAATGCTTTTTCACTTAAATGTTTTTGCGACCATTGTGTCAGTTTTAACCATTCCTGAATGTCTTCTGTTTTTTGGCTAAACAGATCGGCTAAGGTTTTATCAATATCCGGAATTCTGGCAAAATCATGAGTTGTTTTATTAATGATTTCGAGGATTTTCTCGACAACTTTTGGGTTTTTCTTCAAAAATTCATCACGAACCGTAATCACAAAAGAAGGCCATGGAGTAGGGCAGTCGCCAACACGTCTAAATATTCCCTGATCAACAAGTGGTTTTGTCATAAAATGTTCCCACATAAAGTAATCTGCGGTTCCGTTTGTTAAAGCTTTGACAGCGCCGTCGATAGTATTTACGATTTGAAATTGCAGATTATCGGTTTTCCATCCTTGATTATTTGCATTTACATATGCCATTAATTCTGATCCGGAACCTAATCTGGAAATGGCTACTTTTTTATTTTCAAGATCTTTTATCGTGTGGAAATCCGATTTTGCAGCAACGTGAATTCCCCATATCAAAGGAGATTGCACATAAATCTGAACAATTTTACTTGGGTTTCCGGCAATAATATCTTTTACAATTCCTTCTGTTAAAATAACCGCAATATCGGCTTCACCGTCACGCAGCATATGGCACATTTTGCCGGTTCCTTCAGGGATATTTGTCCATTGCAAATCAATGTTTTCAGCTTCAAATTCGCCATTTTCGATGCACATACGCCATGGCAAATTGAAGTGTTCAGGGACACCTACAATTTTTACAGTTTTCATTAGTTTAAGTTTAAGTTTGTTTGGTATGCGTATTATAGTTTGTTTGTCGTTTGTTTAATTTTTCAATAAATCTGTTCTGTGTTTTTCTGAAATACAAGGTTCTGCATATTCTATTACTGCAAGCGATTCATATTCGTCTAAAAGACTTTTCACAATAGAATAGTCAATATTTTTTATAATTTCTGCTGCCAGAAATGTATCATTTAAAGCTTCTGAAACACAATTAATCGATTTTAATTTTTCTCTGATGATTTCTTTATCAAAACCTTCCTGTAAAATTAAAATCTGAACAATTGAATTTCCTGAATTTTCTATAGTTTGCTTATGAATAAATAAGTTTTCATATTCATCATATTCAGCAAGAAAAATATCATCAGTTGCGATCAAAGGTCCGAAAAACGGAATGTTATCCAATTTGTAATATCCTTTATCTTCGTCAATTATTTCAGCCCACATGGTTTCTGAAACAATTTCTTCTAAGTACGTACTATAATATTTAAACAATATTTTTTTATGTGTTTCTGCCATTCTAATTTAATTTTGTTGCTTTTAATGGCGATATGACAATACGATAACCATCAGAATCCTGAAACATTTGTCCATTTTCATTCCAATACGGATTAACTGCTTTTATTTGCGGAATATCATTATCATATAATCTACTCAACAACATATCGTACTCACTAATTGTATCCGGATAAAGCACAATAATATCATCTTCATCAAATGTATGATTGGCTTTTGTGTCAGATATTGTGAATTCAAAGTGCCAGTCTAAACCAGATTTCCCAATAAAAACGCCATCATAATTACTATGCTTTTGAAAACTGCCCAACCTTTCAAATCCAAGAATATTGATAAAAAAATATTCAATTTTATTTAGATCATTTGTATGTCGTGCAATTCTTAAAAACATATCGTTACTAACATTATCTAATTATTTCCTCGCCAATTTATTCAATGTGTATGTAATCAATTCATCAACTGCTTTATACGGATCCTCGCTAAAAGTTCCCGAAGCACGATTGGCAATAATGGCATTTAATGACAACGCATTATGACCTAAAAGTGCAGAAAGCCCGTAAATCGCAGCGGTTTCCATCTCTAAGTTAGTAATTCTATTGTTATCAAAATTAAAATTATCCATTTTATTGTTTAATTCTTCATCCTGAATATTTAAACGCAAAACACGCCCTTGCGGACCATAAAATCCTCCGGCTGTAGCGGTAATTCCCTTAAAAATCCTGTCCGATTCTATAATTTTTTCTAAAGTTTCTGAGCATGAAATTGCATAAGGTTTTCCTTTTCGGATATCCCAATTCGTATGCGCCACGAAAGCATCTTCTATAGCACTATTCGAAACTTCATCGATTAAATAGGAGCGAAGCATATTATCCAGTCCAAGTCCGTATTTGGACATTACAAAACTATCGACTGGAATATCAGCTTGTAAAGAACCTGAAGTTCCAATTCTGATAATATTTAGGGAAGTAAGATTTTCTTTTGGCAAACGCGTTTTTAAATCGATATTCACCAAAGCGTCTAATTCGTTTAATACTATATCGATATTATCAGGACCTATTCCTGTTGACATTACCGAAATTCTTTTGCCTTTATAAATTCCCGTTTGGGTTTTAAATTCTCTTTTTTGCGTCGAAAATTCAATCGAATCAAAAAACTGAGTAATTTTCTCTACTCGATTTTGATCTCCAACAAAAATTATATCGTTTGCAATATGTTCAGGAAGAAGATTTAAATGATAAACACTCCCGTCTGGATTAAGTATTAATTCTGAATTTTGTATCATATTTTTTTTTTGAGGTGGTAAGGTTTTGAGGTGCAAAGGGAGAACGGTTTTCTAACTTCACAAACAACTTGAAACTTGAAACGGAAAAAATTTTAACCTCCAACTCTTTTGGTTTTAAATCCTTTTTCTTTTAAAATCGCCATAATTTTGTCACGATAATCACCCTGAATGATGATTGAATCGTCTTTAAAAGTTCCGCCAACACTGAGTTTAGTTTTAATTTCTTTCGCAAGAAGTTTAAAATCTTCGTCAGATCCTTCGTAACCTTCTATTATAGTTGTTGCTTTTCCTTTTCGTTTTTCAAATTTGCAAATCATCGGTTCTTTCTGAACATAAAGCACATGTTTCTGTTCCTGAACTTCTTCTGGCTCATTCGATTCAACATGATCCGGAAACAAATTTTTTAATTGATCTTGTAAATCCATAATTTTAATAAAATTCCAAATTTATAGTTTGTAAAAATTAAATTCCAAATTCCAATTTGATAGTTTGGAATTTGGAATTTAAAAAATTGAGATTTAAAGGTTTTATTTTTTAATTAAACCTAAGTCTACTAAACGTTCATATAAATAATCTCCTGCTGTAATATCTTCAAATTTCTTAGGATTCTCTGCATCGATACAGTTTTCCAGGCAATCCAGACGCATGTCGCTTACCGGATGCATGAAAAACGGAACAGAGTAACGAGAAGTTCCCCATAATTCTCTTGGTGGATTAACTACCTGGTGTATAGTCGATTTTAATTTATTATTTGTATGTCTTGACAACATATCACCCACATTAATTACTAATTCATCATCTGCAGCAATGGCATCAATCCAGTCACCATTATGATTTTGAACCTGTAAGCCTTTTCCCTGCGCACCCATTAATAAGGTAATCAGGTTGATATCTCCGTGAGCAGCAGCGCGAATTGCGTTTTCAGGCTCAGAGGTAATTGGCGGGTAATGTATGGGTCTTAAAATAGAGTTTCCTTCTTTTGCATACTGATCAAAATAAAACTCATCTAAACCTAAATGCAAAGCCAAAGCTCTCAAAACATAAATACCGGTTTTTTCAAGCATTTGATAAGCATCTTTACCAACGGCATTAAAGCGGGGTAATTCTTTTACTTCAACATTGTCCGGATATTCTGAAGCGTATTTTGAATCTTTGTCAACATACTGCCCAAAATGCCAAAACTCTTTTAAATCTCCTTCTTTACGTCCTTTAGCATGCTCTTTCCCAAAAGAGACATAGCCTCTTTGACCGCCAATTCCGGGAATTTCATAATTATGCTTAGTTTCTACTGGCAAAGCGAAAAATTTTCTAATCTCGCCATAAAGTTCGTCTACCAACTGATCATCTAAGAAATGACCTTTTAAGGCTACGAAGCCAATGTTTTCAAATGCACTGCCGATTTCATTTACAAATTTTTGTTTACGTTCCGGGTTGTCCGAAAGGAAATCACGTAAGTCTACACTAGGAATGTTTTGCATACTTTACATTTTTTATTTAAAAAGAGTAAGAATTTGAATCCTTACTATAACAAAGGTAGATAATATTTTAGATTTGAATTTTAAAAATTAATTAAAAATTGACTTAAAATGTAATATTTTAACGGAAATAAACAATTTATAAAAAAGATGAAATATTTCATTTAAAAGTTTTTATTACCTTCAATTTTCCTATTTTTAGCATTACTAATAGTTTGCTTTTAATTGTTATTTATTTAACACATAATATTAAAATTGTTATATTTTTATATATTTGAAGGCAATAAAAAAACAACCAAATGATCTTTTACAGACAAGACCTAACCGATACACAATTATTAGATTTATATAAAAAAATACTTAAACCCCGATTAATCGAAGAAAAGATGCTGATTCTTATTCGTCAGGGAAAAGTATCAAAATGGTTTTCAGGAATAGGGCAGGAAGCTATTGCTGTGGGAGTTACTGCTGCTTTGGATGAAACAGAATATGTTTTGCCAATGCACAGAAATCTAGGTGTTTTTACAACGAGAAATATTCCGCTTCACCGACTTTTTTCGCAGTGGCAGGGAAAAGCAAACGGTTTTACAAAAGGGCGTGATCGTAGTTTTCACTTTGGAACTCAGGAATATAATATTGTCGGAATGATTTCGCATTTGGGTCCGCAATTAGGAATTGCAGACGGAATTGCATTAGCTGATAAACTTCAAAAAAATAAAAAGGTGACAGCTGTTTTTACAGGTGAAGGTGCTACAAGCGAAGGCGATTTTCATGAAGCTTTAAATATTGCCGCAGTATGGAAATTGCCTGTGATGTTTGTAATCGAAAATAATGGTTACGGACTTTCAACACCTACAAATGAACAATTTTTATGCGAAAATCTTGCCGATAAAGGTATTGGTTACGGCATTGAAAGTTATATTATAGACGGAAATAACATTCTTGAAGTGTATCATAAAATCAAGCAGCTAAAAGAACATATGCAGGAAGATCCACATCCGGTTTTGCTGGAGTTTAAAACCTTCAGAATGCGTGGTCACGAAGAAGCGAGCGGTACAAAATATGTGCCTGAAGAAATGATGAAAGAATGGGCTGTAAAAGATCCTGTAGATAATTACAGAATGTTTTTATTGAAAGAAGGAGTTCTGACAGAAGAATACGATACTATTTTACATGAAGAAATCAAGAAAGAAATTGATGAAAATTTAGCCATTGCTAATGCTGAACCTGAAATTATTCCAACTTATAGCGAAGAATTAAATGATGTTTACAAGCCATATGTACATGAAGAAGTTAACTCAAAATCTGAAACCAGAAATATTCGTTTTATAGATGCCATCAGAAGTGGCCTTGAACAATCTTTACAACAGCATTATCACCTTATTATTATGGGGCAGGATATTGCAGAATATGGCGGTGCTTTTAAAATTACTGAGGGTTTTGTTGATCTTTTTGGTAAGGACAGAATTCGAAATACACCAATTTGTGAAAGCGCCATAGTTTCTGCCGCAATGGGATTGTCGATTAACGGATATAAAGCCGTTGTAGAGATGCAATTTGCTGATTTTGTGTCCACTGGATTTAATCCGATTGTAAATTTATTGGCAAAATCACACTATCGCTGGGGCGAAAATGCCGATGTTGTGGTTCGAATGCCTTGCGGAGGCGGAACTCAGGCTGGACCCTTTCATTCGCAGACAAACGAAGCCTGGTTTACCAAAACCCCGGGTTTAAAAGTTGTGTACCCCGCATTTCCGTATGATGCAAAAGGCTTATTGAATACTTCGATTAACGACCCAAATCCAGTTTTATTTTTTGAACACAAACAATTATACAGAAGTGTTTATCAGGATGTTCCAATTGATTATTATACTATTCCACTAGGAAAAGCAGCTTTATTGAAAGAAGGAACCGCTGTAACCATTATCGCATTTGGAGCAACAGTTCACTGGGCTTTGGAAACATTAGCAAATAATCCTGAAATAAGTGCTGATTTACTTGATTTAAGAACTTTGCAACCTTTAGATACCGAAGCAATTTACGAGTCAGTTAAAAAGACAGGAAAAGCAATAATTTATCAGGAAGACACTTTGTTTGGCGGAATTGCCAGTGACATTTCGGCGTTAATTATGGAAGAGTGCTTTGAATATCTTGACGCTCCGGTAAAAAGAGTAGCCAGTTTAGATTCACCAATTCCTTTTACAAAAGCATTGGAAGATCAGTTTTTACCAAAAAATCGTTTTGAGCAGGTTTTGCTTGAGCTGCTGAAATATTAGTTCTAAAATACTAAGATACTAAGGTTTTAAATACTATTATTTCAAAACCTTTGAATCTTTTTTATTAAGCTTATAAAAAAGCTTAGCACCTTAGAACCTGAGTACCTTAGTATCTTAAATAATAACTACCAATCGTTTACCGTCAGCAATTTCAATATTCCATTTTGTTTCAATATCGGCAATGCTAACTTCTTCAATATTTACTTTTAATTTGTTTTGAGCGGCCAAAAGAAACATTTCAGGAAGAATTTCTGAAAACAATAATTTAACTTCTTCCTTGGTCCAGCTTCCTAGTCCTGAACCGGATAATTGCAAATCGACGCTTCTTAAAATTCCTGCAGATAATTGAATAGTATCTCCAGCCATTGAACCAATAGAAACGTACCGAACTTTATGAGTAAATGATCCGTTTCCCTTTAATGTCTTTAAAATTAATTCGGCAGAGTTTCCCCATAAATAATCCAAAACAATATCGATTGGTGAATTTTGATGAATTTCTTTAAGCTGAGAAATTATACTTTCGTCATGTTGTTTTAGAGGAATAATTTCGTCTGCGCCTAATTCTAAAAGTGTTTGAAGTGTTTTTTGATTTCTTCCGGTCACGATAATTTTCTTTGCGCCGTAATGTTTCGCAATCTGAATTGCCATTTGGCCCGTAAAACCTGTGGCGCCATTTATTAATACCGTTTCTCCGGGTTTTATTCCGGCTCTAAATCGCAACGCCATTGCTGAACCGGCAACCGCATTGGGCATTGCAGCGGCGGTTGCATCGCTGATTCCCTCAGGTAATTTTACCATTCTGTTTTTTTCTACAGTTGCTTTTTCTGCAATCGTACCGGCGATTCCACGAGCGTAAACTCTTGTTCCGTCTTCTAAAACACCAATGCAATCACTGCCAATTACAGTTCCGTTTGGATTTTCTTTTTCAGATGAATAATGATTACCGCTTACAATTCCTTTATCAAGATTGGTAATCGCTACGGCTTTTACAGAGACCAGAACTTCATTTTCACTATTTGAAATTGGATCTGCAAATTCTGCGTATTTTGGCATTTCGCCTTTTTTATAAACTACTGCTGCTTTCATAATTGTTATATTTTATGAAGCAAAATTAGTTTGCATTAAAAAGGGAGACGATAACATTTGTTATCAAATGAAAAAAGAAACAATTTGAATGTTTTTTAAACCATATAAAAATATTAAGTAAAACTTAAATCACTTATATATGTAATTGCTTTTATTTCTTAACCAATTTGCTTTTTATTCGGCTTAGGTGAACGGTGGTTACGCCGAGATAGGAGGCAATATAATGTTGGGGAACACGCTGCACAATTTGAGGTTTTTCTTCAATTAAATTAAGATAACGTTCGGTAGGGGAGTCTTTTATAAACGAAAAGAAATGTTTCATATAATCAAACGTACGCTGAAAATGCATATTGATTAATTTGTCACGAAGTTCCGGTATTTCCTTAATTTCTTCTATAATTTTATCCAGATCTTTTTTATGAACCCACCATAAAACAGATGGTTCAATGGTTTCTATAAATACCGGACTTGGAAATTTCTTTATAAAACTTTCGATAGAAGAAACACTCTGATTTTCGAAGAAAAACTGCGTTGTAATATCTTTTCCGTTATGGTTGAACCAAACTCTGATACAGCCTTTTTCGATATAAAATAACTTTTTTGAAATTTCTCCTTCTTCTAAAAGTGTTGTTTTTGCAGGAACTTCAAGACGATTGAAATAGCTTGTATATTCGAGCCATTTTGTATCTTCGACAGGGAATTTATTTCGGAATTGGCTGAACATTTATTATTATTTTTAAGGAACGTTATTCGATTGAAAATCTAATTCAAATCCTTTTCGACTTCAAACAACTGAACCTGACTTTTCAATCGCTCAATTAATAAATTCATCATTCGTTTGTTTAGACTTGATGAATTTCGAATGTAAGCGTCGTATTCTTCAATGGTAAAAAGTGCCATTATAATTCCTTTTAATGAATTACGAAACTTAATATCTTTTTGAATAGAATTTTCGATCGTCTGGATTTTCTTGTCTACGGAATAAGAATAAAAATCTGCTTTATTTTTCTTTATATAATTGATAAAAACGGCTATAAACAAATCGTTTTGGAGTTTTAAAATTGGCCTAATCGTTTCATTTTGAAACAACTCATCTGCCGAAGATTGCGCACTTACATTTCCTAAAGTCTCGCCTCTGAATTCTTTTAAAAAAGTGTCTCTATCTGCCATGTTTTTTCTTTAAATTTAGAAAAAAATAAAACACAAAACGCATTATAAACAAATTTTCACCATATAAGTCATGTTAGTTTATTTAAGCTTAACTTTAATTTCTTATATAGCTTATATGGTTTTAAAAAACGCGCTATGTTTAACAAAAATCTAATCGTTTCTTTATTGTTTGTTTTTCTAATTTCCTGTAATTCTAAGGAAGAAAAAGACAAATACAATTCTATTGTTTATCGTGCTGTAAATGGCAATGATACTGCGATTTTAACGGTTAACATGAACGACAAACGTTTTTATGGACGTTACGAAATATTGTATCATAAAATAGGAAAAGATTCGGGTGAAGTGCGTGGCGATATAAAAGGGGATACTTTACGTGGCGATTTTCATTTTATATCTAATGGAGGAAGCTGGAAAAGGATTCCGCTTGCTTTATTAAAAAAAGAAAATAAACTCATTTTAGGAAAAGGCGTGATCGGGACTTATTTTAATCTGCCGTGCTTTGTTCCGGGTGTTCCTATAGAGTATAAAAATTCAGAATTTGTTTTTGAACAGATAGAGAAATAATTTTTTTGTTTCAGGTTTTAAGTTTCATGTTTGCATTGTGAACTTAACCGTAAAGTTCGCAGAGATTTACGCTATCAACGCAAAGCTGTACTTTGCGAAGTGCGGTAACAATCATGTTCAAAGTAACCTGAAACATGAAACAAAGAAAACCTGAAACAATTATTTTTATTGATCCAGTCGCCCAATCTGCGACGGCAGTTCGAACATTTCCAAATCAAAATAAATAACCGAAGCCATAACGTGATCAAAAATATCAGACATTATATACTCATAATTTGCCCAACGTTTATCACTCGAAAAAGCATAAATTTCTAACGGAACTCCGTGTTCACTAGACTGCAATTGTCGGCACATAATGTGCATGTCTTTATTTAAACCTGGATGCGTTATTAAATACTGCATGATATATTTTCGGAACAAACCCAAATTAGTCATGTTTCGTCCGTTTAGTGACAACGATTTATCAATTCCCTGAGTAATGTTGTATTTCTCGATTTCGGCTTGTCTTGTTTCGATGTAAGAGGAAATAAGCTGAACGTTTTTCATGTGGTTCAAATCATCATTATTCAAAAAACGAATACTGCTGCTTTTTATCAAAATATGGCGCTTGATACGTCGTCCGTCTGACTTTTGCATGCCGCGCCAGTTCTGAAACGAATCTGAACTCAAAGCATACGTGGGAATCGTGGTGATTGTGTTATCAAAATTTCGAACTTTTACTGTCGTTAAATTAATTTCGATTACATCGCCATCGGCACCAAATTTATCCATCGTAATCCAGTCGCCAATACGAACCATATCGTTTATGGCAACCTGAACACTCGAAACGAATCCAAGAATAGTATCCCTGAAAATTAAGATGATTATAGCCGAAAGTGTTCCTAAAATAGTCAGTAATTCGCCTTTTTTGACCCCAAATAAAGTTGAAATAATAAGTGCAACACCAAAAATCCAGAGCACAATCATAATGACCTGAACAAAACTATCGATAGGTTTATCGCTGTATTCAGGCTTTTGTTTTAAATAATCCCGCAAAGAATTAAAAATAGTTCTGACAATCCATAAAGTGATCAAAACAATATAAACGCCTACGATTTTCCCAAAAAGGCCTTCCCAATATTCGTATTTATCTAAAATTATGGGAACGGCTTTATAAATAAAAAAAAACGGAATTAAATAAGCTGTGTATTTTGTTGTTTTGTTATGTACTAAATAATCGTCGAATTTGGTTTTGGTTCGCTGCGCAAAAACGGCCGTCATTGTAACTAAAACAAATTTTGCAACATAATATATAGCATACGCCAAAGCCACCATAAGGGCAATATTAATGACAAGGCTAATGTACGATGCAAAGTTGCGGCTCATTCCCCAATCCCGAAAAAGCGGATATAAAAAGTTGAATATTTTATCCAAAGGCTTATGCATTATTTTCCAGATATTTTTTCTCGATATAGAAAGTTCCAAACGGAATAAGCGAAGCAATAAGGATAATGGCAAATGTTTTTAAATCCCAGTTTTGTGATTTTTTAAGTAAAAATGCTAATAGTATGTAACCAATAAACAAAACGCCATGCGCCATTCCTAAAGGTCGTAATAATGTGTGATAAAGTTCAGGATTGTTTGTTTTAATAATCAGCATGTTGGCGAATAAAACTAAATAGGAGATTCCTTCTAAAATTGCGGTAACCTTAAAAATCTTGAGCATATATTGTTTTTTTGAATTTAAACGGGTAAAATTAAGTATTATGGTTGATTATTAGAGTATGAATAGCAAAAGTAATTTAACTTTGTAATCTTAAACTTTGATAATGAGCAAACGCGATTTAAAAAAATATTTAGCCGATTTAAATAAAGAACAACTCGAGGAACAAATTATTGAATTGTACGAAAAATTTAGTCCCGTAAAAGTGTATTATGATTTTGCTTTTAATCCTAAAGAAGATAAGCTTTTGCAGGAGTCAAAAGTGAAAATTTCGCAAGAGTATTTTCCCATCAAAAAACCAAATGCCAAATGGCGTCCAAAAGCCAAAATGCGACGATCTGTTGCTCAAAAAATCATCAAACATTTTATTTCTCTTGGAGTTGATTCCTTTATTATTGCCGATTTAATGCTGTACAATATCGAAATTGCGCAAACTTTCTCGTCTAACAATTTCATTAAGCAGGAATTGTTTTACAAAAGTATGTTTAATTCTTTTGAGCAAGCGTTAAATTTTGTTATTTCAAATGGAATTTTGAATGAATTTAAATCAAGAATCATTTTGATACAAGAGC
>Ga0247813_10000570_pt1 | contig 33112 bp, 31 predicted proteins | sample UWRJL169409C1_FD_180719 | JGI IMG/M metagenome (GOLD analysis project Ga0247813, IMG submission 180719) | Plant litter microbial communities from Arlington Agricultural Research Station in Wisconsin, United States - UWRJ-L169-409C-1 | ecosystem: Environmental > Terrestrial > Plant litter >... | reverse complement strand
CGTCGGCGTCGGTCCGCTGGCTTCGGCAAAGACAGCCAACTGGATCCGCAACAATGTGCCCGGCATCCATATCCCGGATGCGATCATCAAGCGGCTGGAAGGTGCGCAGGATCAGAAGAAGGAAGGTAAGCAGCTCTGCATCGATATCATCAACGAGGTGAAGGAGATCAAGGGCGTTTCCGGCGTGCACGTCATGGCTTACCGGCAGGAAGAGTATGTCGCAGAAATCGTCCATGAATCCGGCGTCCTCAAGGGACGCACGCCGTGGACACGCGAAGCCAACCCCGGCGACAGCCGCGTCGCCGAAAGGCTCGATGCGATCCGTGATGGCAAGCAGGAAAACCAAGAGGAAATGGCCGACGTCGCGGCGCACCGCCAGCACTGAACAACAGACAATTGTGGCGCGGCTGGCAGGCCATGCCTTTGACAAACCATCCCGGCGCCGATCACACCGCGCTCACCGACCCGAAGGATCAGACATGACCCGCACCATCGTTGCCTCCGCCACCCGCGAAATCATCATCGGCTTCGACCAGCCATTCTGCGTCATCGGTGAACGCATCAACCCGACCGGCCGCAAGAAGCTGGCCGCCGAAATGATCGTCGGCAATTTCGACACAGTGATCAAGGACGCGCTAGAGCAGGTGGCTGCGGGCGCCACCATGCTCGACGTCAATGCCGGCGTCACCTCCGTCAACCCGAACGAAACAGAGCCGGGCCTCTTGGTGCGCACCCTCGAAATCGTCCAGGGGCTGGTCGATGTACCGCTGTCGATCGACAGTTCGGTCACCGCCGCCATCGAAGCTGCGCTGAAGGTTGCCAAGGGCCGGCCGCTGATCAACTCGGTCACCGGCGAGGAAGAAAAGCTCGAAGCCATCCTGCCGCTCTGCAAGAAATACGACGTTCCGGTGGTCGCCATCTCCAATGACGAAACGGGTATTTCGATGGATCCGGACGTTCGTTTCGCAGTTGCGAAGAAAATTGTCGAACGCGCCATGGATTATGGTATCAAGCCGCACGATATCGTTGTCGATCCGCTGGTCATGCCGATCGGCGCCCTCGGCGATGCGGGCCGCCAGGTCTTCGCGCTCCTCTACCGCCTGCGCAACGAGCTGAAAGTCAACACCACGTGCGGCCTGTCGAATATCTCGTTCGGCCTGCCGCATCGCCACGGCATCAATGCCGGCTTCATCCCCATGGTTATCGGTGCGGGCATGACGTCGGCGATCATGAACCCCTGCCGTCCGCAGGAAATGGAAGCCGTTCGCGCGGCAAACGTCTTGAACGGGACCGACCAGAATTGCGGCACCTGGATCATGACCTATCGCGATCACAATCCGGCAGGCGGCCATGTGGCCCCTTCCGCAGCAACACCCGGCGCCTCCAGTGGCCGCCGCGGTGGCCGTGCTGGACGCGCCGGACCCCGGGCAGAAGAGCCGGCCGACGCAAAGGCGGAATAACCGCCAGAAAAGAGACATGATGTTTTTCAGTGCCGATCTGCTCGACGAGTTCGCCAGCCTCTGGTTCCAGGCCCCGATGGTCATATCCTCGCGCATGCAGGATTTTGCCCTGTCTGGCGGGTCAGCCACCGGCGCGGCGGAAGTCAGCCGGATGATCACCGAAAAGCTCTCGGCTGCCACCGAAAGCGTCATGGCGGTCAACATGGCCATGGCAAACGAAGGCATGATTGCCGCCACCGCGCTCGCGACCGGCACCTGCGCTGGCCTTGCCGGCGCATCCGACCGTGTTGCCGTGGCGGCGCTGAAACCATATGGCAAACGCGTCCGCGCCAATGCGCGGCGGCTCAGCGAATAGACGAAACTGCATAGGATGAACTGACCGTGTCCGCCCAGGAAAACAAAAGCGACCCCCTCGTCCTGTTCATGCCATCCGGCAAGCGCGGCCGTTTCCCCATCGGCACGCCGGTGCTGGACGCAGCGCGCTCGCTCGGCGTCTATGTCGAGAGCGTCTGCGGTGGCCGGGCGACCTGCGGGCGCTGTCAGGTCTCGGTGCAGGAAGGCAATTTCGCCAAGCACAAGATCGTCTCCTCGCTCGACCACATCTCCGTCAAGGGGCCAAAGGAAGAGCGCTACGAGAGCATTCGCGGCCTGCCGGACGGCCGCCGACTGTCCTGCTCGTCGCAGATCCTCGGCGACCTCGTCATCGACGTACCGCAGGACACGGTCATCAATGCGCAGGTGGTGCGCAAGGCCGCGACCGACCGGGTGATCGAGCGCAATGCCGCGATCCAGCTCTGCTATGTCGAGGTCGATGAGCCCGACATGCACAAGCCGCTCGGCGATCTTGACCGGCTGAAAGTGATGCTGGAAAAGGACTGGGGCTGGAAGGATCTGTTGATCGCGCCGCACCTGATCCCGCAGATCCAGGGCATTTTGCGCAAGGGCAACTGGGGTGTCACCGCCGCCATCCACCGCGATATGGACTCATCCCGCCCCTTCATCGTCGGCCTCTGGCCTGGCCTGAAGAACGAAGCCTATGGTATCGCCTGCGATATCGGCTCGACGACCATCGCCATGCATCTGGTCTCGCTGCTGTCCGGCCGCATCGTTGGATCTTCCGGCACGTCCAACCCGCAGATCCGCTTCGGCGAAGACCTGATGAGCCGCGTCTCCTATGTGATGATGAACCCGGATGGCCGGGAAGCCATGACCAGGGCTGTTCGCGAGGCGATCAATGTCCTGATCGGCAAGGTCTGCGCCGAGGGCGAGGTCGATCGCCACGATATTCTCGACATGGTCTTCGTCGGCAATCCGATCATGCACCACCTGTTCCTCGGCATAGACCCGACCGAGCTTGGCCAGGCGCCATTTGCGCTCGCCGTATCCGGCGCGCTGCAATACTGGGCGCATGAAATCGATATCGACGTCAATCGCGGCGCCCGTCTCTACATGCTGCCCTGCATTGCCGGCCATGTCGGTGCCGACGCCGCAGGCGCAACACTGGCGGAAGGCCCCTATCGCCAGGACCGGATGATGCTGCTGGTCGATGTCGGCACCAACGCCGAAATCGTGCTTGGCAACAAGGACCGTGTCGTCGCCGCGTCTTCGCCGACCGGCCCGGCCTTCGAAGGTGCTGAAATTTCCTCCGGCCAACGGGCAGCACCGGGCGCCATCGAGCGCGTCCGCATCGACCCGGAAACGCTGGAACCGAAATTCCGCGTCATCGGCGTCGATAAATGGTCGGATGAAGAGGGTTTTGCCGAGGCAGCCGCTGCCGTCGGCGTCACCGGCATCTGCGGCTCGGCGATCATCGAGGTCGTCGCCGAGATGTATCTCTGCGGCATCATTTCCGAAGACGGCGTGGTTGACGGCGGCATGGCGGCAAAGAGCCCGCGCATCCTGCAGAACGGCCGCACCTTCTCTTATCTTCTGCATGATGGCGACCAGCGCATCACGGTGACGCAGAACGACGTGCGCGCCATCCAGCTGGCCAAGGCCGCCCTATATGCCGGTATCAAGCTTTTGATGGAAAAGCTTGAGATCGAGCATGTCGATACGATCCGCTTTGCCGGCGCCTTCGGCTCCTTCATCGATCCGAAATACGCGATGGTTCTCGGGCTCATCCCGGATTGCGATCTCTCCGAAGTCAAGGCAGTCGGCAATGCTGCCGGGACCGGCGCTCTGATGGCGCTCCTCAACCGCGGCCATCGCCGCGAGATAGAGCAAACCGTCAGCAAAATCGAGAAGATAGAGACGGCACTTGAATCAAAGTTTCAGGAGCATTTCGTCTACGCCATGGCGCTTCCGAACAAGGTCGATACCTTCCCGAAACTGTCGGCGGCGGTGACATTGCCCGAACGCAAACAGCTCTCCGACGATGGCAGCGATGGCGGCGGCAGGCGCCGGCGCCGCAGCCGGGAATGAGCATCGCGAATCCTGATTTTGTGCCGGGAACCAAATGACCACGGCGGCGTTTTTGCGTGACCGTGGATCAGATGCTCTCTCAAAACCCGACGCAACGCTCGCGCGACGCCATACAGAAGGCGGCGGTGAAGCTCGTCTATCTCTCCAGTCTCAACGGCGGCATCACCCGCAAACCGGGCAAGCCCGCCTTTCTCTACTATGATGCCGATGGCAGGCGGATCGAGGACCGGGGCGAACTGGACCGCATTGCAGCGCTGGCCATCCCGCCTGCCTATACCGATGTGCTGATCTCGGTCGATCCGAACTCGCATCTGCAGGCAACCGGCCGGGACGCGCGCGGGCGCAAGCAATATCGTTATCATCCGGAATGGTCGGCCGAGCGCGGCAAGAGCAAATTTGCGCAATTGCCGGATTTTGCCGCGCGGCTGCCGAGGATCCGCGAGAAGGTCGATAGTGATCTGCGCCTGCGCAAGCCGGGCATGGAAAAGGCCCTGGCGACGATCGTCTGGCTGCTGGACAATCTCTATATCCGCGTCGGCAACGCCACATATGCCGCGGAAAACGGTTCCTATGGTCTGACGACGCTCAGGAATCGCCACGTCAAGATAGAGGGCTCCAGCGTTCATTTCAATTTCAAGGGTAAATCCGGCAAGGAATGGCGTCTCAGCCACCGCGACCCGCGCATCACCAAGGCAATCCGCATGCTGCAGGAATTGCCCGGCCAGCAGCTGTTCCAGTATCTCGACGAAGATGGCGGACGCCATGCGATCCGGTCGCAGGACGTCAATGCCTATATCCGCAAGGCCTCCGGTGCCGACTTTTCGTCGCGGCAGTTCCGCACCTGGGGTGCCACGCGGATGGCGGCAAAGGCCCTGGCTGCCGTCGAGCCAGGCCCGAGCCAACGTCAGCTGAAACGGCAGATCAATGATGTTGTGGACAGCGTTGCCGCGCGATTGGTCAACACCCGTGCCGTCTGCCGGTCGTCTTATATTCATCCGAAAGTCTTTGAGGATTTCGAGAGTGGCAGGCTCGCAGGTCTCCTGAAAATGCGGCCAAGCCGCAGCGAGACGCTGACACGCTGGATGGATGATGACGAGATCAGGGTGCAGCGCTGGCTGAAGAAGAGCGGCACGTAGGCACCGCCCTTGTCTTGCTTATTGCAAACCGACGAAAGCGGTCCGGACATGTTCGGCAACGGCAAGAACCGGCGGTGACGCGTTATCGACCACCTGCAGGCCGATATTGTAATGGCCGAGTTCCGGCAGGCCTTCAGCCTCGCCGAGCGCCACGAGATCGCCTTGGACGAGATAGCGCGGCAAAGGCGCAATCGCGAGATCCGCCTGAATGGCGGCGCGCTGACCCGTCGTATGGGCGCTGAGGAAGGCCACGCGGAACTTGCGGCCGGATTGCGTCAGTTGCTCCACGGCATCGGCGCGCCAGACGCAGCCATCTTCCCACATCGAGATCGGCAGCGGTTCGCGCGTATGCGCCGTTCCGCATTTTATACCGGCCCAGACGAGCTTTTCGGACACCAGGATTTCCCCGCCGCCGGTGTTTTCGCCGGCCATGCTGTTGAAGATGGCAATGTCCATGCGGTGTTCCTCGACACGCTTGCGCATGACGCTGCTGTTGCCGATGGTCACATCCACCGTAACGTTGGGGTAGGATTCGGAAAACCGCTTCAGCACTTCAGGCAGGATGCGCTCGCCGATATCCTCGGGCGCACCGACACGCACGACGCCGTTCATGTCAGGCAGAAGGAAACGCGACACGGCTTCGTTGTTGAGCGCCAGCATGCGCCGCGCGAACCCGAGCAGCACCTCGCCCTTCGGCGTCAGCGATACCGAACGGGCATCCCGCAGGAAGAGAACGCAGCCAAGCATTTCTTCGAGTTTCTTGATCTGCATCGAGACCGCCGAAGGTGTCCGGTAGACGGTCTCGGCGGCCGTCGTGAAATTTCCGGTCTCGGAAATGGCGACGAAGGTTTTCAGGATGTCCAGTTCGAGAAGCGGAAGGACATGCCGCAGCATCATGTTCATGGGAGCCTCACGGATCAGATTTTCTGAATAAGAACATCACTTCATTTCGTTTGATTGAACCTCAACGGAGGCCGATAGTCAAGTTGCAAACATCGAAGACGTTATGAAAGGAGCTTCCAATGTCCCTGCAAAACGACACGACAATGGTTGGCACGACCCGTATTTGGCCAACAGCCAATGGCTTCTCATTCTCCTTGCGCCAAATGTTTGAGCCCTTCGTCCAGCAACTGAGCGAAAGCCACCATGCTCGCAAAGTCGCGGAGACGCGCAAGGCAACCCGGCGCGAAATCACCCATCTGCCAGCCAGTCTACAACAGGATTTGGCTTTTTCCGATGGCACGGTGATCGCACTGGAGCAGCGTTAAGCGCGGGTCGCCAGATAACAGCCCTTGGAAACTCTAGCGCAGGCCTCTAAACTCACCGCCAGTGGCGCATAGCCGCTGGCCGGAAACGAGGGAGGAGCCTCTAAACCGTGAAATACCGCCTGCTTGCCGCCCTGTGTCTTGCGCCGCTGTTGCTGTTTGCCGTGGTTTTCCAGGGCGGAGCATTGGCAACGCGCAGCTATATGGACGAGGCATCGCTGCAGGCAAGCTCGGCCTTGCGCCTGGCGGTCTCGGCGCTCAGCGGACATCTCAGCCGCTACGAGCCCTTGCCGGCCCTGATTGCCGACCATGACGATATCAAGGAACTGATCGCCCATCCCGATGACAAGGCCCTGCGCGATGCGGCGGATGTCTACCTAAAGCATATCAACAGACTGCTGGAATCCTCCGATATCTATGTCATGACGCTGGACGGAAACACCATTGCCGCCAGCAATTACGATCAGCCGGCCAGCTTTGTCGGCCAGAATTTCAGCTACCGTCCGTATTTCCAGGACGCTGCCATCGGCAGGCAATCGCGCTTCTATGCGCTCGGCACCACCTCGCTGAAGCGCGGCTATTATTTTGCCTCGCCGATCCGCATCGGTGGCCGGATCAGCGGCGTCATCGTCTTCAAGGTCGATATCGATTCGATCGAAACCTCGTGGCGTGGCGGCGAGTACAAGATCTTCGTGTCCGATCCGGAAGGCATCGTCTTCATGACCGGCAGCCCGGAATGGCTCTATTCCAGCATCCTGCCGCTCAACAGTGCCCGCCTGCAAAGGACGCAGGCATCGCGGCGCTATGCCGAGGCGGAACTGAAGCCATTGCCGATCACCCGCAGCATGCTTGATGATCACGAGCTGATGACCATGACCTCTGCCGACCGCCGCGAATATCTGGTCCTGTCGCAATACATGCCCGAGGCCGACTGGACGGTGAATGTGCTGATGGACACGGCCTCCGTTCGCGCCCAGGCGCGCACCACCATCATCGCGATCGTGCTTTTCCTCTGCCTTGCCGGCCTTGCGCTCGCCATCGTCCTGCAGCGCCGTGCCCGCCTTGCCGAGCGCATGCGCATGCAGACAGAGGCCCGCAACGAGCTGGAACACCGCGTCGAGGAACGCACAGCCGACCTTGCGCTGGTCAACCAGCGGATCGAGGAAGAGATAGCCGAACGCCGGTTGACCGAACTGGAGCTGCGCAAGACCCAGGCCGACCTGATCCAGGCGGGTAAGCTCGCAGGTCTTGGGCAGATGTCAGCCGCCCTCTCCCACGAACTCAATCAGCCGCTGGCCGCTGCCAAGACCTATGCCGACAGCGCGGCGATGCTGATCGACCTGGAACGCGTGCCGGAAGCCCGCGACAATGTCCGGCGTATTTCCGGGTTGATCGATCGCATGGCCTCAATCAGCAGGCACCTGCGCAATTTCGCCCGCAAGCCGAACGAGAAGCTTGGCCCCGTGGCGCTCGATGCCGTCATCGCCGATACGCTGGAGATCGTCTCCGCCCGCCTGAAGACCGCCGATGCCGACCTGCTGATCGAGCTTGGCAACGATGCCATCATGGTCCATGCCGGTTTTGTGCGGCTGCAGCAGGTCCTCGTCAACATCATCACCAACGCGGCGGATGCGGTCGAAGGCCTTGCCGACCGGCGCATTCATGTCCTGGCGGAACGTCAAAACGACAAGATTATCCTGACGATCAGGGATCATGGACCGGGCGTGCCGGCGGCGATCACCGAGCGAATCTTCGATCCTTTCTATACCACCAAGGGCGTCGGTAAGGGGCTGGGTCTCGGCCTGTCGATCTCCTACAATATCGTCAAGGATTTCGGCGGCAGTCTCTCCGTCTCAGACCACCCGGAGGGGGGCGCCGTGTTCCGCATAGAGCTTGAGGCCGCAACCGCCGCCCGGGAGGCCGCCGAGTGAGCGATGCACGTGTGCTGCTGGTCGATGACGAAGAGGACATGCGCCGCTCCACCGCGCAGGCGCTCGGCCTGTTCGGACTTGATGTCGATACTCACGCCAGCGCCGAAGACGTGCTGGAACTGATCGGCTACAGCTTCTCCGGCGTCGTCATCAGCGATATCCGCATGCCCGGCATGGATGGGATGACGCTGTTGCAGCGAATCCGCGAGGTTGATGCGGAAATCCCGGTCATCCTCGTCACCGGCCATGGCGACGTGCAGCTGGCCGTCAAGGCGATGCGCGAGGGTGTCTACGACTTCCTTGAAAAACCGTTTACCGCCCAGCATCTGGCAGCCATTGCCCGCCGCGCGCTCGACCGGCGCAGCCTCGTGCTCGAAAACCGTCGGCTGCGCGCTGTTGCCGGCAAGCGTGACGATATCGAGGCAAGGCTGCCCGGCCGGACACAGGCGATGGTCGATCTGCGCTACCGGCTGCGCGCCATCGGGGCGACCGACGCCGACACGCTGATCATCGGCGAAACCGGCGTCGGCAAGGAAGTCGTTGCCCGCGCGCTGCACGATATCAGCGCCCGGGCCGACCGGCCGCTGATCGCCATCAACTGCGCCGCCCTGCCGGAAAACCTGATCGAGAGCGAGCTGTTCGGCCATGAGGCCGGCGCCTTTCCGGGGGCGCTGCGGCCACGCTACGGCAAGTTCGAACATGGCCGCGGCGGCACCATCCTCCTCGACGAGATCGGCTCCCTGCCCTTCGATCTGCAGGCCAAGTTTCTACGGGTGCTGCAGGAGCGCGTGATTACCCGGCTGGGCTCCAACGAGATCGTGCCGCTCGATGTCCGTTTCGTTGCCACCAGCAAGGTCAATCTCGAGGCGGAAGTTGCCGCCGGCCGGTTTCGGGCCGATCTTCTCTACCGCCTGAATGTTGCGACGCTGCATGTGCCATCGCTGGCACAGCGAAAGGCCGATATCCCGCTGCTGTTCCTGCAGCTGGTCAGGGAGGCCGCCGCCCGTTACGTGCGCAACGATATCGATGTGCCCCCAAGCCTGATTACCGAGATCGCCGAGCGCGCTTGGCCCGGCAATGTCCGAGAGTTGCGCAACGCTGCCGACCGGCTGGTCCTTGGCCTCGACCTGAAGCCCGATGAGGCAGAGGCGCGACCGGAAAAACAGCGCCTGGCAGACAAGGTCGCTGACTTTGAACGCGGCATCATCGCCAGCGCTCTTGCTGCCCATGGCGGCGCGTTACGGCCGGTTTATGAGCTCCTCGGTATCTCTCGAAAGACGCTCTACGAGAAAATGCAGAAATACGACCTCGATAAAAAGCTGTCCGTCGGAGATGACGACTACGCTGTTTGATGGCGCAATGGGTGGAAATCCACCCACGCTTTGCGGCATATGTTCCCAATCTTACCCATGCTGCGCTGCACCGTTTGCGAAATTCTAAAAATGCGCTCGCTAAATGGTTGCTGCTTTCCCGTCCTGCTCCACAAATGAGGCATCCAGAATCGGCGCGGGAGGAGCTGCGCCGGCTGGCAACATATTTCATTCGGGAGGACTTCGATGAAAACCCTGACAGCCATTTTTGGCATGACGGCCCTAGCTGCCGTTTCGCTTATTTCCATTTCTGCCAGCGCTCAGACCTATCCGGACCGCACGATCACCATGGTCGTTCCCTTCTCGGCCGGTGGACCGACCGATACGGTTGCGCGCCTTGTTGCCGAATCCATGTCGAAGGATCTTGGCCAGCAGATCGTCGTCGAGAACGTCGGCGGCGCCGGCGGTTCGCTCGGTGCCGGCCGCGTGGCCCAGGCCGATCCAGATGGTTACACGGTTCTCTTGCACCACATCGGCATGGCCACCAGCGCCACGCTCTACCGCAAGCTTGCCTATGACACGCTGAACGCCTTCGAATATGTCGGCCTCGTCACCGACGTGCCGATGACGATCGTCGCCCGCAAGGATTTTGAGCCGACAGATCTCAAGGGCCTGATCGATTACGTTAAGGCCAACAAGGACACGGTCACCGTTGCCAATGCCGGCATCGGCGCTGCCTCGCATCTCTGCGGCATGATGTTCATGAGCGCCATCGACACGCCACTTGTCACCGTTCCCTACAAGGGCACCGGCCCGGCAATGACCGACCTGCTCGGCGGCCAGGTCGATATCATGTGTGACCAGACCACCAACACCACCAAGCAGATCCTCGGCGGCACGATCAAGGCTTACGCCGTCACCTCGCCTGCCCGCCTGCCGGTCCTGCCGGATGTCCCGACAGCGGCAGAAGGCGGTCTGGCTGACTTCCAGGTTGGCATCTGGCACGGCGTCTACGCGCCGAAGGGCACGCCGGCAGAAGCCACCGAACGCCTGTCGAAGGCGCTTCAGGTTGCCCTGAAGGACCCGAACGTCGTTGCCCGCTTCGCTGAACTCGGCACTGTTCCGTCTTCGGAAGCCGACGCGACACCGGCAGCGCTGAAGACCAAGCTCGAAAACGAGATCGCCCGCTGGAAGCCGGTGATCGAATCCGCTGGCCAATACGCCGACTGATTATTGCCACGATAGGTCATAGGCCCGTCCGCCTTCCTCTTTCCTGAAAGAGGAAGGCGTCTGCCCAATGTCAATTCGACAGCCATTTGGACAGGATGGTGGGCAGAGGAAAACCGGGCTGAAATAGAGGAGGCATCATGAAATCCTTATCTTTCGATACCACCAACGCGCTATGCGGCGCGCTCTTCATCGGACTGGGTGGCTTTTTCATCTACCAGAGCCTCGGCCTTGAACTGGGCACGGCGTTCAAGATGGGACCGGGGTACTTTCCGCTGTTCCTGGCCGCCATCCTGACGCTTCTCGGCATCATCATCATTGTTCAATCGACCCGTGTCGAAGGCGAACCGCTCGGACCTGTCGCTTGGCGCGGCATGCTGTTCATTCTGCCGGCGCCGATCTTTTTCGGACTGACCGTGCGCGGCCTCGGCTTCGTGCCGTCGCTGTTCTTCACCGCCCTGATCGCCTGCTTTGCATCCCAGCGCATGAAGCCGCTGACGGCACTGGCGCTGTCGGTGGCGCTGACGATCTTTTCGGTCGCCGTGTTCAGCTACGCGCTCGGGCTGCCCTTCCAGCGCTTCGGCCCCTGGGTCAGATTGTAGGACATCACGATGGATCTTTTCAGCAATCTCGCACTCGGCTTCTCCACGGCCGGCTCGCCCGAAAACCTCCTCTTTTGCCTGATCGGCGTGCTGCTCGGCACATTGATCGGCGTTCTGCCCGGCATCGGTGCCACGGCGACCATCGCCATGCTTTTGCCGATCACCTTTCAGCTGGAACCCGTGTCCTCGCTGATCATGCTCGCCGGCATCTACTACGGTGCGCAATATGGCGGATCGACCACCGCCATCCTGATCAATATGCCCGGCGAATCCTCGTCTGCCGTCACCGCTATCGACGGCTACCAGATGGCCCGCAAAGGCCGGGCGGGTGCCGCCCTTTCCATCGCAGCGCTGGGATCGTTTTTCGCCGGAACGGTTTCGACCTTCCTGGTGGCGATCTTCGCCCTGCCGCTGACGGCTATCGCCCTGCAATTTGGCGCGGCCGAATATTTCTCGCTGATGATCGTCGGCCTCGTCTCGTCGATTGCGCTTGCACACGGTTCGATCGTCAAGGCGTTGGCCATGGTGGCGCTGGGTCTCCTGCTGGGTCTCGTCGGCACCGACATCTACACCGGCACCCCACGCTTCACGCTCGGCATCCGTGAATATGCCGACGGGTTGAATTTCGTCGCCGTTGCCGTCGGCGTCTTCGGCGTCGCCGAAATCCTGCGCAATCTCGAGGGCGAAAAGACCCGTACCGTGCTGATGGCCAAGGTCAGCGGACTTTTGCCGACGCGCGACGATTTCAAGCAGATGGTTGCACCGGTGCTGCGCGGCACCGCAATCGGCTCCGCACTTGGCATTCTACCTGGCGGCGGTGCCATTCTTGCGGCTTTCGCCTCCTATACGGTGGAAAAGCGCATGTCCAAGCATCCGGAGGAGTTCGGCCATGGCGCGATCGCCGGGGTCGCCGGCCCCGAATCGGCCAACAATGCCGGTGCCCAGACCTCGTTCATTCCGCTGTTGACGCTCGGCATTCCCGCCAATCCGGTGATGGCGCTGATGGTCGGTGCGATGATCATCCAGGGCATCGTGCCCGGCCCGAACGTCGCAGTCGAGCAACCCGCGCTGTTCTGGGGCATCATCGCCTCGATGTGGATCGGCAACCTGATGCTGGTCATCCTCAACCTGCCGCTGATCGGGCTGTGGGTAAAGCTCTTGACGATCCCTTACTACGTGCTCTTCCCGATCATCATGGCCTTCTGCTCGATCGGGGTCTACAGCGTCAATTCCAACGTCTACGACCTCTACGCCGTCGCGTTCTTCGGCCTGGCGGGTTATGCGCTGGTCAAGCTGCGCTGCGAACCGGCGCCTCTCCTGCTCGGTTTCGTGCTCGGGCCGCTCTTGGAGGAAAACCTCAGGCGGGCGATGATCCTGTCGCGTGGCGATGCCACGACCTTCATCACCCGGCCGATCAGCGCCATCCTGCTGCTGATCGCCCTTGCCGTGCTTGTCGTCGTCTTCCTGCCGGCGGTCAAGGCCAAGCGCGAAGCGGTGTTTCAGGAAGAGGATTGATCCCCGGCCGCTCGACGCATGTTGACGTTCTTCAACGATCGCCGGCAGTAATAACGGCCGGCGAATCGCCGAACAGCCTGCGCAGAAATGAACAAAGGCCGGTCTCTCGACCAGCCCTTCAAAAAGTTCCCGATGATTTCAGCCACCGGCTATTGGTGTTTAATGGCCACCTGCTCGTTAGCGGTATTAGCGCCTTATGCTGCTTCGACGCCATTCTTGCCGTCTTCGTGCTTTCTGATGCCAGCTCCTGTCGAGGCTTCAATCATTGCCATGTTGATGATGTAGCTCAACAGGACATTGCACTGGTTGTCGGCGAGAAGTTTTGCGGCATTGAGAAGATCGACGATATGGGACTGTGGTTTCATCGGATGCTCCAGTCATGTCACCATTGACGCTTCATCGTTGTCTATTTTAGCACTTATTTTCAACTGTGGATAATCATCAATGAAAGTTGCCAGTGGCAGAGCACAAAACCCCTAGAGGGTATAAGCGCATGGTTTGACAGTAAGAAAATCATGAGAATACTTGTCTTCTATTCGATTCAGAGAACCCCAAATGACATCCGGCCCAATCTTTAGCGATGCGCAACTCAAACTCTGGCTGCGGCGCGTCAAGACCGAAATGTCGAAGGGAACACCGCCAGAAGCAGCTCTCGATCTGGTCAAGGCAGCCATGAACGCACAGACCGCAGGAGAAACTCAACCTTTGCCGGCCGTGGACGTTCCGCAAAAATCAGCGAAAAAATCCTAGAAACGCCTCCGCAAGCGGTCACATTTGCTAATGTCTGAAGGTACATCGCAAAGGCATTCCGGCCTCCAGATACATCATGATTATTGATGCAAGAGATCAATTATATTCGCTTGAATGATGAATGGCCGTGCGGCATTACTATCTCATGGTCGCGACCTTTTGATCCCTCCCAGTCAAAAGGAACCAGAACAATGGCATTCTTCAGTTTAGAACATAGCTCCAAGCCAAGGCATTCGTCCTTTGCTTCGATCCTTTTCGGCCTGCGTGCGCGTGCTGTCGCTTCGTGGAAGCGTCGTCGTGCCGAGCGGGCCTTGGAAGGCCTCTCCTACGATACCTTGAAGGACATCGGCTTCCCATCCGCCGATAGGACCATTGGAGTTGCATCGAAACGATGATGCAGGCAGCAACGGTCTGTGACGGTCAGCCGTGTCCAAAAACCGTCTATCGTTTTTAGCAAAGGGCATTTCGGCCATGATGGCGGAATGCCCTTTTTGCTTGTTGAGCGCTTCACAATTCGTATGGCCTATTTCCGACACTTCTCAATGCCGCCGCTACAGGTCGCAAACTGTCGGTAACACATCCGGAAACGGGTCGTAAGAACCGGCTGCAACTCGCAGACGCAAGACGGGAATGCGACATTTCCGTCGTTGATAACGAAGCTTTTGGCCGTTTTCTGACCATTTTGCCGCTTTCGGCGGCACGCTGCCCAAAAGCACCGGTATTTATTTCTTCCCAGTCGCTGGCGTCCATGTCAATGTCGCGTTCAGGAAAGCTCGATAGCGCTTTTCCACGTGACAAATGCGACATCTGCGGCGCATGGGACCTACGATGAACAAGCCACTGACCAAAAAGCGATCTCTCGTCTTCTTCCTCGTGCCCAACTTCTCGATGCTGCCGTTTTCTGCGGCGATCGAAACGCTGCGCATTGCCAACCGCATGCTGGGCTACGAGGCCTATACGTGGCGCCTTTCCTCCACGGACGGCACGCAGGTGCTCTCGTCCAGCGGCATCGGCCTTGAGGTCAATACCTCGCTTGCCGACGAACGGAAATTTCTCGGCGGCGAAAACCGCCCCTCGATGGTGCTGGTCTGTTCCGGCATCTACGTCGAAGACTTCAACAACAAGTCCGTCAATGCCTGGCTGCGTGAAGTCTATAATCGCGGTGTCTCGGTCGGGAGCCTCTGTACGGGCGCCCATGTGCTGGCGTCTGCCGGCCTTTTGACGGGCAAGCGCTGCGCTATTCACTGGGAAAACCTGCCGGGCTTCGCCGAAACCTTCCCTCAGGTCGATGTCTATGCCGATCTTTATGAAATCGACAGCAACATCTACACCTGTGCCGGCGGCACCGCCTCGCTCGACATGATGCTGAACCTGATCGACCAGGATTTCGGCGAGAACCTTGTCAACCGCGTATGCGAACAGGCTCTGACCGACCGCGTGCGCGGCCCGCATGACCGCCAGCGGCTGCCGCTGCGCGCCCGCCTTGGTGTCCAGAATGCCAAGGTCCTGTCGATCATCGAACTGATGGAAGGCAATCTCTCAGAACCATTGTCGCTTCTCGAGATTGCCGACGGTGCCGGCTTGTCGCGCCGCCAGATCGAGCGCCTGTTCCGCCAGGAAATGGGCCGCTCCCCTGCCCGCTACTATCTGGAAATCCGCCTCGACCGCGCCCGGCATCTGCTGGTTCAATCGGCCATGCCGGTAGTCGAAGTGGCAGTGGCCTGCGGCTTCGTCTCGGCGTCGCACTTTTCGAAGTGTTATCGCGAACTTTACAATCGCTCGCCCCAGCAGGAGCGCGCCGAACGCAAGCTGACGCTGCAGGCGGCGCGGTAAAATACTCCATATGACAACAACGGCGCGCGCGGCAATAGTCTGCGCCGCCTATGCCTCACGATGCCATGGATTTGAGCAGGGTCAGTTCCGAGACGATCCGGTTGCGGCCGTCATATTTTGCCATATAGAGAAACTGATCGGCTGCATTCAGATAGTTGTCGAAGGATTCGAGCCCCTCGATCGTTGCAAGACCGATGGATACCGTGACCGACAATTCCTCGTCATCGGCAACCACTTTTGCCTGCGCCAGATCAAGCCGCAGGGTTTCGCAGAAATCGCTGGCGGCTGCGACATCAAGCCCGTTGAAAAGCACCCCAAACTCTTCGCCACCAAGGCGGGCGAGCAGATGATCCTCTCCGACAAGCGCACGCAGCCGCTTGGCAACGGCTTTCAGCACGAGGTCGCCAACCTCGTGTCCGTAGGTATCGTTCAGCCGCTTGAAATGATCGATGTCGAGGATGGCAATCGAGGTCGTCTCACCCCGCCGCAGGCACTGCTCGACAAGCCGGGGCCCATGCTGGAAAAAATAGCGGCGGTTGTAGATGTCGGTCAGATAGTCGCGTGCGGCGATCCCATGCAGAGCCTGGATGCGCTTCTGGATGCTGGCAACCTGAAACACCCGGCTGTTGAACTCATCCACCAGGAACGGCTTATGGATGAATTCGGTACCGCCGCTTTGAAGGAACCGCGCCGCTTGCTGACGATCGCTGATAGCAGCCAAGGCGATGACGCTTAGCGTATCCTCACCATATCGCTGGCGGACTTCGGCAAGCAGCCTATAGGCGGTCATGTCGGACAGGCTAAAATCGGTTACGACCAGATCGAAACAATCGCTCGTATCGAGCAGATGCAACGCTTCGATGCCGCCGCTCGCCGGCGTCACGCAAAACTGCTGTTGCCGCAGATGCCCCAGAAGCTCCGCCCGCGACACCGGATCGGAATCCACCAGCAGGACATTCGTCCTGACATTGGTCAGCGCCCGATCGACGACGGAAATCACATGGCTGATGGAATCAGGCTGGCTCTTGATGACGCAATCGACCACCTTGCGGCAGAGGATATCTTCACGCGTGCTGTTGTTGAACGACCCCGTGAAGACGATTGCGGCGATGTTTTGCGAAATCACATATTCAAGCGCTTCGCAATTCGGCGCGTCCGGCAGATTGAGATCAAGCACCGCGACGGAAAATTCACCATCCGCGGTTTCCACAGCCTGCCGCAGCGCGGCCAAGGAGCCGCAATGCGTGACTTCGACGCCATGCGCAGTCTCCAGACCGTGCTTGAGAACCGTAGCAAACATACGGGAATCCTCGACCAGAAGCATTCGTTTCCCCGAATGTTTCTGGATATGGTTTCCCCGCGCCGGCGCCTTGCGAAAGCTCACGTGCCATCAATCCCATAGTGAGCCCAGGGCGTTCCTGTTAACGAACGCTGGCTCTCATAAATTACCGTTATGCGGATAGTTGCCCTGATAGAAGCAGAGCAAGCCCCTAGTCCCTTCATTGCATTCAACTGGCATGCGCTTGCGATTTGGTTAAATCATCAGGCTGAATAATCAAGAATGGCACCGGAAACACAAAAATGTCACATTTCCGGCGGCCCTAAATTCTAATTTAGAAACATACTTTTATACGGAAGCTTTCTTTGCAATTTTTGCACCCAAAGTCTGGATTTTTGTCAATGTATCCAGGTTCTGGTTCACGCGGCAGTAAAACTCTTCATTGACGAAGGGGCGCAACATGAAATCGTTGCCGCCAGCCTTCAGAAACCGTGCCGACAACAACCGGTTGGCCGAGGACGACACACCGATAATACGCAACTGATGCGGGCCATAAGTGCTACGGATACGGCGGGTCAGTTCGAAACCGTCGATATCGGGCATGTTGTAGTCGGTGATCACCAGGCCGATATCCGGATGCTTCTTGAGCAATTCAAGCGCAGCAGCGCCGCTCTCAGCCGAACTGGTGCGGAAATTGTAGCGCTTCAACTGCGTCGTCAAAAGCGCACGCGCAGTCGGGCTATCATCGACAATCAGGACATGGTGCTGATGATTGGTCAGGAAGCGGCAGACGGACTCGGCCAGCATATCGACCGCGAAAACGCTATCCTTGATAACATAGTCGACGATATCCTTGGCGAGGATCGTTTCGCGGGTGTTTTCCTGAAAGGTCCCGGTAAAAACGATCGTCGGCACGCTCATGTCGATGAGATAGGACAGAGCTTCCCCGTTTTCCGCGCCGGGCAGATTGATGTTGGAAATGGCGAGCGTTGCCGGAAACGAGGCGTTCTCGACGGAGAACTGCAGATCGTCATAGTCACGGCAGACGATCACGTCGATGTCAAAAAGCTCCTTCAGCCTCTTGGAGACCATGGCGGAGAAGAGATTGGAATCTTCGGCAAGCACAATACGATGCTGCTGCAAGGATTCACCGGAATAGTACATTCCGGACACGCCGAAAAATGACATTGATCGCCTATTTGAAAAGTTGTCCCCGAGGCCAAGCTACGCAGAAAGGTTTTCGCAGTCGTTAACTGCTTGCTGAAATAAGCGGCGGTATTCCGGCAAATGAAAAGCACGCAAGACCGCCGGTTTTCAATGTCATTGGCAATAACGACGGGCCACATGGCGCGCCGTCGTTTCATCAGATCGACGTTGCCGCCACCCAGAAATCAACACGCCATCGACACGGCATCGAAACAGGATGAGCGATCCCGGTGCTATTTCACAACGGCCGATCCGTTGACGATCTCGATGGTCTCATCGCCCTGCAGGCCGATACGGTCACCGCTCGGCGTCGTGATGAAACAGCCGCTCGGGCAGATCGATTCCGTGCCGCCTGCGCTGATGGCGACTTCCATGCGGCTTTCGCCCTCAACGACGACAAGCACCGCCGCATCGGCATCCTTGTTGGTCACCGTCGCGGACAATGCCGGAAGGGACATCATGACAGTCAGAACACATGCACTTACGAATGTTTTCATTGCCCATCAGCGCTATAGCGCCGCCCCTTTTTGAGCATCCCGCTACCCGGGTGATAACCCCGGAAAAGACAAGACGCCTTTTCACCCCGCATTAGACTAACGCACAGAAGTGAAATTGCATGATAAATATTGCGGGGCGGCTGAATAGAGGCTGAATAGCCCGGATAACCAGCGTTCATCTGCGAAGGCCGCTTGGCGCAGGGGAGCGATCTTGCCCCACACTAGGACAGACTGTACCGGTGACGCCAGCAGCATGCGCATGACGAAGAACGCGGCGCATATCTGGCCGATGATTCCATGGCACGGAAGCCGCAGAGAGGCTCAGTTCTTTGACGGCCGCGTAAAGAACTGCTGGAACAGTTCCTCCGACCTCTGGAGGCCCTCATTCGTCAAGATCAGGGATTTCGACTTACCGACCGGATCGCTGATGAAGCCCTTCTTGTGAAGACGGCCCGTCGTTTCCCAGTCAAAGCCTTTCCAGGCGTAGCGCTCGTCGTGAAGCGTCAGCCTCAACAGCGCCAGAACCACTTCGTCGATCTTGTCCTCGTCGATATCCATTCAGCGACCTCACCCCCGGGGTTACTGAAAATCTGCGGCCTTCGCCGGAAGGATAGATCGAACTCCCTCAACCGGCAAATTAAAAGCTTTTGGCGAAAGGAAAAAGGCGCATCCGCTCACGTGAGCCGATGCGCCGGATCGTTTCGGGCAACCGAGTGAATATCAGCTCTTCGGCTTCAGGTTTTCCGGGTCATAGAGCGGCTTGTAGCCGATCCCGACCACCTCGACCGGGTAGGTCTCGGCAAAATACTCGATGTTCAGCTTGCGGCCCACCTGGCAATAGGCATGAGGAAGATAGGCGAGTGCGATGTTCTTGCCGATGGTCGGGCCAAACGCGATGGAGGTCGTGTAGGAACGCCGGCCGAGGTCGTCGATCAGCACCGCACCGGTTTCAGGGTCCATGACCGGCAGGTTGCCGAGCGGGTAGCGCTTCACCCCGGTCTTGTCGGTGTTTTCCGTCATCAAGAGCGTGCAGAGCATGGCGGGCTGATGTTCGCGCGCCTTATACTCCAGATGTTTCTCCTTTCCGCGGAAGTCGGCTTCCTTAACCTTCGGGCGGGCAAGGTCGGCCTCGATGAGGTTGTACTGGGTGAGAAGGTCCGCATTCTGCAGACGCAGGCTCTTTTCCATGCGGCGCGAATTGGCATAGGTCTCGACACCGAAGGCCATGACGTCGGTTGCCCGCAGTGCATCCCAGACAGCCAGGCCGTCCTCGTATTTCATGTGCAGTTCCCAGCCCTGCTCGCCAACATAGGAGATGCGGAAGGCGGTCACCGGCTTGCCGCCGATCTCGATCTGCTTGATCGCGGCGAAGGCGAAGTTTTCCGCATCAAGCCCCGACGGATCGGTGACGACCTTCTTCAGCGTCTCGCGGGCATTCGGCCCCCAGATGCCGATGGTGATGAATTTTTCGGTCACATCGGTGATGGTGACATCAAGGCCCCGGTCTTGCGCAACGCGGCGCATGTAGTGGAAGTCGCGCGGGCCGGCGTCGGCGCCGTTGATCAGACGGCAGCGGTCGGCCATGCGGATGACGGTGAAGTCGGCGCGCACCATGCCCTCGTCATCGAGGAAGTGGGTGTAGATGCCCTTGCCGATATTGCCGTCGCCGCCGATCTTGGCAGCGCACAGCCATTCGAGCAGCTCGACATGATCCGGTCCCTCGATGTCCACCATATGGAAATGCGAGAGGTTGACGATGCCGCAATCGTCGGTCATCGCGAGATGCTCGGCGTTGGAGACGCGCCAGAAGTGGCGATTGTCCCACTCGTTTTCGCGCACCGGAACCTTGTCGCCATATTTTTCCAGGAGATGCTCGTTGGCGGCGTAGCCGTGGGCACGCTCCCAGCCGCCGAGTTCCATGAAATAGCCGCCGAGTTCCTTTTCGCGTTCGTAGAACGGTGAACGTTTGATGTTGCGCCCGGTACCGTAAGGCTCGCGGTTGTGTACGGCCGGGAAATAGATTTTCTGCGCGGCCTCGTAGGTGCGGCCCTCGATAAATTTTTCTTCCAGCTGGTGCGGGTAGAAGCGCGCATAATCGATACTGTTGTGGTCGACCTCGGTGCGCCCATCCGTCATCCAGTCGGCAATCAGCTTGCCGTAGCCGGGGCCGTCCTTGACCCAGATGGCAACGCAGTACCAGAGGCCGCGCACCTTCTGGCTCTCGCCGCACGAGGCGCCGCCACCGGCGGAGACTTGCAGCAGACCGTTGAACGAGTGGCTTTCATTATAGCCGAGCTCACCCAAAATCGGCGTCAGCTCCATGGCGCGTTCGAGCGGTTCGAGGATCTGCTCCATGTCGAGGTCGCGCTGCGATGGCGACAGGCGCGCCTCATGCTTTTCCAGAATGTCGCGCGGGTGGCAGAGGCGTGGATTGGTGGTCTCGTAGTAACCCCACTCGATCTGACCGCCCTCTGTGGTCTTCGGGTCGCCAGTATCGCGCATATAGGCGGAGTTGCCCTGGTCGCGCAGCAGCGGAAAGCCGATTTCCTTGCCGGTGCCTTCGAATTCGTTGTACGGGCCGAAAAAGGTGAGCGGGTGATCGACCGGCATGACCGGCAGGTCCTCGCCGACCATTTCGGCAATCAGGCGGCCCCAGATGCCGGCGCAGACGATGACGTGGTCGGCCATGATCGTGCCGCGATGGGTGACGACACCCTTGATACGGCCACCCTCGACGATCAGCGACTTCGCCGGCGTGTTGCCGTAGACCTGCAGCTTGCCCGATTTTTCTGCAGCATCGACCAGTTTTCCGGCCACGGTCTGCGAGCGCGGCACGACAAGGCCGGCGTCGGGATCGAACAGGCCGCCCATCACCTGATCTTCCTCGATCAGCGGGAACAATTGTTTGATTTCAGCCGGCGAGACATAGTGCGCGCGGGTGCCAAAAGCCTTGGCGGAGGACAGCTTGCGCTTGATCTCTTCCATCCAGGTGTCGTCGCCAGTTCGCGCAACTTCGAGGCCGCCGATACGGGCGTAGTGGCCCATCTTCTCGTAGAAATCGATCGAATACTGGGTCGTCCAGACCGAGAGATAATCGTGGCTGGTCGTGTAGCAGAAGTCGGACGCATGCGCGGTCGAACCGATGTCGGTCGGAATGCCCGACTTGTCGATACCGACGATATCGTCCCATCCACGCTCGATCAGGTGATGGGCAATCGACGCACCGACGATGCCCCCCAACCCGATGATGACTACCTTCGCCTTTTGCGGAAACTCTGCCATTGCGTGCGACCCTGATTGAATATTGAAACCGGATTTTAGAGTTTGCGCCGACGACAGTAGAGCCTGTCTACGACATAATCATCATGCTGCACGACCAGAGCCGGGCAGTCCGCAAATTGGATGGAGCAACGGTTGCACGATGGAGCCTGTTTACATGGAAGCACGCAGGTGAACACCGGCCCGATCCGTGGACACTCACCGTTTGACCAATCGAGACCATCAATCCTTGTCGCCCACTGCATCGACGGTGACGCGCCTTGGCCGCCTTTGCGTTCCACTGCGCCTGAAAGCTTCCTCGGCAGGCTGTGCCGTCTCCGCCGGACCTGCGGGGCCACTCTGTTGCGCCACAGCATCGGATTCCGGGCCAGGCGGCAGCGGTTCCGGCTCCAGCTCTTCTTTCGGAAAAGGCGCGCCGAGCCCCTCGTCCTTGAACCGCTCGTAGATCGCCAGGCGCAGATCGTTGCGCACGCCGTTGCCGTTGACGATGTCGGCGAGGTAGACGCGCAATTCGAACGTCATGGTCGCGTCGCCGAAAGCACTGAACACCGCCTGCGGTTCCGGGTTCTTCAAGACCAGCGGATGCGTGGCGGCAATCTGCAGCAGCGTATCCATGACCTGCCGCGGCGCGCTGTTGTAGCTGACGGTCACCGGTATGTCGGAGCGGCCAAGCTTGTTCTTGTGCGTCCAGTTGCCGACGGACGCGTTGATGAACAGCGAGTTCGGCACCATGATCGTCTGGCGCTGGAAGGTCTCGATCTCGGTTGCGCGAACGGAGATGCGCTTGACGAAGCCTTCGGTGGTCCCTGTAACCACCCAGTCGCCCACCTTGAACGGCCGCTCAACGAGAAGGATAAGCCCCGAGACGAAATTGGAGACGATGTTCTGCAGACCAAAACCGACGCCGAGGGACAAGGCACCGGCGACGAGAGCCAGGCTCGATAGATCGAACCCCGCCGCTGAAACGCCAATGAGGCCGGCAAGACCAATGCCGAGATAGCCGACACCCGTCTTGACGGAGTTGCGAACGCCGGTATCGACGCGGCTGCGCGCCATGACATTGCCGTCCAGCCAGCGCTGGAACCAGCGTGTGATAATGTAGCCGGCTGCAAACATCAGCATCCCGGCGAAAATGCCGACGATCGAGATCGTGATGCTGCCAATCTTGATTTCGGTGAAGATGCGGTAGGCCCAGGCTTCGATATCGGCGATCTGAAAGCCCCACTGCAGCAGGATCAGCGGAATGAAGAACAGGACCACCAGCACATAGATGCCAAGACCGGCGGCAAGTCCCGCCTGGTCCAGGGCCACCTGCCCCAGCCCGAAGCGCTTTTCGAGATAACGCCCAACGACCGTATCGGCGAGCGCGTTCTGCTTGGCGACGGCCTTGCCGGTGAGAATGCCGATATACATCGTCACCAGGATGGCACCGGTCATGACAATCTGCGTGGCGATGAAGCGGGCAAGCCCGACATAGCCCCCCAACGTTGCAATGATCAGCGCAACACCCGTCAGAACAAACAGCAGTTTGACGGCCCGTGGCCAAGGCCTGCCCTGGCCATCCAGCGTCTCACCAGCAGGAACAATCGGCTTGATCAGCGACATCGCCATCAGGATCAGGCCGATAATGATCGAGGCAATCAGGCTCTTGACCACAGTGAAGACGACGGGCGAGCCCATCACTTCGCTGATCGTGCCCGCCAGATAATCAAGCCCGTTGACGACCGTCATGGCGAAGATCGACCACACGAGCAGGCGCGCGCCGCGATCGGAAACCCGCACCAGTCGCCAGGCATTTTGCTTGGGCGCCAGAACGGCGTTAGAAAGCGTCGAGACGAACATCAATGCGACGCAGATTGCCAGAGTGACCGATATGATCGGTGCAATATCCGGCCGCAGCACCTTGAAGACCTGCAGGAAAAAATAACTGGTGGAGGCAAAGACGCCCATCGCCAGGGTCGGGATCATTGTCGACCAGAAAGCCACAGAAAGGCGAGTAATATAGCCCGGTTCCTCGCTGACGGCCTGGCGATCAATGAGCGGGAAAAACACCCTGCGTGTTACGGCAAGCAGGACGAGTGCGGCGCAAAGAGACAGAAACAACGCCGAAAGAAGCTGCAGACGCTTGAAGTTCCAGGCAAATGTCAGCCAGCTACCGACGGTACGCGTAAAAGCCTGCCGTTCCTCGCTGATCGCGGCGATAGCGTCCATCACCATCGAACCGTTGATATCGGTATGCTTGAGCAGCGTGTTGCTGAACAGCGCCCGCCGCGTGGCGGTGATGCCGTTGGAGAGCTTGGTTGCCCTGATCGAGAGGTCTTCGGCAGTTCCAGTCAGGGCGTTGATTTCACCGCGCTCCGCCAGAAGACGCTTGCGCTCCTGGGTCACGACATCGGCTTCGGGAGGAGCACCTTCCGCCGGCGGATCGCCAAGTTCGGTCAGACGCGCCTTGATTTCGTCCAGACGCGGCCGTGTCGCGACCGAAATGCCGATGATCTGCTTGGCTGCGGCGTCGACCTCGACCTTCAACTCGGCCAGACGGCTGTCGTCATCCTTGGCCTGTGTTGCCAGATCGCCAAGGCGTTCGAGGTTCTTGCGGGCGGCCTCCAGCTGTTGGGCGGCCTGCGCCTGCGGGCTTGCCGCCTCCGGTGCCGGCTGTTGAGCGGAATTAACCGCCGGCTGCTGCGCCATGACCGGCACACTGGCAGCAAACATCCACAAACACAGAAAGGCGGCAAAGAGTTTCGACATCATCGGCAATCACATATCCTTTTTCCGGCAGGCCGCACCCTCGAACAGAATCGCGGCGCCGCGCGGACAGTTTGGCGTTCCATAGGCCGGGCAGCAGCCAGATGCAAAATCGGATTGCCGGCTTCCCGCACTCCGTTATCGCCCAAACAGGTCAAAAACTTGATCCCGGTTGAGAGAGGAACGCGACCTCCGCCGGCGTGGAAACCCGTCCCAAAATCGCATTGCGATGGGGGAATCGGCCAAACTGGCGAATGACCTCGCGGTGCCGGATGGCATAATCCAGATAATTGGCATCACCCAGATCCGTGAAAAGCGCCACCGACCGGGTCTGATCGACAAGATTTTCAGAATGTTCGAACGGCAAGTAAAGGAAGACGCGCTGATCGACGGATAGGCCGCTATCCGCCCCCGCTTCGAGCGCAAGAGCCGCCTCCCGCAAGGCGAGACCGTCGGTCGCAAAGGCAAGCGGCGTCCCTCGATACATATTGCGTGGCATCTGGTCGAACAGAACGATGGTGGCAAGCCGGCGGATCGGTGTGGCACGCCATTCCGGTGGAACCCCGCGCGCCAATTCCAGATGCGTCAAGCGGAAACGCTGTTCGCATTGGCTGTCGAGCGACGGATGCGGCTTGAACCAGTCCTGCGGTTGCAACTCGTCGAACCAGAACGATAAAATATCGTCCGGTGTACATATACCGACAGTGTCCACCATATTTCTCATTCCTCTTCAATCACACAGCAGCGTGGCGCGGTATTATCGCCCGGTCCATTGTGCCGGCGGCCTGTTTCACATGCAATTTCGGCGTTACCACGGCGAATATCAGCTTCCCGCGCATTTGCCGAGAGAGCCTGCCGCAGAGCCCGGAATACCAGCCAGCAGCGAGATCGGCGGCTTGAACCGGCAAGCTGGAAAATCATCGCAGAAACGTTATGTCAAAGATGGAAGGGATCAGGTGATCCCGGTCGGGAGTTCGACAATGAAAAAAATGATCGTTGCGGCCCTTGCCGCCCTGTTTTTAGCCTCCTGCGTCGAGACGCAATCCCATGGTGGATCCTATCGCGGGCCGGAGCCCATTCCCGGTAGCATCACTTATGGCGGCCAGCCCCGAACCAAGCTCAGGAAAGCGCCGGTCGGCAGCACCCTGCACAACAATTTCTACGGCCCTTACGGCGAGCGGATTGAAGAGACCTACATGGTCATGCCCGACCGGTCGCTGAAGCTGGTGGCGCGCCGCCGCGGCTTTATCGGTTTCCCCTACGATTGACGTTCCGCGATCGGCAATGGCGTGGTAACTTATTCCTGAGAACGGATCGTCATGGCCGATCCGAGGCAAATGATTTCGATATTGTGCCGTGCCAAGAGCAGGACTTTCTCCGGCTGCACGCGCAAAGGGAAAGTTCTGCGTTATAATATCCCACCTAATGAATAGAGTATGCCTGCTAACAACGGAGGTAGACATGCGAGCGAAACAACTCACGAAATTCTTTACGGTGGCACTTCTCGCCTCCAGCATCCAGATCGGCGGGCTGGGCGTTGCTTTCGCCGACACGACGATTCTCAATGTCTCCTACGATCCGACGCGCGAACTCTACAAGGATTTCAATGCGGCCTTCGCTGAAAAGTGGAAGACGGATACGGGTGAGACAGTGACGATTCAGACGTCACATGGTGGGTCCGGCAAGCAGGCGCGCTCGGTCATCGACGGGCTGGAAGCCGACGTCGTGACGCTGGCGCTTGAAGCCGATATCGACGCAATCGCCAAGGAAACCGGCAAGATCCCGGCGGACTGGAAGACGAAGTTCGAAAACAACAGCGCTCCCTACACCTCGACGATCGTTTTCCTGGTACGCAAGGGCAACCCGAAGGGCATCAAGGACTGGGGCGATCTGGTCAAGGACGATATCCAGGTGATCACGCCAAACCCGAAGACATCGGGCGGTGCACGCTGGAACTTCCTGGCAGCCTGGGCCTGGGCACGCGCAGCCAATGGCGGAGACGACACCAAGGCCCAGGAATATGTCACGGATCTGTTCAAGCACGTCCCGGTCCTCGATACCGGTGCACGCGGCTCGACGACCACCTTCGTGCAGCGTGGTCTCGGCGACGTCCTGATCGCTTGGGAAAACGAAGCCTATCTGTCGTTGGAAGAACTCGGCCCCGACAAATTTGATATCGTCACGCCGACGATCTCGATCAAGGCAGAACCGCCGGTGGCGCTGGTCGATGGCAATGTCGATGCCAAGGGCACACGCAAGGTGGCGGAAGCCTATCTGCAGTACCTTTACTCGGATGTCGGCCAGAAGATCGCAGCCAAACACTTTTATCGCCCCTTCAAGCCTGAAGTCGCCGATCCGAATGACATCAAACGATTTGCCGATGTGAAGCTCGTCACTATTGACGAATTCGGCGGATGGAAGGAAGCTCAGCCAAAATATTTTGGGGACGGTGGGCTGTTTGACCAGATCTACAAGCCGGGGCAATAAAACTATATGACCGCACGCACAGCTTCGCTGTGGCAATTCAGACAGCCGAGCGTCATTCCGGGATTCGGATTGGCGCTCGGCGTTACTTTGTCATGGCTCATACTCATCATTCTCATTCCCCTCTCCGGCCTTGCCTGGCGCTCGAGCGCATTGGGCTGGAGTACGTTCTGGGCGCTCGCGACTGATCAGCGCACGGTCAACGCCCTGCGCATCAGTTTCGGTACCGCCTTCGTCGCAGCTCTTATCAACGTCGTCTTCGGTGTCATTCTCGCCTGGGTGCTGGTGCGTTACCGGTTTCCGGGCAAGCGCATCATCGACGCCATGGTCGACCTGCCCTTCGCGCTCCCGACCGCCGTTGCCGGTATCGCACTGACGACGCTTTATGCGCCGAATGGCTGGATCGGCAGCCTTTTGGCGCCGCTCGGTATCAAGATCGCCTTCACGCCGATCGGCATCGTCTTTGCCCTGGTCTTCGTCGGCCTGCCCTTCGTTGTCAGAACCGTGCAGCCGATCATGGAAGAAATCGATAAGGAAGTGGAAGAGGCCGCAGCAACGCTGGGTGCCAATCGCTTCCAGACCATCAGCCGCGTGTTGCTGCCGGGGCTGGCACCAGCGGTGCTGACCGGTTTTGCGCTGGCCTTTGCCCGCGGCGTCGGGGAATACGGCTCGGTCATCTTCATCGCCGGCAACCTTCCCTACATCTCGGAAATCGCCCCGCTGCTGATCGTCATCCGTCTGGAAGAATTCAACTATCCGGCAGCGACGGCAATCGCTGCGATCATGCTGATGATCTCCTTCGTCATGCTTTTGATCATCAACACGATACAGGCCTGGAGCAGAAGGAGGTACGGCTATGGCGCATGATGGCGCAACAACCGCCGGCACCGGAAACACCGAACTGGTCCGGGTCGCGACATCCGAACACCGGATGGCCCGCTATACCCTGATCGGTCTCGCCCTCTGTTTTGTCGGGCTCTTTCTCGTCCTGCCGCTGGCAGCAGTGTTCACGGAAGCCTTCCGCAACGGTCCTGGTGAGTTCCTGACCGTATTGTCGGACCCCGAAACCTTTGCAGCGATCGAGTTGACGCTTCTCGTTGCCGTGATCGCCGTGCCGCTCAATCTGGTGTTCGGTATCGCCGCCGCATGGGCGATCGCCAAGTTCGAGTTCAAGGGCAAGGCCTTCCTCACCACCCTGATCGACCTGCCCTTCTCTGTTTCGCCAGTTATATCTGGTCTGGTGTTCATTCTGTTGTTCGGTTCCCACAGCCTGCTCGGACCCTGGCTGCAGCACCATGGCGTCCAGATCCTGTTCGCTGTACCCGGCATCGTTTTGGCGACCATCTTCGTCACTTTCCCCTTCGTTGCCCGCGAACTGATCCCCTTGATGCAGGAACAGGGCACCAGCGACGAGGAGGCAGCTCTGTCACTGGGAGCAAGCGGTTGGCAGACCTTCTGGTATGTCACATTGCCCAACATCAAATGGGGCCTGCTCTATGGCGTCCTGCTCTGCAATGCCCGTGCGATGGGAGAGTTCGGCGCGGTCTCTGTTGTCTCCGGGCATATCCGTGGACTGACCAACACCATGCCGCTGCAGGTGGAAATCCTCTACAATGAATATAACTTCGTTGCCGCCTTTGCCGTCGCAACGCTTCTCGCCCTGCTGGCTCTCGTCACCCTCGTTCTGAAGTCGCTGCTTGAAATGAAGTACAGCGAACAGATCGCCGCCAGCCGCCGGCACTGAAAGGTCAAAGTTGAAATGGAAGTTCGCGTTCAAAACATACGCAAGGAATTCGGCCGCTTTCCGGCGCTGAACGACGTCTCGCTCGATATCCGTTCGGGCGAGCTGATCGCCCTTCTCGGCCCCTCCGGTTCCGGCAAGACGACGTTGCTGCGCCTGATCGCAGGCCTGGAAAGCCCAACCGAGGGCACCGTCTATTTCGGCAACGAGGATGCCTCGCGCAAAAGCGTGCAGCAGCGCAATATCGGCTTCGTCTTCCAGCATTACGCCCTGTTCCGCCACATGACTGTGCTTGACAATGTCTCGTTCGGCCTGACGATCCGCCCTTCCGGCCGCCGACCGTCCAAGGCCGACATTCGCCAGCGTGCACTCGAGCTGCTCGACCTCGTCCAGCTCAGCGGTCTCGAAAAACGCTATCCGGCGCAGCTCTCCGGCGGCCAGCGCCAGCGTGTGGCACTTGCCCGCGCCATGGCCGTTGAGCCGAATGTCCTGCTTCTCGACGAGCCCTTTGGCGCACTTGACGCACAGGTGCGCAAGGAACTGCGCCGCTGGCTGCGCGAGATCCATGATCGCACCGGCCATACGACGGTCTTCGTCACCCATGACCAGGACGAGGCGCTGGAGCTCGCCGACCGTGTCGTCGTCATGAGCAAGGGGCAGATCGAGCAGATCGGCACCCCCGACGAAATCTACGACACGCCGAATTCGCCCTTTGTCTTCGGCTTTATCGGCCAGTCGAATATCCTTCCGGTTCGCGTCGAAAACGGCCAGCTCTGGATCGCGGACCGGTCGATCGGCGTCAGCGCTCAGGGCGAGCCGGACGGCCCGGCGCAACTCTATTTCCGCCCGCACGATATCGAGCTGCTCGATGGCAACGGCGGTTGCATCGCGGGCCTCGTCACCGTGACCCGCCGCGTTGCCGGAACGCGCCATGTCGAACTCGACATCGGCGGCGCCAACAGCAGGGTCGAGATCGAACTGCCGCCGGAAAAAGTCACCTCCGACCATTCGCGAGTCGCTTTCCGGCCGACTCGCTGGAAACTGTTCCGGGATTAAAGAAAACAAATCTGGTGGGGCTTGCGACAGCAGCAAAGCCCCGCCAGAGCTGGGCAACGACAACTCTCTCGACAAGCTCTCCGGTAAATTCCGCAGGCATTTTATCGCACACGCAAGGTTCTCACATTGCAGGAACCGCGGTGCTGCCTAAAAGCATCTGTCGGCACATATGTTCTTGCTTTTTCATTCTTTTCAAAAGACAGGCTTGATCCGCGCCATCAAGCCGTCGCATCCTTGCGAAGCAATCCAGCATTTGGATCTCGCCGGGGCCAGCCATGAACTATCGCCGCGAAATCGACGGCCTCAGATCCGTCGCCGTGATTCCTGTGGTGCTGTTTCATGCCGGCTTCCAGCAGTTCAGCGGCGGCTTCGTCGGCGTCGACATTTTCTTCGTCATCAGCGGATACCTGATCACGTCGATCATCATTGCGGAACGCGACAAGGGCCATTTTTCACTGCTCAAATTCTACGAGCGCCGGGCCCGCCGCATCCTGCCCGTGCTGTTTTTCGTGCTGGCGTGCTGCCTGCCGTTTGCCTGGGCCTGGATGCTGCCGGAGCAGATGGCAAGCTTTGCCCGCAGCATCATCGCCGTCTGCCTGTTCGGCTCCAACTTCCTCTTCTGGCATGAAAGCGGTGGCTATTTCGCAGCCGCATCGGAAGAGCAGCCGTTGCTGCACACCTGGAGCCTCGCCGTCGAGGAACAGTATTACATGCTGTTTCCGCTTTTCGTAATGCTGATCTGGCGGTTCGGACGGCGGGCACTGATCTCATCGATTGCCGCCGTGGCGCTGGCCAGCCTACTGCTTGCCCAATACGGCTCGGTCAACTTCGAAACGGCGAATTTCTACCTGCCCAATACACGCGCCTGGGAACTGCTGGCAGGCTCGCTCTGCGCCTTCCTGCTGACCGGCGGGAAACACTATAAAAGCAACATCCTGGCGCTCGCCGGACTGGCCATCATCGTCTTCTCCATTTTCGACTACGATCAGACGACGCCCTTCCCCTCACTCTATGCACTCGTTCCCGTTCTGGGCGCAGTACTGATCATCCTCTTCGGGTCACAAGGCACCCTGACGGCGCGGCTGCTCTCGACGCGCCCGATGGTCGGTATTGGTTTGATCAGCTACAGCCTATATCTCTGGCACCAGCCCGTCTTTGCCTTCGCGCGCATCCGCAGCATCACGGAACCGTCGCTGGTGCTGATGAGCATCCTGGCGCTTGCCTCCGTCGGTCTTGCCTACCTGTCCTGGCGGTTCATCGAGACACCATTCCGGAAGAACAGCGCAACGCAACTGCTGCCGACGCCCGCCCGCATTCTCAGCGCAGGCGGCATTGCGGCCGTACTTTTCATCGCTATCGGTTTTTATGGTACGTCAAGCAACGGCCTGCAGTTTCGCCTGCCGCCTGCGGCACTGACGGCCCTTGCAGAACAAGAGCATCACGATCCCGTCATGGACACCTGCCTGTTCGACAAGGGCGAAGCCTCCCTGCCCCATCCTGTCCGGGATTGCCTGACAAAACATTCGACCAGCAGCAAGACCATCCTGATCGGCGATTCGCACGCCGGAGCCATTGGTGGCGAAGCGCTTCGCAGCTTCGATGCTGCCAATGTCGATCTCTATGTGATGGCGCATTCGGCCTGCGTCGGCTTTTCGGGATTCTATGTGTCCAATCCGAAATACAAGCTGCGCTGCAACCCGTTCTTCACCGGCATCGAGGATTACATCCGCACGAGTGGAATGCAGACCATCATCATGGTGAGCCGCTGGAGCCTCTATATCGACGGCACGCCGTTCGACAATGGCGAGGGTGGCATCGAACCGCTGCAGCCGACCTATGTCGATCTGCTCGACCGGCTTGACGAGCACGCCAAACAGGACGATCCCGCGCGCAAGGCACGGGTGCTGAAGCAATATGTGCAAGACATCCTGGCCTATCTCGATTCCGGTCACAACGTCGTGCTCGTCTACCCGCTCCCGGAGGCCGGATGGAACGTTCCGGACATCGTTGCGAAATCCGCGATGGCGGGTATTCGGAATCTCGAGTTCAGCACCCGCTATGACCGTTACCAACAAAGGAACGGTGCCGTTATCGCCGCCTTCGATGCGATCTCGCATCCCAACCTTTTCCGCGTCCGCCCCGCCGACTATTTCTGCAACAGCTTCCTTAGGGATCGCTGCATCAACAGCCTGAGTGCCGACAAGGTGTTTTATTTCGACGACGATCACCCGTCCGATTCAGGCGCGCAGTTGATTGTTCCGGCAATATTGAAGGCCGTCGAGACAATCGAGGCAAGGACCACTGGCGAGGTAAGAACCACCGGCGCGGTATCGGCTACGCCGTAGACCACTGGATCTGCAGCTCGAGTTTCATCCTGACGACCGGCCTGTGATCGGCATTCTGCACCTCGATTTCCAGGGCCTTGACCGGATCCTCCGGCAAGCCGTCGAGCGCCATTTCGGCCAGCACGATCTTGGCCTGGCGAATAGCTGCCATCAGATCCGGAAAATCGAAAGCATCGTCGGCCGGAATTGTGCCGTCATTGTCGACTACCTTGAAATAGAACGCGGCCATGGCAAATTTTCCTTCTGTGGGAAAAAGCATGAAAACGCAAAAGGTTGCCTGACAAAAAACTTTTCATGGCACTGCAACACATGTCTTAGTGAATAGCGCAAAATTCAAATCGCGCTAAACTGCAGCCATAACGGCCGTTCTCTCAGCGATCACCGCCCGGACAGAACGTCCATCCTCAAAGGAGGAACAACAATGGCATATTTCAATCCGCAAGCCGATGCCCTCTGCAGCGAGGATATCGACGCGTTGCGGCAGGTTTTCGAGCAATTTTGCGAAGCACATCATACAACCGGCTCGGACGCAGACATGCAAATCTGCGCCGCCGCTATTGTCCGTCTCTATCAGAGCGGAGAACGCGACCCTGCAGCGTTGAGCAGAGCGTGCGAGGCAGCCCTGCGTCAGGATTTTGCCATCGGCGCATGATGGATGAAGCCTCGACAGAGCGCGGCTCTACTTGGTTTCTTCTACTGCATTTTCCGGTGTAACCATCAGCGGGTCCGGTGGCACGGTGCTCTTTGAACTTTCGTCCGGCGAAAAATATTGAACGGCAAGGATGCTCAGGATCGAACCGACGATGAGCGCGATGACGCCGACCATAAGCGTGCGAGAGGTCATGATTAGCTCCGCGCTGGAAAACACCAAAGCGGGCCGCGCTTGGAGCGACCCGCTTTGCGTTTGGCTTATTCGTAGACGTAGACAATCCGTCGGCTCTGCGGATCGACCAGCATCGGCCGGTCGTTGATGCGCACATAGCTGTATTGATAATTCGGCACCTGGGTGATGACCATGTCACCG
>Ga0247813_10000567_pt1 | contig 33193 bp, 35 predicted proteins | sample UWRJL169409C1_FD_180719 | JGI IMG/M metagenome (GOLD analysis project Ga0247813, IMG submission 180719) | Plant litter microbial communities from Arlington Agricultural Research Station in Wisconsin, United States - UWRJ-L169-409C-1 | ecosystem: Environmental > Terrestrial > Plant litter >... | reverse complement strand
GCCATATTTCTGGCCGACATAGTCGCCGATCTGCGCGATGTCGCTGGCGGCGGCCAGCGCGCTGTTCGCGGCGCAGGGTAGCTTGTCGTGCGCATGGTCGGCGGCGCGCGCCTGCACGGTCGCGCACAAGCCTTCGATATCGGCGCGCGACAGCACGTTCTTCTCGCGCAACAGGCAGATCAGGCTCTGCAGGATGACGAGGTTTTTGTCCTCGGGGTCCGCTTCGAGCTTTGGGTACGGAGTCATCGGGTCTCTCCTTGAGCGAATACGCCGAGACTATGCGCAATCGGAGCAGTTGCAAGTGCAGATATCGGTGTTCCGGTTCGGACTGGCTCGCGCTGAGGTCGGACGGTTTCGGATATCCGCGCTTCCGGGTTTGGCGAAGCGTCGGCAACCGCCTATCTTGGCCCCATGCACAAACCAAAAGCCGGTCTCCCTACCCGCCAGCAGATCCTGGATTTTATCGCCACCTCCGACGTCCCCGCAGGCAAGCGTGAGATCGCCAAGAGCTTCGGGCTCAGCGCGCAGGAGAAGATCGGCCTGAAGGCGCTGTTGAAGGACATGACGGACGAAGGGCTGATCGACTCGGCGCCCGGCCGCGCGTTCCACAAGATGGGCGGCGTGCCGAAAGTTACGGTGCTGCGTATCGTCGACGTGGACGATGGCGGGAACGTCTGGGCGGTGCCCGAGCGGTGGGAGGCGGAGGGCGTGCCGCCGCCGCGGTTGCGGGTTCGCGAGCGCAAGCGGGGCGCGCTCGGCGTGGGCGAGCGGATCCTGGCGCGGACCGAGGAAGCGGGCAATGGCTGGATCGCGCAACCGATGAAAGTGCTCGCGCCGGCGTCCGAACAGGTGCTGGGCGTGTTGCGCGAGGAGGGCGGGCGGCTGTGGCTGACCGGCGTCGACAAGCGCGAGCGGCGTGAGTTCGCGGTTGCCGATGCGGGCGACGCCGCGCCGGGCGACCTGGTGCTGGCCGAACTCGCGGGCAAGCCGCCGCGGATTTCCGCGCGTGTGGTGTCGCGGCTTGGCGATCCGTTCGCGGCGCGCAGCTTCTCGCTGATCGCGATCCACAAGCTGGGCATTCCGGACGTGTTTTCGCAGGAGGCGCTCGACGAGGCGACGCAGGTCGCGACACAACCGCTCGGCGACGGCCGCGAGGACCTGCGCCATCTGCCGATCGTCGCGATCGACCCCGAAGACGCGCGCGATCACGACGACGCGGTCTGGGCGGAGGCGGACGATGATCCCACCAACGCCGGCGGCTGGAAGGCGATCGTCGCGATCGCCGATGTCAGTTTTTACGTTCGCCCCAAATCCGAGATCGACCGGGAGGCTCGGCGACGCGGGAACTCGGTGTACTTTCCTGACCGGGTCGTGCCGATGCTGCCGGAGATTTTGTCGGCGGATATCTGTTCGCTGAAGGAGCATGAGGACCGCGCCGCGCTCGCGTGTCATTTGCGGATCGGGAAGGATGGGACGCTCAAGTCTTGGCGGTTCACGCGGGCGGTTGTGCGGTTGGTTGCGAACCTGTCCTACGAGGATGCCCAGGCGGCGATCGACGCGTCTTCTCCTCCCCTCCCGCAAGCGGGAGGGGCTGGGGGTGGGCTCGCGTTATCGACGGAAGCTGATGCCGAGAGCGCGAGCCCACCCCCCAGCCCCCTCCCGCTTGCGGGAGGGGGGGGAGAAGATCGAGAGATGCTCGCCATCCTTCGGCCTCTGTGGGCGTGCTGGCGCGCGCTGGAGAAGGCGCGGGACGCGCGTGCGCCGCTGGATCTGGATCTGCCCGAGCGGCGCGTGGTGCTTGACGAGAAGGGCCGCATCGTTTCCGTCGCGCCGCGGGAGCGGCTCGACGCGCATCGGCTGATCGAGGATTACATGATCGCCGCCAACGTCGCCGCCGCCAAGGCGCTGGAGGCGAAGAAGGCGCCTGTCATGTACCGTGTCCATGAGCCGCCCAGCCGCGAGAAGCTCGCCGCGCTGAAGGAGTATCTCGAAACCTTCGACGTACCGTTCGCGCTGGGGCAGGTGGTGCGGCCGGCGACGTTCAACCACGTCATCGAACGCATCGGTGACGCGGATTTCCGCCCGCAGGTGATGGAGCAGATCCTCCGCACGCAGACGCAAGCCTATTACGCGCCCGCCAATCACGGGCATTTCGGGCTCGGCCTGGGCAGCTATGCGCATTTCACGTCGCCGATCCGGCGCTACGCCGATCTGCTCGTCCACCGCGCGCTGGTCGGCGCCTATGCGCTCGGGCCCGGCGGGCTGCCTGCCGACGACGCAGCGGAGATGGAGTCGATCGGCGAGATCATCAGCCGGCTCGAACGTCGCGCGATGGAGGCCGAACGCGACACCACCGATCGCTACGTCGCGGCGTTCCTCAGCGAGCGCGTCGGCCAGATCATGGACGTACGGATCACCGGCGTAACCAATTTCGGCTTCTTCGCGACGGTCGAGGGCATCGGCGGCGACGGGCTGATGCCGGTGCGCGATCTCGGCAACGATTATTTCCGCTTCGACGAGGGCGCGCGGACGCTGGTCGGCGAGAACAGCGGCGAGACGTTCGCGCTCGGCCAGCGGCTCGAACTGAAGCTGGCGGAGGCGAACCCGGTGTCGGGCGCGCTGCGCTTCGAGATGCCCGAGGGGAAGCGTGCGGTGCCCGCGCCGCGCAAGGGTGCGAAGCCGGTCCGCGAGATCAAGCGCCGCGGCCGGCCGGCCAATATCCGTCATCAGGGCAAGAAGCGTTAGGATTTCGGCAAAGTGCGGGGGATACTACCCCCCGGCATGAGCAAAAGAGGGGGGAGCATGCGGGGACATTTGCTGGGGGCGCGAAGGCGTCGGATCGTCAACGATTTCGTGGTGGCGGGCGCGACGACGTCGGCGAGTGCCATCTCCTATGATCCGGCCGATGCCACCACCTTCCGCCGGCTATGCAGCTATGGCGCGATCGTCGCGGACGGCGATGGCCGCTATCACCTCGACCCGGCACGGCTGCACGCCTTTCGCGGCGCAGTTCGCAAGCGTGCTGCCGCCGTCGCCACCGCATCCGGCGTGCTGGCGAGTGCGGCCGCCGCGATGACGGTGTTCGCGCTCGCCGAATAGCGTCAGCCGCAGGTGAAGCTCAGTCCCGCCTTCGCCTGAAGCCGCGCGCGCAACGGTACGCCCATCAGCGCGCCGGGCGTCCAGATGCCGCCATCGCCGGCGACGTCCTGCACCAGGCAGAGCGCGGCTTCGGTGATCATCCGGCTGGTCGATCCATAGCCAGGGTCGCGGTCGCCGGTGACGACCGCGTCGATCCGCGTGCCGTCGGGCATCAACCCGGCGAACAACAGGTCGTAATGGCCGGAGTCGCGCTCGTCCTTCGACGGACCGTCGCCGGGTTTCGGTCCCTTGTCGCCAGCGAACGGATTGAACTTCGCGATCGCCTCTGCCGCGACCTTGCCGACGTCGCCCAACCCGGCGACCATCATCTCGTCATAGACGAAATCCGCGCCGTATCGCTGCCCGAGCAGGAAGTTGGTGCGGTGGACGTTCTTGGTGTTGATCGGCGCCATCACGAACGGCGCGACCCAGCACCCGAGCGTGGTGTCGTATTCGGGCAGCATCCCCAGCGGCTGGTGCGGGCCGTCGAAGCCGGGCGTCAGCGCGAACGGGCTGGTCAGCAGCTTGACGATGCCGGGATCGCGCGCGGCGGCGGCGAGCGTCGCCTTCAGGCTGGCCGCGGTCCCGCCCGAGAAGCCGCCCTGCATTTTCCGCACGCGACCCTTTACGCGGGGGGCGGGCTCGCCGAATTTTCCGATCGCGGTTTCCTGCAGCGTCAGTACGCCGAGATCGAACGGGATCGAATCGAACCCACAGGAGAAGACGATGCGTGCGCCGGTCCGTGTCGCTTCGCCTTCGTGCGCGTCGATCATGTGGCGCATCCATGCCGGTTCGCCGCACAGGTCGACATAGCCGGTACCGCTCGCGGCGCAGGCGGCGACGAGGTCCGAGCCATACAGCTGATACGGTCCGACCGTGGAAATGACGACGGTGGCGCGTTCGGCCATTGCGCGGAGACTTGCGGGATCGTCGGCGTCGGCGGTGATCAGCGTGATGTCCGTCGGCGCGCCGATCAGGTCGCGGACCTCCTGCAGCTTCGACAGCGACCGACCGGCCATCGCCCAGCGGACGCCGGTGGGATAGGCTTCGGCCAGATATTCGGCGACGAGGCGCCCGGTGAAGCCCGTCGCGCCGTAGATGACGATGTCGAAGTCGCGCATGTCCATCTCCTGTTTTGCGGCAGGTTTGCCCGCGTGGTCGCGCCGTCGCAAGCGAAACGCCATGGCCGCCGCGGCTCGCCATGCGCGCGCCGATCTGCGAGGATGGTCCGATGGCATCCGATCACAAGACCGTCGCGTTCCTCGTCGACCAACTCGCCGCGGCGGGCGACGTATCCGCGAAGCCGATGTTCGGCGAATACGGCGTCTATTGCGACGGCAGGATGGTCGCGATGATCTGCGACGACCAGTTGTTCGTGAAACCGACCCCCGGCGGCCGTGCGTTCGCGGGAGCGATCGACGAGGCGCCGCCCTATCCGGGCGCGAAACCGTGCCTGCTGGTCGATGCCGATCGCTGGGACGATGCCGAGTGGCTGGCCGAACTCGTCCGCATCTCGACCGCGGAACTGCCGCTGCCGAAGCCAAAGAAGCCGAAGGCTAAGAAGGCTTAGGCCGCGTCGCTGAACTGCAGGCCGGCAAGCCGCGCATACAGACCACTGTTGGTCATCAGCGACCCGTGGCTCCCCTGTTCGATGATACGACCTTCGTCCATGACGATGATCCGTTCGGCCGCGCGGACGGTCGCGAGGCGGTGGGCAATGACCAACGTCGTGCGGTTCGCCATCAGCCGCTCGAGTGCTTCCTGGACCAGGCGTTCGCTTTCCGCATCGAGCGCGCTGGTCGCCTCGTCGAGCAGCAGGATCGGCGCATCGCGCAGCAGCGCACGGGCGATCGTCACGCGCTGGCGCTGCCCGCCCGACAGCCGCGCGCCGCCTTCGCCGAGGAAGGTGTCGAGCCCGTCCGGCAGCTTGCGCAGGAACTCGGCGGCATTCGCGGCCTCGGCGGCGGCCCAGAGCTGGTCGTCGCTCGCGGTCCAGTCGCCATAGCGGAGGTTGTCGCGCGCCGATGCGCCGAAGATCACCGTCTCCTGCGGCACCATCGCGATGCGCGCGCGGATCGCCGACGGATCGGCGTCGCGCAGGTCGACCCCGTCCAGCGTCACGCGGCCCAAATCGGGGTCATAGAAGCGCTGGACGAGCTGGAACAACGTGCTCTTGCCGGCGCCCGAAGGGCCGACCACGGCGACCGTCTCGCCGGGGCGGATGTCGAGCGAGAAGCCGTTCAGCGCGGCGACCTCGCGCCGTGTCGGGTAATGGAACTGGACGTCCTCGAACGCGAGCGCACCGATCGGCGGCTGCGGTAGCGCGACGGGGTTCGCGGGGGCGGCGATCTCGGGCGTCTCGCGCAGCAGTTCGCTGAGCCGGCTGGCGGCACCCGCCCCGCGGAGCAGGTCGCCATACACTTCGGTTAGGGCGCCGAACGCGCCCGCGACGATGCCGCCGGTCAGCACGAACGCGGCGATCGCGCCGCCGCTGATCCGGCCTGCGGCGACGTCGATCGCGCCTTCCCACAGCACCATCGTGATCGATCCGAACACGAGGCCGATGACGATCGCGGTCATGATCGCGCGCAGCAGGATGCGCGCCTTGGCAGCGGCGAAGGTTGCGGAGACCGCATCGGCGAACCGGGTCGCTTCACGCTCTTCCTGGCCGAACGCCTGCACGACCTTCATCGCGCCGAGCGTTTCTGTGGCGATCGAGCCGACATCGGCGATGCGATCCTGCGAGGTGCGCGAATAGGTGCGCACGCGCTTGCCGAGTAGGGCGATCGGCAGGATGATCAGCGGGATGCCGATCATCAGCAGTCCGGCGAGTTTCGGCGAGATGGCGAACAGATAGATCAGCCCGCCGATGCCGGTGAAGGTGTTGCGCAGCGCGATCGACACCGTGCTGCCGACGACCTGTTCGATCAGCGCGGTGTCCGCGGTCAGGCGCGAAGCGATCTCCGACGGGCGGTTCTCCTCGAAGAAGCGCGGGGTCAGCCGCAGCAGGTGGCTCTGCACGTTGGTGCGGATGTCGGCGACGACCCGCTCGCCCAGCCACGACACGTAATAGAAGCGGACTGCGGTCGCGAGCGCCAGCACGACGACGATCATCAGCAGATAGTGGAACGAACTGCCGACCGTTCCGCTGGCACCGGGGCCGAAACCGCGGTCGATCACGCGCTTGAAGCCGTACGGGATGCCGATCGTCGCGGCGGACGTGACGATCAGCGCCATCCCCGCAAACGCGATCTCGCGCGGATAGGCGGACGCGTGCCGCCACACCATGGCGAGGTCGCCGATCCGGCGGGTGGGTTTTTCCTCGGTGTTCGGCTTGGCCATGGCGTGCAGGTAGCAGTCGTGGCGGTGCCGCTCAACGGATACAACGGTCGCGCCGCGGGTTGGATGGCACAGGCCCTATGTCGGGCGTGTTGCGTCGCAGCGAATATGCGTTACGGCTGGCAGCCAGAATTTTGCGCACAGGATACCCGATGCTCTACGATTCCTACGAGTTCCAGCGGTCGATGATGTCGAGTGCTAGTGCGATGGCCAGTTTCAGCGCGGATTTGCTGTCGAATCCGGCGAACCCGTTTTCCTATTTGGGTGGCGGTGCGATCGTCGCCTCGGCGCTGAAGGTCTTCGCGCATGCGAACGCGTCGCGCGGCAAGCCGGCATTCGGGCTCGACAGCACCACCATCGACGGGCGCGAGGTCGCGGTGCGCGAGGAGATCGTGCTGCGGAAGCCGTTCGGACAGCTTAAGCGGTTCGTCCGCGAGGGCGTGACGGGTGGCCCGAAGCTGCTGATCGTCGCGCCGATGTCGGGACATTATGCGACGCTGCTGCGCGGCACGGTCGAGCGGATGCTGCCGAGCGCGGACGTCTACATCACCGACTGGCGCGACGCGCGCAGCGTGCCGCTGAGCGACGGGCGGTTCGATCTCGACGATTATATCGATTATCTGATCGCGTATTTGGAGGCGATCGGTTCGAACGAGGGTGAGGGCGGCACGCACATGCTCGCCGTCTGCCAGCCATCGGTGCCGTGTTACGCGGCGGCGGCGTTGATGAGCGCGGACGGCAATCCGTGCCGCCCGAAGACGCTGACGCTGATGGGCGGTCCGGTCGACACGCGCGAGGCGCCGACTGCCGTCAACACGCTGGCGACCGAACGCCCGCATGCCTGGTTCGAGCAGAACGTCATCGCGACGGTGCCGGCGACCTATCCGGGCGCAGGGCGGAAGGTGTATCCCGGTTTCCTGCAGCTGGCCGGGTTCATGTCGATGAACTTGGGCAACCACATGATTTCGCATTTCGAGATGTACAAGCATCTGGTCGAGGGCGACGGCGAGAGCGCGGATGCCAGCCAGGCGTTCTACGAGGAATATCGCTCGGTCTGCGACATGACCGCCGAATTCTATCTGCAGACGATCGACGTGGTGTTCCAGTCGCATGCGCTGCCCAAGGGCGAGATGATGCACCGCGGCCGTCGGGTCGATCCTGCGGCGATCACCGACATCGCCCTGCTGGCGATCGAGGGTGAGCGCGACGATATTTCGGGGCTGGGGCAGACCAAGGCGGCGCTGACGCTGGCGACGCATCTGCCGGACGACAAGAAGCGGTATCTGATGGCCGAGGGTGCCGGGCATTACGGCATCTTCAACGGCTCGAAATGGCGCGACCGCATCGCGCCGGTGGTCGAGGAATGGATCGCCGCGAACGGCTGAATGGCGGCGGTCTTGTCAGACCGCCGCCATTCGATCGCTACCCCCTGAACCGTCACCCCAGCGAAGGCTGGGTTTCCCGTAATCGAGCGCGACGGCTCAAGCGGGAGATGCCAGCCTTCGCTGGCATGACGGATGTGGGGCGGAGAGATTAGCCGACCGAGTCGACCACCGCATGGCTGCTCGACTCGCTCGCGGTAATCGTCCCGCCGAACAGCATCTTGACGCGACCCGACAGCGAGATGTCGGTTTCCCACAGTTCCGCGCTGTCGATGTCGAAGCGCAGCAGCGTCAGATTCGGGTCTTCCTTGCCCTGCGGGAACCAGGCTTCGACCTGCTTGCTCCACAGCTTGTCGATCTGCGCGCGGTCGTTGTCGACTGCGACCGTGCCGGCCAGGCAGGCGAAGAAGTCGTGGCCCTTGCCGACGAACTGCGCCATCGCCGCGCCGCCGCCGGCGATGCGGTTGTCCCGGCCGGTGAAGAAATACAGCGTGTTAGGCTGGTCGTCGTCGATCTGCGCGGTCAGCGGCTCGCTATGGCCGCCGCTCTCCAGCCCGATCATCACGAACGGGCTGTCCTTCAGCTTGGCGATGAACGTCTCTGCGACTTCCTGCGGGGTGTCCTTGTCGGCCATGTCGATCTCCTCTGGGTTTGCAGGAGAACGGGCGGCGCGGAGCTTGGTTGCGCGAGGCGTCGATCGTCACGTGTCATGCGGCTTGATGAAAGCACGGGCGAGGCGTCATGATGGCAACGGCAGCAGTCCTGCTGCCGAACTGAGAAAGGTAAGGTGTATGCAACTTGCCGATCTGTGTCTGATCCTCGGCATGCTCTTCGCCTTTGCGACCCTGGTCGTGAAGATCATCGAAGTGGCGCGCAAAGGCTAGATGCACGGGAGGGGCTCGATCTAGCAGTCGAGTCCCTAACGTATTGAGCCCCGGCCGCTAGCACGACCGAGGCTCATACGAGAAAGGCGGTGTATGCAACGCCAATACGGCATATGCGCTAAACTGGCCGATCTTTCAAGTTCACAGCACCTCGAACAGCCCTGCCGCGCCCATGCCGCCGCCGACGCACATCGTCACGACGACGTGCTTCGCGCCGCGGCGCTTGCCTTCGATCAGCGCGTGGCCGGTCGCGCGGGCGCCGGTCATGCCATAGGGGTGGCCGATCGAGATCGCGCCGCCCGAGACGTTGAGCAGCTCGTCGGGAATGCCGAGCTTGTCGCGGCAATAGAGCACCTGCACCGCGAACGCCTCATTCAGCTCCCACAGGCCGATATCGTCCATCTTCAGCCCGAAGCGCTGGAGCAGCTTGGGGATCGCGACGACCGGGCCGATGCCCATCTCGTCGGGTTCGGTGCCGCCCACCGCCATGCCGATATAGCGCCCCAGCGGCTGCAGCCCGCGCTGCGAGGCGATCTTCTCCTCCATCAGCACGCTCGCCGAAGACCCGTCGGACAACTGGCTCGCATTGCCGGCGGTCACGGTCTTGTCGGGCCCCATCACCGGCTTCAGCGCCTTCAGCCCTTCCAGCGTGGTGTCGGCGCGGTTGCCCTCGTCCTTGGCGATGGTGACGTCCTTGTAAGACACCGCCTTGGTCTCCTTGTCGACCACGGCCATGTTGGCCGTGACCGAGACGATTTCCTTATCGTAATAGCCTGCCGCCTGCGCGGCGGCGGTGCGCTGCTGCGACTGGAGCGCATATTCGTCCATAGCGTCGCGGCTGATGCCATAGCGTTCCGCGACGATCTCGGCGGTCTGCAGCATCGGCATATAGACGTTGCGGTGCATCGCCAGCAGTTCGGGGTCGGGCGCGACGCGCATCTGCGGGGTCTGCACCAGGCTGATGCTTTCGACGCCGCCGCCGATGGTGATGTCCATCTGGTCGACGACGATCTGCTTGGCCGCTGTCGCGATCGCCATCAGGCCCGACGCGCACTGGCGGTCGAGCGACATGCCGGCGACCGTGACGGGCAGGCCGGCGCGCAGCAACGCCGTGCGAGCGATGTTGCCCGCCTGATGCCCCTGCTGCAGCGCGCAGCCCATGACGACATCGTCGACCTGGCCGCCTTCGATCCTGGCTCGCTCGACCGCGGCCCTGATCGCGTGAGACGCCAGCGTCGGCGAGGGGGTGTTGTTGAACCCGCCGCGATAGGCGCGGCCGATGGCAGTACGGGCGGTCGAGACGATGACGGCTGAGCGCATGAATATTCCTCTTCTTCACTCCCCTCCCGCATGCGGGAGGGGCTGGGGGTGGGCGCCCGGCCAATGCGGGCGAAATGGTCGTGGAGAGCGGCAGCCCACCCCCCGGCCCCCTCCCGCAAGCGGGCGGGGGAGTAGTTTCAAACGAAAATCTGGCTGATCCATTCGGCGATCAGGGCGGGCTTGTCCTGGCCCTCGATCTGGACGGAGAAGGCGTTGGTCTGCTGCCATTGACCGGGACGCTTTTCGTCGAACGAGAGCAGCGTGAAGCGGCCGCGGACCTTCGATCCCGACCGGACAGGCGTCAGGAAGCGCACCGCGTTGCCGCCATAGTTGACGCCCATCGTCGCGCCCTCGATCACGGCGGCGTCCGGCACCTTCGACGCAAGCAACGGCATCAGCGACAGCGTCAGGAAACCGTGCGCGATCGTGCCGCCGAACGGCGTCTGCGCGGCGCGGACCGGGTCGACGTGGATGAACTGGTGATCGCCGGTGGCTTCGGCGAACCGATCGATCATCGCCTGCGTCACCTCGACCCAATCGGACACCGACTCGGTGCCGATGCGGCCGGCCATTTCGGCGGTGGTGATCGTCGCCACGCAGATTTCCTCGGTTCGCGTATATGCTCCCGGCTCTCTAGGCGGGGAAGTGCGCCTCCCGCAAGCCCCAGCCGACCGTAAACCTGAAAAGTGCCGTGGCGCTTACGTGAGCTACCGGACCCAATATTCTAAAGCAGCTTATTCGGCGTTGTCGATCGTGTCGCTCACGTCCCGCACCGGCTGCACCGCAGGATACGGCATCACCAGCGATCCATCCGGTGCCGCGGTCAGCGTGGTCTGGGTCGGGAAGGCGATGTCGATCTTCTCGTCGTTGAAGCGCTGCAGGATGGCGATGCCGACGGCGGTGCGGCCGTCGTAGAAGGTCTTGTAGTCGGGACCGTCGCTGTCGAACTGCACTTCGAAGTCGAGACTTGAATCGCCGAACCCGGTGAAGCCCGCGCGGATGAAGGTCTTGCCGTTGGCCTCGACGATCTCCTGCAGCATGGCGGGGATACGGCTGCAGAGTTCGGGCGCGGTCCAGTAGCTAACACCGATGACGAATTTCGCGCGGCGATGATTGCGCTGCGTGTTGTTCAGGATCTCCTTGTTGAGGAGATTCTTGTTCGAGATGATGCGTTCTTCGCCGTCAATGCCGCGGATGCGCGTCGATTTCAGGCCGATGCCCTCGACGCTGCCCGAATTGCCGTCGTAGCTGATCGAGTCCCCGCGCCGGAACGGCCGGTCGAAGATGATCGCGAGCGCCGCGAACAGATCGGCGAAGATCCCCTGCGCCGCCAGACCGATCGCGATGCCGCCGACGCCGAGACCCGCGACGAGGCCGGTCACGTTGACGCCGAGATTGTCGAGCACGACCACCAGCGCAACCGCGAACAGCACCAGCGTGACGAGCAGCCGGATCAGCCCCATCGCCGACAGCAGCGCCTCGCCCGAATAATGTTCGGAACTGGTGCGGTGCTCGATCGAGCCGAGGATGAGTTCGCGCGTCCAAATCGCGGCCTGAAACACCGAGGCGACGGTCCACAGGAAGTTGACGGTCGTCGACACCTCCTGCGGGGCCCCCGCGTACCCGACGACCAGCTTGACCGCGAGCATGACCATGAAGAAGTTGTTGGTGCGGACGATCGCGCGACCGGCGACGGCGCCCCAGCCGAATCGCGCACCCTCGCGGGTGCAAAGCCGCCGACCCAGCCGGCGTGCGGCGTGGAGCGCGATGACGATCACCGCGCCGGCGCCGAACGCGATCAGGATCTGCAGCCAGTGCGTCTCGATCCACACGCTACTGGAATTGAGCAGCGTTTCGACCTGCGCCTGTACGTCGACGGGTTTGATGAGCGGCGTCTTGGCCGCGGTGGTGTTCGACATCGGGATCCTCAGGCGGCCTTGGCCAGCATCGGCGTGGCGGGCGTGCCGGCTTCGAGAAACTTGATCAGCCCGCATTCCTCGCGGGTGAGATAGCGTTTCGCCCGCGGCAGGCGGAGCGCGGCGCGGAACGCGGATTGGCCCTGCTTCACCAGGCCGATCAGCGACGGATGGACATAGCTTTTCCGCGCGATCGCCGGCGTGTTGCCGAGCTTGGCGACGACGGGTTCGAGCATCGACTTGAGGCTGAGGTCGATCTCGGCCGACGCCAGTGCCTCGAACGCCGCGACGCTCGCCGCCCAGGTACGGAAATGCTTGGCGGTGAACTCCTCGCCGGTCGCGGCGCGGATGTAGCAATTGACGTCGGATGACGTGACCGGATGCGCCTCGCCCGCGTCATCGAGCCACGCGAACAGATGCTGCTCGTCGAGGTCCTGCATCTTCTTGACGACGCTGGTCAGCGCGCGGTCGGCTACCTTCAGCGTGCGTTCCTTGCCCGACTTGCCCTTGAACTGCAGTTTCAGCGTGCTGCCACTGACCGCGCCGTGGCGCTTGCGCAGGGTGGTGGCGCCGAACGATTCGTTCGCCTCCGCATAGGCTTCGTTGCCGACGCGGATATGCGCGACGTCGAGCAAGCGGACGACCGCGGCGACCGCGCGCTCGCGGGTCAGCGCCCGCTTTCGCAAATCCGCCTCGACCTGTTTCCGAAGCTTCGGCAGCGCGTGGCCGAAATCGGCGCAGCGTTCGTATTTCGCCGCCTCCTGCGCCTCCCGGAAGCCGACATGATAGCGATATTGCTTCCGCCCGCGCTCGTCCCAGCCGACCGCCTGGATATGGCCGTTCGGCTTTGGGCAGAACCATGCGTCGACATAGGCCGGGGGCAGGCCGATCGCGTTCAGCCGGTCGATCTCGTCACGGTCGGTGATGCGCTCGCCCTTGGCGTCCCAATAGCCCCAGCCGCCGCGGACCTTCTTGCGGGTGATGCCGGGTTTGGAATCGTCCGAATACACGATGCGTTGCGCCAAATGCGTCGCTCCTTTGGTCCTTCGAAATGTTCGGGGGAGCGCATCGTTCCGGAACGCGCCCCAAGCGCCGGAACATGGGGGCGCAACCGGGTGTTCACGGGACAGGAATTCACTGGAGATACCGACATGGCCGATTCGCAAACGCTATCCGCGGCACGCGTGCTGATCCTCGCGGCCGACGGCTTCGAAACCGTCGAACTGTTCGAACCGAAAAAGGCGCTGGAGGCGGTGGGCGCCAAGGTGACGCTGGCGTCGATCAAGATCGATCCGATCCAGGGCATGCAGGGCGACATCAACAAGGCCGAGACGATCACCCCCGACCTGACGCTGGATGAGGTCGACACCGACGATTACGACGCGCTGGTGCTGCCCGGCGGCGTCGCCAACCCCGACAAGATGCGGCTGGAAGAGCGCGCGATCGAGATCATCACCGAGTTCATGGAGGACGGCAAGATCGTCGCCGCGATCTGCCATGCGCCGTGGCTGCTGGCCGAGGCGGACGTGATCGATGGCCGCACGCTGACCAGCTATCCGTCGATCCGCACCGACCTGGAGAATGCCGGCGCGGATGTCGTCGACGAGGAGGTCGTGGTCGATGCGAACCTGATCACCAGCCGCAAGCCCGACGATCTGCCCGCGTTCAACAAGGCGATCATCGCCGCGCTGGAGGAAGAGCTGGCGGACGAACCGGTGGACTGAACGCGACTACGTGATCCCGGGCTTGTCCCGGGATCCGGGGTTACGGACGGCGGCGTTGCCGTTGATCCAGCGTTGCGCGGGGCGCTCCACCAGATGGTAGAGCGCCACCGACGCCATGAGCACCAGCACCAGGTACAGCGCGATCAGGGTCGGCGGGACCGCGGTCGGGTCGCTTACGAACAGCAGCTTGAACACCACCCACAGCATGAAATGGCCGAGATACGTCGCGTAGCTGATCTCGCCGAGATAGTGGATCGCGCGGCCCTCGAGCGGGTTGCGTTTCGCGGCCGAAGTCAGCGCTAGAACGAGTAGCAGACAGGCGAACGCCGCCGGCACGACCAGTGTTTCAGGCGCACCGAACGCCCATGCCGCCAGCAGCGCGGCCCCCATAACGGCGACAATTGGTGTGTATCCTTTGCCGCGCCAGCGCAGCCACAGCGCACCCGCGATCGTGCCGGTCGCGAACTCCGCCAAGCAACGCAGCAGGCCCCATCGCGGAATATCCGTGCCGAGCGTCGGTGCGTCCATCGCTACATAGAGCAACAACAGCATCGCCGCGGCGATGGCGTGCAGCGTCGCGATCGACAACCGGCGCCAGTCGATCAGCCGGACCAGCAACGGGAACAGCAGATACGCGCCAAGCTCCGCGCTGATCGACCAGCTCGGATCGTTCCACGCCAGCCGCTCGGTGAACCCCCAGTTCTGCACCAGCACCACATGCAGCGGCAGTTCGGCGAACGGATAGTTCGGGTCCGCCCGCCCGGTCGCCTTCAACAGCAACGCCAGCGCCACCGCCCCGGCGAGCACGACGACATGCAGCGGCCATATCCGCGCGATCCGTTTCCGCAGGAAGGCCGCGACATTGCCGCCGACGCGTTCGTGCCAGGTCAACCAGATCACGAACCCCGACAGCAGGAAGAAGAAATCGACCGCCAGATACCCCTTGGCGAATATCGCACGTACGCCTTCCGGCAGCCCGGCGATCGACAGGCGGATGTGATACAGGACGACGAACCACGCCGCGAGGCCACGGACGCTGGTCAGCGCGCGCAGTTCGGTCATGCGGGAAGCGGCGCCGCGCCGCGCCGCATCGGCCGGAAACTCTCCTCGCTCCGCTTCCGCGTGAGATAGGTGTCGAGGCCGATCTGCGCGCCGATCAGCATGTAGATGAACGGCTGGAAGGCGATAGCGATGAACGCCGCGCCAAGCAGATAAACGATGTGCCCGCTCTGCAGCGCGGCGGCGAGCGGCCCGGCCCAGGGGAAGGCGCCGTCCGGATCGCGGTAGCGACGCCGCACCACCTCCATGCGGACGATGCCGACGATGTTGATCGTCAGCCACAGCGCGAGGCCGAAATAGCCCTGTTCGCCGAGCATCTCGAAATAGGCGCTGTGATAGGCGCGGGCCTTGTCGACCTCGACCTTGGGGCCGGCGACCGGCGCGCTGCCGTCCGCCGCCTTCAGATCGTAGCGGATATGGTTGCCGCGATACGCCTCGAACCCGCCGCCGAACGGGTGCGACTTGGCGTAGTCCATCGTCCATTGCCACACCGCCAGCCGCGTCGAGGCGGACGAATCGGCCTGATAGGTCTGGATGGTGTTCATGCGATTGGTGAAGGTCGAGGGCAGGAACGGCACCGCGATCAGCCCGAGCAGCGCCAGCGCACCGATGTACAACCCCTTGCGCTTGACGTTGCGCAGCGACAGCAGCGCGAGCAGCGCGATGCACAACAGGCCGGTACGCGTCGACGTGCCGACAGGGATCAGCAGGCAGGCGAAGACCAGCGCGAGGCAGAAGCCCTTCACTTTCCAGTCGGGCTTGAAGATCGTGCCGTATGTCATGAACCAGAAGATGATCGGGATGATCGCGATCGCGACCGCCGAGATCGTGCTGCCTTCGTAGAGCCCGGAATTATTGTCGACCATCAGGTTCAGCTGGCCATAGCCGCCGCCGCCGCTGGCGATCGTCTTGATGCCGCCGACGATGATGATCGACGCCGCCGACAGGATCATGAACAGCAGCAAAGTCTCGATCCGCAACCGCGTGCGCAACGTCAGCGGCAGGAACGCGGCGAAGGCGAGCGCCTTCCACACCCAGTCCCATTTCTCCTTGGCCTCGACCGGGAAGTCGGCGGCGATCGTCGTTCCCCAGCAATAGAGCAGCAGCAAGACGATCAGGATCTGGCGGGGTGCGACGCGCGTGTCGCGCTTGTCGTCGGCCAGCACCCAGCCGCCGACCGCCAGCGCGACCGCGATCAGCGAGATCGGCACGGTGTTGAGCAAATAATAGGTCAGCCGCTGCGGCGAGACGATATCGATATAGACATAGACGCAGACGAGCAGGAACGGCCGCCGGAATCCCATCCCGAAGAACGCGAGCAGGAACGCGACGAAGACGAGATCACGCAAGCGGCCGGCCCTTCTTGGGCGGAACGGCCTTGGTGTCGGGTTCGGAATCTAAGTCGGGCCGCTTGAGCAGCAGGAACGCGGCCAGCATCATCAGGCCGTGCGTCACGCCGAGCGCGAGATTGTCGATCATGGGTCGGCCTTGCTGAAATCGTTGCCGGTCGTAGCGCACGCCGGTTGACGCGCCGTTAAACCAAGCCGTGGCAGGGGGCATCCATGCGCATACTTCATATTCTCGACCACGGCCTCCCCCTGCAGAGCGGCTACACGTTCCGCACGCGCGCGATCCTGAAGGCGCAGGAGGCGCAGGGCTGGGCGGTCGCGGCGGTGACGGGCCCGCGGCACGGTGCCGCGCCGGCATCGGTCGAATCGGTCGACGGGCTGACCTTCCACCGTACCCAGGCGGATGCGAAGGCGGGGCCGATCGGCGAACTGGTCGGCATCCGCGCGTTCGCGCGGCGGATAGAGGCGGCGGTGGACGCGTTCCGGCCCGACATCCTCCACGCGCATTCGCCGGTCATCGATGCGCTCGCCGGGCTGATCGTCGCGCGACGCCGCAAGCTGCCGCTGGTGTACGAAATCCGCGCGTTCTGGGAGGACGCGGCGGTCGGCAACGGGACCGGGACCGAAGGCTCGGCGCGCTATCGGACGACGCGCGCGCTCGAGACCTGGGCGGTCAAGCGCGCGGGCGGGGTGGCGGTGATCTGCGAAGGCCTGCGCGGCGACTTGGTCGCGCGCGGGATCGATGCGGATAAGATCATCGTCTCGCCGAACGGCGTCGACCTCGACCTGTTCGGCACGGTGCCGCCGCGCGACGACGCGCTCGCCGCGGAGCTGGATCTGGATGGTCGCGACGTGGTCGGCTTCATCGGCAGCTTCTACGATTACGAAGGGCTCGACGACCTGATTGCGGCGATGCCGGCGCTGGTCGCGGCGCGGCCGAACGCGCGGCTGCTGATGGTCGGGGGCGGGCCGATGGAAGCGGCGCTGCGTGCGCAGGCGGCGGCCTCGTCGGTCGCCGATGCGATCCACTTCGTCGGGCGGGTGCCGCATACCGAGGTCGAGCGCTATTACGGGTTGGTCGATATCCTCGCCTATCCGCGCAAGCGGATGCGGTTGACCGATCTCGTCACCCCGCTCAAACCGCTGGAGGCGATGGCGCAGGGACGACTCGTCGCAGCGTCGGATGTCGGCGGGCACCGTGAATTGATCCGCGACGGCGAGACGGGCACGTTGTTCGCGCCGGACGATCCGGCGGCGGTGGCGGCGGCGCTGGCGGGAATGTTCGCGGACCGATCGGGCTGGGACGCGCGCCGCAGGACCGCGCGCGCCTTCGTCGAGCGGGAGCGTAACTGGTCGTCAAACATTCTGCGTTACGAACCCATTTACCAGCGGCTGGTCCAGGCCGCTCTACTGGATGTCTCATGACAGCGTTCAACCGCCAAATTCCGATGCGATCGCTGCCGCTGTATGGCGGCATCACCGCCGGTGTCCTCGCCGCGATGATATTCGTCGCGATGCCGGCCGCGATGCTCGAATCGCTGGTCTGGAACAGCGGCGTCGCAGCACTGCTGCCGGTCGCCGCGCCGCCGCTGGGCGTGACCGCGCGCGCGCTGTTGGCGCTGGGCAGCGGCGTGCTGTTCGCGGCAGTGGCCTGGGCGGCGCTGTACCTGTTGTTCGGGCCTGGCGGGTTCCTCGCGAAACCGGTGCGATCGGAAGGCGTGCCCGTGGTGCGCCGCGCCGACGCGCATCCGGACGCCCCGCCGCGCCGGCCGATGTCGGCCGCGGATCTGGGCCGCCCGTTGATGGAAGTCGTCATGCCGGCCGGTCCCGATCGGCCGATCCCGGCGGACCTCGATCTGCCGCTGGCGGCGTTCGATCCGGCGGCGCTTTTGCAGGTCCCGATGGAGCCCGCTCGACCGGTCGCGCCGTTGGTGGTGCCGGAACGTGCCGTCGAGCCTGAGCCCGTGATCGAGCCCGAACCCGAACCTGAGCCCGAGCCCGAGCCGCTGCCGATCGAAGCCGCCGAGCCGGCGCCGATCGCACAGCCGAGCCGTCCGGCTCCGGCGAGTACCCAGCCTGCGACGCCGCCAACCATCGAGTCGCTGCTCGCGCGGCTCGAACAGGGCGCCGGGCGACGGATCCACGCCACGCGCTGACGTACCCGACCCGAGAGAAACTGCTTTTGGCGTCTCTAAAGCTCTGATACCCTGTGTTCGAAAAGAGCGCAGGAGAGACTATGGCGACCACCGCCGAGCCCATCGACGGCATCGTACCACCCGACGCAAAGGCGTCGCGTTACGCCTGGTACGTGCTGTCGATCCTGTTCCTGGTCTATGTCCTGAACTTCGTCGACCGGCAGATCATCTCGATCCTGGCGGAGGACATCAAGCGCGACCTGGGTCTGAAGGACCAGGACCTGGGGTTCCTCTACGGCACTGCGTTCGGTGTGTTCTATTCGCTGTTCGGCATTCCGCTCGGGCGGCTGGCGGACAATTGGAACCGCGTGCGGCTGATGACGATCGGCCTGACCTTGTGGTCGGTGATGACCGCATTGTCGGGCTTTTCGCGGACCGGCGGGCATCTGGCGGCGGCGCGGATCGGTGTCGGCATCGGCGAGGCGACCGCAAGCCCGTCCGCCTATTCGATCATTTCCGATTATTTTCCCAAGCGGCTGCGCGGCACCGCGCTGTCGATCTATTCGGCCGGGCTGTTCGTCGGCGGCGGCTGTTCGCTGTTCATCGGCGGGCTGATCGTCCAGGGCTGGAACCGCGCCTGGCCGGATGGCGGACCATTGGGGCTGGTCGGCTGGCAGGCGGCGTTCATGGCGGTCGGACTGCCCGGCCTGCTGCTCGCCTTGTGGGTCTCGACGTTGAAGGAGCCGATCCGCGGCTTCGTCGAAGGCCTGCCCGAACCCGAAAAACACCCCGCACCGTTCCGCGCGTTCGCCGGCGAGCTGCTGACGATCGTACCGCCGTTCACGTTAATCGGCGCGGCGATGGGCGGCGCGAAGGCGTTGCTGGTCAACATCGTCGGGCTGGCCTTGGTGGTCGCGGCGGTGCTGGCGCTGGTGGCGATTGGCGAACCCTGGCCGCAATGGGTGTCGGTCGGCATCGGCGTCTATGCGGTGTTTTCGTGGGCATGTGCGTTGAAACGCCGCGATCCGGCGACCTTCGCGCTGATCGTCGGCACGCCGGCGTTCCTCTGCACGGTCGTCGCGTACGGCTTCAACGCGTTCCTGGCCTATGCGGCGAGTTTCTGGGCGGCGCCCTATGCGCTGCGTGAACTTGGCGCGACACCGGCGTCGGCGGGGCTGATGGTTGGCGGTTTCGGCGCGATGGCTGGTTTTTTGGGGCTGACGATCGGCGGGATCGTGTCGGATCGGCTGCGCCGGACGCATCCCGCAGGACGGCTGATGGTGGTGATCTTCGGCGCGGTGGTGCCGGTGCCGTTCCTGATCCTGGCCTTCACCGCGGCGTCGCCGGTCCCGTTCTATATCGGCATCTTCTTCGCCCAGATCACCGCGAGTTGCGCGCTGGGGTCGGCAGCCGCGGCGACACAGGACATGGTCCTGCCGCGCATGCGGGGCACGGCGACGGCGACCTTCTTCATCGGCACGACGCTGATCGGGCTGGCGCTCGGGCCGTATCTGGCGGGGCGGGTGTCGACGCTGACCGGGAGTCTCTCGACCGGTATGCTGTCGCTGCTGGTGGTGACGCCGATCACGCTGGCGGCGGCGATCGCGGCGTACCGCCTGGCGCCGCGTGCCGAGGCGACGCGCGAGGCGCGGGCCAGGGCGGCGGGGGAGCAAATCTGAATCCTCCCCCGCCAGGGGGAGGTGGCGCCGAAGGCGACGGAGGGGGAGGTAGGCGATCCCTTTCCGCCCCCTCCGTCACGCTTCGCGCGCCACCTCCCCCTGGCGGGGGAGGATCGTTGGTCAGCTCGCCTTGAACACGCCGCAGGCGATGCGGCCGCCGCTGTTGCCCGACGGATCGGTCATCAGGTCGTCCGGCCCGGCATGAACGACGAACGCCGACCCGTCGGTATCGAGCAGCCCGGCCAGCGTCGCGCCCGGGATGGTGATGCCGATCGTGCCGCGGCCGTCGGTGCCGACGATCAGGTTGGGCAGGTCGCCCTCATGCGGTCCCTGCGGGTTCATGCTGCCATGCTTCATGCCGGTCGGGTTCCAGTGGCCGCCGGCGGTGGTGAAGTCGGGCGCGTCGCAGGCGCCGACCATGTGGATGTGCGCGCCGTGCGTGCCGGCGGGCAGGTCCTTCGCATCGAGCGTGAAGCGGACGCCGCCGGCGACCTCGCTGGCGGTCGCGCGACCCGCATCGACGCCGGTCGACGTCTTCAGCATCGCGGTGGCGGTCTGGCCGCCGGCGACGGGCGTGCCGGTCTCCATGCCGCCCTTGTCGCACGCCGCGAGCGTCATCGTCGTCGCGCCGAGCAGCATCAGTGTCGTAATCCGCATCGTTTTTCTCCCTAGACTGTCGTTCCAAGCGCCCAACGCATGACGGGTTCATAACGCGCCCCGTCGCGGGTCAGGATACTTTCGTAGAGGACCAGATGCGGCAACGCGAACGGTGCGCTGGCGAGTCCGGCATGCGCGGCGATCCAGCGGTCGGCATCGGGCCCGGCCGCGCCGCGTGCGAGCCGCGCGAGCGTGACATGCGGCAGATAGGCGCGGTGTTCGGGCGTCAGGCCGGCGCGGATGCACGCCTGGTCGACCTTGCGGTGCAATGCCGCCAGTGCGTCGTGCGGTGCGATACCCGCCCATAATGCCGTCGTCGCGCCACGACGTTCGAACCGGCCGACGCCGTGAAGCGCCACGACCGGCGCGTCGGCATAAATCTGCCCGAGTGCGGCGGCGATGTCCTCGGCGACCGGCCGCTCGACCTCGCCGATGAAGCGCGATGTGATGTGCAGTTGCTCGTCGTCCTGCCAGCGCGCGCCGAGCACGCCGTCCATCGTCGCGGCAAGCTGCGCGCGGATCGCGGGGGGCGGGCGGAGGGCGACGAACAGGCGGATCATGATCGGGGGCGGTTAAACCAGATCGGTAGCCAGCTTTCCACTATCCTCACCCGCCAGGGGGGGGGGGCAGGCGCAGCCTGACGGAGGGGGAGGTTGCCACGGACTTGCGTTTCGTGGCCGCCCCCTCCGACGCCTTCGGCGCCACCTCCCCCTGGCGGGTGAGGATCAAGTCACACCGCCTGCCTTGAAAACAGGCCCATAAGGGGTGATATTGGCGAGAGCCGGCATGATGCCGGGCAAAGGAGCGATTTTTCAAAATGGCTAACTGGTCTGATCCCCGGCCCCGCGCTGCGTCGTTCGGAACGACGGACACGGGAGCCCGCACCGAAGGCTATGACGCGGGTCTCCGCGCGCATATGCTGTCCGTCTACAACTATATGGCGTCGGCCGTGCTGCTTTCGGGCATCGTCGCATTGCTGTTCGCATGGGGTGGCGAGACTTCGCCCGCCGCGCAGATCATGATGGGTGGCGGCCTGCTGAAGTACGTCATTATCTTCGCACCGCTCGCGATCGTGTTCGGTATGAGCTTCGGCCAGGGTCGCATGAGCACCGGCACGATGCAGGCGCTGTTCTGGGGCTTCGCGGTCCTGATGGGCCTGTCGATGTCGACCATCTTCCTGGTCTATAGCGGCACCTCGATCGCCGGCGCGTTCTTCGCGACCGCAGCGGGTTTCGCGGCGCTCAGCCTCTACGGCTACACCACGAAGCGTGACCTGTCGGTGTTCGGCACGTTCCTGATCATCGGCGTGGTCGGCCTGCTGGTCGCGAGCATCATCAACATGTTCCTGCAGTCGGGTGTCTTGGCTCTGGTCGTCAGCGCCGTCGGCGTGCTGCTGTTCGCAGGCCTCACCGCCTATGACACGCAGCGTACCAAGAGCCTGTACTACCAGGTCGCCGGGACCGACATGGTCGGCAAGGTCGTCATCATGTCGGCGCTGAACCTGTACCTCGATTTCATCAACATGTTCATGTTCGTGCTGCGTCTGTTCGGCGGCAGCCGCAACTGATACGAAGCGCCTACGCGTTTTAGGGAAGGGCCCGGCGGGAAACTGCCGGGCCCTTTTCTTGTGCCCCCAACATTCGAAGGATTCCCTCGCGATGCGCCTGTCGATCGACGTGCGTCTGGATTACGGCATCACCGGCGATGCGGACGTGCTGCTGCAGATCGAGGCGGCGGCGATGGCCGACCAGCGGATCGTCGAGGAATCGCTGACCATCTGGTCGGAATCGCCGATCCGCGCGGTGCCGGGCGAGGACGGGATCGGTCAGCGCTGCTGGGCGCGCGGTCACGGCCGGCTGGTCGCGGAATATCGCGCGATCGTCGACGTCGCGCGTGAGAAGGTCGACCTGGCCCGCTATCGGGCGACACCACCGCGGATGCTGCCGGGTGAACTGACCGCGTATCTGATGCCGAGCCGCTATTGCCAGTCGGACCGGTTCGAAGGGTTCGTGATGCGTGAATTCGCCGGGCTCGAGGGCGGACCGCTGGCGGCGGCACTGGCGGCGTGGGTGCGGCAGTCGCTCGATTACCAGATGGGCGCGAGCAGCGGCGTGACGACCGCGCTCGACACGTTCGCCTCGCGCGCTGGCGTGTGTCGCGATTATGCGCATCTGCTGGTGGCGCTGGCGCGCGCAGGCGGCATCCCGGCGCGCTGCGTGTCGGCCTATGCGCCGGGCGTCGATCCCCCCGATTTCCACGCGGTTGCCGAATTGTGGCTCGATGGCGACTGGCGGCTGGTCGACGCGACCGGCATGGCGGCGTGCGCGGACATCGCGCGGGTGTGCATCGGCCGTGACGCGACCGACATCGCCTTCATGACGGTGTTCGGCCAGGCGACGCTCTATGAGCAGGTCGTGCGGGTCCGTGCGGTCGATCAGGAACGCAGTCCCGCCTGAACCGTTGGTATGCCACAGGTTCACAGGAGAGAGTCGTCATGACCGATATCGACCAACGCGCGCTCGACAGCTTGGCGGTGGCCCCGGAAGAAGATGAGGGGCGTAACCCGCGTCAGGATGCGGGCCAGGACAAGTCGATCGCCAAGCGACTGCAGAAGAATCCCGACAGTGCCGATGCGCGGCTCGATAACGCGCTCGACGAGTCGATGGACGGCAGCGATCCGCCCTCGCAGACGCAGCCCGGCTCCAGCTCGGACGCGCCGGAGTCGTCGGGTTATGACGCCGATGCGGAGAAGGCGCGCTAATTACGCGCCCATCCGGTACGATAAGTCGATGCGTCGCTCCTCACGGGGCGGCGCATTTTTGTTGCGTCGCGCGATCGGCCCGCGGCCTAAACCGCACATTCGGCATCGTTTCGTCGCAGCTCTGTTGCGGTGCAGCAGTTTCCGTGGCGCTATGTGTCGGCGGAATGACGGTGCGCTCAGGGCCTGTTAACTATCCCGGGCGCATCCTTCAGCTGTTCCTTTGAGGGCGGGGTAACGTGATGGCCAGAATGAAACCGGCGCAGGGTTCTATGACGCTCGCCGAGATGAAGGAGTTCGCAGGGTTCCCGGCCGCGACGCAGCGGTATATCCGGCGGTCGCTCGATATCGGGCTCGATCGCGACGATGCGCTGCGACGCTGGTCGCGCGACGTGGTCGAAGCCGCGAGCATCCGCGCCCAGGCCCGCCTCTACGACGCGCTCCCCGATCTGCGCGCGACGGTCCCCGACGACAGCGGCCTCGACGCGATCGAGCCGTTCCTCGCGCCGCTGGTGACGCTGGCGGCGTTCGACCTGGGGCAGGGGCGGCTGTTGAACTTTTCCGCCTTCCGCTTCCTCTACGAACGGCTGATCGGTGCCGAAGTGCGGCCCTGGCTGCCATCGGCGTTCTGCGCGGCCGCCGCGTTGCCGCATCTCCACCCGGAATTGCGGCGGAAACTGCTGCAGTCGATCAGCGAGGCCGCGGCGACCGCGTCGGGCTGGTCGAACCGTCAGCCCGCGTTCTTCCCCTACTGGGTCGAGAAGGTCGATACCGGTACGTCACTCACCAACTAGCGGCAGGCGCGCCAGCCGCCGGCGCCGCGGTTCGCCTGGTCGAGATGCAGATGGTCGGCGTGCGCGGCGTTGTAATCGGGGGACAGCGTCGTCGCGAACAAGTTGCAGGCGCCGTCGCGGACCTGGCGCAGGAACCGCGCCTTCGGTCCGTCGCCCTTCCAGTCGCGCGCGACCGTGATCCGCGTGCCGTCGGTCAGCCGGAACCCGGCGATGTCGACCGCATCGGCGGTCGAATGCTCGCTCCAGTTGCCGGCATCGCGGCCATAGATGCGGCGGCAACTATAGCTGCCGAAATGGTCGATGCTGGCGACGCGCGCGCCGAAACCGGCCTGCGCGGCGGGTTGCAGCACGGTCCATTCCCATACCGACAGTGCGGCGGCGACCGGACAGGCTATGCCGAGCCCGGCCGGCGCGAAGGCGATGCGCCGCGAACCGCCCGCGGTCAGGCGAACGCCGTCGGCATAGCCGCATTGCCCGTCGCGGCGTGGCGGCAGCACCGTGTAGCGGACACCGGCGCGGTCGAGCAGCGCGCGGCACTGCGGGAAATCCTCGGTCAGCGCGGTCAGTTTGCGGCCCGTGAACAGCCCCGCGGGCCGGCCGAGATCGAGCGGGGTCCACGGCATGTCCTGCGGCCGGCCACGCGCCATCGCCCACAGCACGAGCCCGAGGGCGCCGAGCAGCGCCAGCCCGACCAGCCAGCCGATCGTACGCCGCAACCCACGCATCACCCGCGGACCGCGTCCGTCAGCGGCTCGGCGGTGATCGGATAGCCGAGATCGTCGGGAATGCAGAGGTACTCGACGCCATCGCGGTCCTCGATCCACGGCGTGATCGTCCGCACCGGGTGCGCGCGGGCGTCGGCGACCGCGTCGGCGAAGCTTGCGAACCGGGCGAGGCGTTCCAGGTTGCGGCGGGTCGGAAAGATGATCGTCGCCCGGCCGGCGTCGGCATCGGCGAGCACGTCGGCGGCGGTCGCCCAGAAGAGTCGCGTGTTCTCGGTCGCGTCGACGCGCGGCTCGGGGGCGTCTTCGGGTAGTCGCGCGAGGTAGAAATGCGTGTCGAATATTCGGGCATGCGCGTGCGCCGGACGCCAGCGCGCGAAGGGTTCGAGATCGTCGAGCGACAGGCTCGTCCCACCAAGCGCCGCGCCGAATGCCTCCCCTGCGTGGAGCGCTTTGCGCAAGGCCTCGAATGCGGTTGCGGTAGGCGGAGGATCGAGGCCGATCGGCAGGCCGACCTCCTCGATCGTCTCGCGGATCGCCGCGATACGGGCGGCGGTTTCCTCGTCGTCGCGGCCGAGCAACGCCGCCAGCGCACGATCGCCGGGATCGACGCGACCGCCGGGAAACACCAGCGCACCGCCCGCGAACGCCATCGCCTTGGCGCGTTCGACCATCAGCAATTCGGGTGGACCGCCATGCGTTTCGCGGAAGATCACGAGCGTGGCGGCGGGGATGGCAGGTGGCAGATCGGTCATTACCGCTCTTAACGCGTGGAATGGCGCGCGGGCCTCACTATACGTCGCCCGCTGCGATGACGGGATTTGGAAAGACGATGTACCAGTTCGACATATCGACCGGCACCAAGGCCGAACTCTATCACGACCTGGCCGCGGCGCTCGACGCGCTGACCGCGGACGAGCCGGATGCGATCGCCAACATGGCGAATGCGGCGGCGTTGGTCTGGGAATATCTGCCCGACCTCAACTGGGCGGGGTTCTACCGGCTGGTCGAGGGCGAACTCGTGCTCGGGCCGTTCCAAGGCAAGGCAGCGTGCATCCGGATCGCGCTCGGCAAGGGCGTCTGCGGCACCGCGGCGGCGACGCGCGAGACGCAGTTGGTCGCCGACGTGCACGCGTTCCCCGGCCACATCGCCTGCGACGCGGCGAGCCGGTCCGAACTGGTCGTGCCGGTGATCCGCGACGGCGAGCTGATCGGCGTGCTCGATCTCGACAGCCCGGAGCCGGCGCGGTTCGATGCCGAGGACGCGGCGGGGTGCGAGGCGTTGATGGCACTGCTCGCCTCGCGGCTCTGAGCAAACGTTAATCCCTGGTCCGGCGCGGCCCGAAACGGGACAGCGCGGCTGCTGGCGGCGATGGAACGAGTTTGGTAAGCAACGTCTTAACATATTCGACGTTTGGCCGTGGAGTCGGATGCGGGCGGCGGAACCAGGGAGACGAAACGATGCGGAGCCTATTGATCGCGAGCGCGGGGCTGGCGCTGATCGCCGGCAGTGCGGCCGATGCGCAGCAGCGCGTCGTGCAGCGTGGGCCCGGCGCAAGCTATGGCATGCCCGGCCACGCGCCGATGCCGCAGCAGCGACCGATGGGACCGGGACCTGGCATGCGCCCGAACCCCGGTGTTCGCCCTATGCCGGGTAACCCCGGCGTGCGCCCGATGCCGGGCCGTCCGGGTGGTCAGCAGATCCGCGGCCAGCGCTGGGGCAGCAAGATCGGTGGCCGCTGGTGGGGCGGGGCGAACGCGCCGGGCGGCTGGGCCGGCTATCGCCGCCCGACGCGCGGCTGGGCGGTGCCGACCTATTGGAACTCGCCGCGTTTCTACGTCAACGACTGGGCGGGCTATGGCCTGACTCAGCCGTACAACGGCTATAACTGGGTCCGCTATTACGACGACGCGGTGCTGATCGACCAGCGCGGGTCGGTCTACGACACCGTCGGCGGGCTCGATTGGGACGGCGGCTACCGCGACGGCGGCTATCAGGATGGCGGGTACCAGGGCGGTTACGGCGACGCCTATGCCGACGATTCGGTCTACGCCGGACCCGACGACCGCGGCTATGCCCGGCGCGACGACCGCCGTGACGACCGGGGGCGCGACAATGGCGTCGGCGGCGCAGTGATCGGCGGAGTCGTCGGCGGCGTGGCCGGGAATGTGATCGCGGGCCGCGGCAACCGGCTCGGCGGGACGCTGATCGGTGCCGGTGTCGGCGCCGCCGCGGGCTATGCGATCGACAAGAACGAGGATCGCGGCCGGCGTGGACCGCCACCGCGCTACGCACGACAGGGTGATGGATACGGCTCGGGCTATGGCGCAGGCTACTCCCCGCCGCCGGTACCGGTCTATCGCGGCGCGCCGGGCGGGTCGTGGGTGTCGCAGGACGGCGCGACGACCGTGACGACGACCAGCGGCTATCCCGGCTATGGTGGCGGATCGACCACCGTCGTCGTGCAGTCGGCGCCGGTCGTCACGACCACGACGACGACCGAATATTATGACGCGGTGACCTATTCGCGACCGCGCAAGGTCTGGCGCAAGCGCACGGGGAAAATGCTGCCCCGCTGCAACTGCCGCTGAGGCTGGTCGACTCCACTTCCGGCCAGGGAGGGGAGTCGACGCCGGCGTGGACGGAAGAACTTACTTCCGCGCTTCGCGTCCAGCGAACGAGACGAGGCTCTCCGTGCCGTTCGCCCCCAACGCCGACACCCCGACGAAATTGTCGTCCACCGGCACCTGCGTCAGCACGATCGTCGTGCCGGTCGCATCCTTCGCGTTGGTCCAGTCCTGTGCATCGTTGCGGCGCCAGCGGATGCGGTAGCCGGTCGCACCGGGCACCGCGGACCACTTCACCGTCGTGTCGCGTGACAGCGCACCGGCGATCGAGACGTCGGCCGGGGCGGCAGGCGCCCCAGCGATCCGCGCGATCGTCGCGACGTTGATCGCCGTCACCTTGGCCAGATACGGGAAGTCCATGCCGTCGATCGTGTCGCCGTACGGCACGCCGCCTTCGGTGCGCAGATCCTGGTGCTGGCGGTCCCAGTTCTCGGCGGCGACCGAGAAGCGGACCGCCGGATAGCCGAGCTTCAGGAACGGCTCGTGATCGCCGCCGCGGCCGAAGCGGTCGGGGCGGCGATCGAGCATCACGTCGAGCCCGCCGGGGATCGTGCCGGCGATGCCGTCGATCGCCTTGGCCAGCGCGCGGCTGGGGCCGTCGTCCTCGCCGCCCTCGGCACGGCGCCCCTGCTGCGCGACCTCGCCCTCCGACGCGCGGATGCCTTCCGAAAACACCCGGACCCGGTCGTCGATCTTGACGCCGCCCTGGCCGACCGTGTTGCCGACGATATCGTTGTTGAGCATCGCCGACACGCGCCAGCCGCGCGCCTTGGCGGTGTCGGCGAGCAGTTCGGCGCCCCACAGCCCCTGTTCCTCGCCCGAGAACACCGCATAGACGATCGTCGCATCGAATTTATGCTGCGACAGCAGCCGCGCGGCCTCCAGCACCAGCGCGACGCCCGACGCGTTGTCGTTGGCGCCCGGCGCGTCGGACGTCACGTTCATCACGTCGGTCACGCGGCTGTCGATATGCGCGCCGACGATGACGACGCGGTTCGGGTCGCGGCCCTTCTGGATGCCGAGCACGTCCTCGACCACCACGCCGGTCGGCGCGCGCGGTCCGGTGAACGTGCGGGCGATCCGCTCGACGGTGATGCAGCCGTTGCAGTTGCGCGCGATCTGCTTGAACTGCGCCGCGGTCCAGGTCCGTGCCGCGCCGATGCCGCGTTTTGGGTCGGTGGTCGTCGACGCGGTGTGGCGCGTGCCGAAACCGACGAGTGTCGTAACGGTGGCCTTGAGGCGGTCGGGCGACGGTGTGGGGAGCGGGGCGGGATGCGGAGCGGCTGCGAGCAGCAGCGGAAGGGCTAGGATCATGCTGCGATGGTGACCGGTTCGCGGCGGGCGCTCAAGCGGTTTTGCTATCTCGCCAATCATTGGCGACCCCTCACCACCCTCGTCATCCCCGCGAAGGCGGGGATCCATATCCTCTACCGTCCGCGATCCTGCCGAAAGGTTAGCCAGTCTGGATCCCCGCCTCCGCGGGGATGACGGACGTTGGGAAGCGAGCGGGCTACTTCCCGTATTTCGCCCGATACTCACGCATCTGGCTGTCGTAATCGGCCTGCGCCTTGCGCGCGGCCTCGACAGCCACATCGTTGCGCGCCTTTTCCGCGAGGTATTGCGCCTGTGCCGCATCGTAATTCCGCTGCGCCGCGGCGCCGGCTTCACGGTCGGCGACGATCTTCGCAGTGTCGGCCTTGGCGCGCAGCGCGGCCTGGCGGTTGAACTCCTCCACTTGCGCGCGTTCCTGCGCCTCGGCCTTTGCTGCTTCCTCGCGCAGGCGATCGCGTTCGACATCCTTCGCGGATGGTGCGGACGGCGCAGACGGCGTCGCCGGCTTCGCACTTGCCTCGCCACGCCATTGCGCGGGCGGGATCGCGTCGGGGCAGGGTGATTCCGCCGGATCGACGATGATAAGCTTCAGCACCGTCGCCATCTGCGACGCATAGGCATCGCCCTCGGGCGGGTTCGACATGCTGCGTTTCAGCGCGGCGGCGGCGCAGGCGGTCCAGGCCTGCGCGTTGTCGGGATCCGACTGCGCCTTAGCCTGATAATTGCGCGCCACGGCGCCAAGCGTGTCGGCAGGCGCTGCATCCGGCGCGATCGTCGAGGCTGGGATGTCGACGGTGGTGATCGGGGTCGGCGCCTTGGCGGGCGCGCCGCCTACGCGGTTGAGGATGGTCGGGGTTCGGCCGTTGCTCGATGCGGCGATCCGGTGATCGTCGAGCACTTCCAGCGTGAAGGTCGAACCGGTGTTGGGATTGTAATAGGTGTACCGGCCGCTGCCGTCGGGCGTGTAGACCGATCGCTTGTTCGAATCGACGATCGCGATGTCGGACCCGACGCGTTCGACGGTCGCCGAATAGCTGCCGCCATCGACCACATAGGTGCCTTCGCTGACCGCGGTCTGCGCGGCGGCGGCACCGGCAAGCGCGACGAGGCCCAGCATTGCGAATCGGAATGGGATCACGGAAATTTCCTTCAACTCAGCCGGTCGATCGCTTCGCGGGTCAGCGATCCCGGGATGATCATGACGGGCACGGGCAGCGTGCCCGCGTCGGTGCCGGCGAAATGCGCGATCAGCGTGCCGGGTGCGCCGGTGGCCGCTGCGCCCAGCACCAATGCGGCGATGTCGGGGTTGGCGGCGATGATGTCGCGGATGATTTTCGGGCCTTCACCCTCGCGGACGGTGATCGACGGTCGCAGCCCCGATTCCTCGAGCAATGTACCGGCCGCGCCCGCGACCAGCCCCTCGGCGTGCAGCCGCGCTTCCTCCTCGATCGTCGCCTGGACACCGCCGAACGCGATGAACTCCTGTGGCGGCAGGATCGTCAGAATCTCGACGCCGCCACCGGTCTTCACGGCGCGACGCGCGGCGAAGCGCAGCGCGATTCCCGCTTCCGGGCTTTCGTCGATCACCACCAGATAGATGCGCATGCGGCCCCCGTTCGACCACGAAAATGGCCCGGTTGCCGTATCGGCGCAAGTCCGCACGCCATAGCCGGGGCCTTGACCCGGGCGGGCGGGGGCGCGAGTAGGCGTGCCGTTACGTAACGCCCTGGGGAAATCCATGTCGATCGAGATCAAAATGCCCGCCCTGTCGCCGACCATGGAAGAGGGGACCCTCGCCAAGTGGTTGGTCAAGGAGGGCGACGTCGTGAAATCCGGCGACCTGATGGCCGAGATCGAGACCGACAAGGCGACGATGGAATTCGAAGCGGTTGACGAGGGCACGATCGTCAAGGTGCTGGTCGCCGAGGGCACCGACAATGTGAAGGTCGGCACGGTCATCGCGATCCTGGCGGAGGAAGGCGAGGACGCGTCGTCGATCGATACCGCCGCCAAGAGCGAGACGCCGGTGCCGGCTGCCAAGGAATCCGAGCCGAAGCCGGATGCTACGGACCCTAATGACACCGGTAGCGAATCGAAGCCGGTCGAGCGGACTGAATCAGAAGCCGAGGATCACGGTCGGCCCGCGGATGCCGGTGCTGCCGCATCGAGCGGTGAGCGCGTCAAGGCGAGCCCGCTTGCGCGGCGCATGGCTGCCGACAAGGGCGTCGACCTGGGCGGCGTGACCGGCTCCGGTCCGAACGGCCGCATCATCCGCGCGGATATCGACGGCGCGAAGGCCGGCGCGGCGCCGGCCAAGGCCGCAGCGCCTGCCGCCGAGACGCCAGCAGCAGCGCCAACGCCCGCCGCGAAGCCCGCGGCCGTGCCCGATATCCCGCATGAATCGACCAAGCTCAGCAACGTGCGGAAGACGATCGCGCGGCGCCTGACCGAATCGAAGCAGACCGTGCCGCACATCTACCTGACGGTGGACGTGCGCCTCGACGCGCTGCTGAAGCTGCGCGGCGAACTGAACGCCAGCCTGGAGAGCCGCGGCATCAAGCTGTCGGTCAACGACCTGCTGATCAAGGCGCAGGCCGTCGCGCTGGTGCAGGTGCCGTCGTGCAACGTGATGTTCACGCCCGACCAGCTGATCACCTTCAGCCGCGCCGACATCTCGGTCGCGGTCAGCACGCCGTCGGGCCTGATCACGCCGATCATCGTCGGCGCCGACACCGCGTCGCTGTCGAGCATCGCGACGCAGATGAAGGACCTTGCCGGCCGCGCTCGCGAGGGCAAGCTGAAGCCGGAAGAATATCAGGGCGGCACCGCCTCGATCAGCAACATGGGCATGTTCGGCATCACCCAGTTCGACGCGGTCATCAATCCGCCGCAGGGCATGATCCTGGCGGTCGGTGCGGGCGAGAAGCGTCCGTACGTGATCGACGGTGCGCTCGGCATCGCCACCGTGATGTCGGCGACCGGCAGCTTCGATCACCGCGCGATCGACGGGGCTGACGGCGCGCAGTTCATGAAGGCGTTCAAGGCGCTGGTCGAAAAGCCGCTGGGCATGCTGGCCTGAGATGCCGCGCCGGACCCTCGTCGAGGCGCTGCACGTCGTGGCGGGGCTCGCCGCGGCGGTGGCGATCACCTGGGCGGCGGCGTGGTCCTATCCGCTGGGATGGGACGTGATCTGGTGGTGCGGCGCGGGGGCGATGGCGGCGACGATCCTGATGGGGATCGGGCCGCTGCGGCGCGCGCTGACGGAAGACGCCTTGGAACAGGATAGGGCGACATCATGAGCGACCATCCCCCCGAAACCGCACCGACGATCCGCGTCACCGCGATGCCGGCCGACGCCAACCCGTATGGCGACATCTTCGGCGGCTGGCTGATGGGGCAGATGGATCTCGCCGCCGGCTCGGTCGCGTCCAGGCGCAGCGGCGGCCGTGCGGTCACCATTGCGGCGGATGCGATGAAGTTCCACATGCCGGTGGTCGTCGGCGACGAAGTGTCGGTCTACGCCACGCTGGTCGCGGTCGGCCGCACGTCGATGACGATCGAGGTCGAGGCCTGGCGCCGCGCGCGCCACAGCAACGACAGCTGCAAGGTCACCCAGGCGCGCTTCGTGTTCGTCGCGGTCGGCGACGACCGCAAACCGCGGCCCGTGCCGCCCGAAATCAACTGAAATCAAAGGACTCTACCGTGGCTGATACCTATGATCTCGTCATCCTCGGCTCGGGCCCCGGCGGTTACGTCGCCGCGATCCGCGCGTCGCAGCTCGGCCTGAAGGTCGCGATTGTCGAGCGCGAGCGGCTGGGCGGCATCTGCCTCAACTGGGGCTGCATCCCGACCAAGGCGCTGCTCCGCACCTCGGAAATCTACCACTACATGCAGAACGCCGAGAGCTACGGCCTCAAGGCGGACAATGTCGGGTTCGATCTCGCCAAGATCGTCGACCGCTCGCGGAAAGTCGCGGGCCAACTGAACGCGGGCGTCAAGGGCCTGATGAAGAAGAACAAGGTCACGGTCTTCGAGGGCGTCGGCACGGTTACCGCGAAGGGCAAGCTCAGCGTCAAGCAGGGCGACAAGACCGTCGAACTCGAAGCCAAGAACATCATCGTCGCGACCGGCGCTCGCGCGCGCGACCTGCCGTTCGCCAAGGCCGACGGCGAGCGGATCTGGACCTATCGTCATGCGATGGTGCCGACCGAGATGCCGACCAAGCTGCTGGTCATCGGCTCGGGCGCGATCGGCGTCGAGTTCGCCAGCTTCTACAACGACATGGGCGCCGACGTGACGATCGTCGAGATGCTCCCGCGGATCCTGCCGGTCGAGGATGAGGAAGTGTCCGCGTTCATTGACAAGGCGCTGACCAAG
>Ga0247813_10000566_pt1 | contig 33245 bp, 29 predicted proteins | sample UWRJL169409C1_FD_180719 | JGI IMG/M metagenome (GOLD analysis project Ga0247813, IMG submission 180719) | Plant litter microbial communities from Arlington Agricultural Research Station in Wisconsin, United States - UWRJ-L169-409C-1 | ecosystem: Environmental > Terrestrial > Plant litter >... | reverse complement strand
AGACGACAGGCACCGATGGCGATTTCGTCGTCAAGGTGATCGACGTCTACCCGGCCGAGAACGCGACGGATCCCAAGATGGGCGGCTATCAGCTACCCATCAGCATGGACATTTTCCGTGGCCGCTACCGCAACAGTTTCGCCAAGCCGAGCGCGATTCCGGCGGGGAAGGTACAGGAATACAAATTCCGCCTGCCGACCGTGAACCATGTGTTCCAGCCGGGGCACAAGATCATGGTCCAGGTCCAGTCGAGCCAGTTCCCGCTCTACGATCGCAATCCGCAGACCTATGTGCCGAACATCTTCCTCGCGAAGAAATCGGATTACAAGGCGGCGACGGTGACGATCGAACGCGGCGGCGCTGCGTCGAGTGCAGTGTGGTTGCCGGTGGTCGCGGTGGACCAGACTGCGGCGCTGGCGAAGTAACGGCGATACCGTTGTTCGGTTCTCCTGCGAAAGCAGGAGCCCATGGGTCTGGAGAGCAGTCCTCCAATAACCCTGGGCTCCTGCGTTCGCAGGAGAACAACGGCACGTATTAGCCCTGCTTCACGCTCGCAATCCACGCGTCGACCTGTTCCTCCAGCACCCCGAGCGGCAACGCGCCGGAGGCCAGCACCACCTCGTGGAAGTCCGGCAGATCGAACTTCGGTCCGAGCGCCTTCTCAGCCTTCATCCGCAACCCGGCGATCCGCAGCTGGCCGACCATGTAGCTGGTCGCCTGCCCCGGGTTGTTGATGTAGCGATCCACCTCCTTGGTGACGTCGCGCGCCGAGAGCGGCGCGTTCGCGGTGAAGTAGGCGATCGCCTGCTCGCGGCTCCAGCGCTTGGCGTGCATGCCGGTGTCGAGCACCAAGCGGCACGCCCGCCAGACCTGCAGCGACAGCATTCCCAACTCCGAATAGGGATCGGTGTACGCGCCCATCTCCTTGGCGAGCCGTTCCGAGTACAGCCCCCAACCCTCTGTATACGCGCCGTAATAGCCGAACCGCCGGAACTTCGGCACATCGGTCAGTTCCTGCGACCGCGCGATCTGGAAATGGTGGCCCGGCGCGCCTTCGTGATGCGCGATGCCCTCGACCTGCGGCTTCTGCACCTGCCCCATGTCGGCCAGGTTGACGTAGAAGATGCCCGGGCGCGAACCGTCCGGCGCCGGCGGATTATAGAACGCGACCGAGGCTGTCTCCTGCCGCCACGCCTCGACCGCGCGCACCTCGAGCGCCGCCTTGGGCAGCCGACGGAAGAACCGCGGCGCCGCTGCCATCGTCTGCGCGATCGCCGCGCGCGCATCGGTCAGATACTGTTGCCGCCCCGCGTCGGTGTTCGGGTATTTGAACTTGGGATCGGTTCGCAGGCTGGCGAACAGGTCCTGCAGCGTTCCCTTGAATCCGATCCGCGTCATCACCGCCTGCATCTCGGCATGGATGGCCTTGACCTGATCGAGCCCAAGCTGGTGGATCTGGTCTGCGGTCAGATCCGTAGTCGTGTAATAGGCCAACCGTGCCTGATAATAGGCAGCGCCGTTCGGCAGGCTCCAGGCGCCGTCATTGCCTTTGGCCTGCGGCTCGATCGCGTCGAGCGCGGCGAACAGCACGTCGAACCCCTCGCGGAACGGACCTTTCAGCGCGGCGACCGCATCAGCGATCAGTTGCGATTTCACGGCGGCCGTTGCAGTCAACTTAGCGACCTTCGCCTTAAAGTCGGCGAGGATCGTGCTGTCGGCGCCGGTGTCGAACGGCGCGCCGGTGATCACCTGCTTCGCATCGCCGCGCGCAGGCGCGAAGACCATCTTCGGCGGCACGATGCCCTTCGTTGCCTGCGCGCGCATCTTGGCTGCGATCTCACGCATCACCCGCAGCGAATCGCGCAGACGGGCGACATAGGCGCGCGCATCGGCGACGGTATCGACACGGTGTTCGTTGATCAGGAAGACGGGAATGTCGCCCGCCGGACTGCCGTTGGTCGATACCGGAAACGCATAATCGCGGAACGCGAACTGGCGACGGTCGGTCGCGATCTGATCCTCGAACAAGCGGTAGCTCAGCCGCGCACCTGCTCCCAGGCGATCGGGCGTGAACTCACGCTTCATTGCGGCGAGTTGCGTTTCGCCGAGCGCCAGCCGACGCTTGGCCGCCGCGTCGGTATAGTCGTCGAGCTTGTCGTTGTTGGTCTTGAGCCCGAGATTGGTCTGGAACTCAGGGCTGAGCGCGACCTGCGCATCGAACGCCGCGTCAAGGAATTTCAACAGCCGCGCATCGTCGGCGCCCGCTGTCGCAACTGGACCCGGCACCTGGGCCAGCACAGGCGCCGCAACACTCGCCAACAGCACACCGAGAAATCCCCGCTTCGTAAGTCCGATCATGATCATGCCCTTTTTTGCGTTGCCACCGGGCTAGTCACGGATCCGTGCTCAAGCAAGCAGCCGGCGGAACGTTCGCCGCTCTGATCTCTTCAGTCTTTCGACATCGGGAGACGGACATGAACGACGATCGCGTTTGGGAATTCGAAGAAAGCCTGTGGACCGGCGATGCCGAGCATTATCGCGCGCTGATCGACGAGGCGTGCCTGATGGTGCTGCCGGTGCCGCCGTTCGTTCTCAGCGGCGACGAAGCCGTCGCCACGGTGGCCAACACGCCGCGCTGGACCAAGGTCAAGTTCAGCGACCAGCGCATCGCCAGACCGGAGGAAGGCTTGATCGTCGTCGCGTATCATATCGCCGTCAGCCGCGACGATTCCCATTATGCCGCATACTGCACCTCCACCTATCGCCGCCGTGCGCATGACGATTGGCAAGTCGTCCAGCATCAGCAGACACCGCCGCTGGCGACGCAATCCTGACGTTCCAACGGCTACGGAACCCTAATTCGAACTGACAAACGTGACAGGGGCGATGATTTCGTAAAGCGTGGATACAACCAAATTGATCTCGTACGAGATCGATTTGGTTGGGACGGTTTTGACTGGCTCGGAATACTTACCGAAGCTCGCGAGAATCGTACGACGTCCTTTTTTATCGCCTATTATTTCTACACAGAATCGCAAGACTTCAGCGAATATAGCGTCGTCATGCACGCTTCCGCACACGGCCAGCCGACCACGGGTGCCGGTCCCGGCGACGTCCTGCTGCTGCTTCAGAACACCATTCTGGAACTGATCGCCAAGGGCGAGACGCTGGCCGCAACCTGCGTCAGGCTCTGCCGGGAAGTCGAGTTGCTGCTGCCCGACGTCATCTGTTCGGTACTGATGGTCGATCCAGCCGGTCTGCTGCATCCGCTGGCCGGACCGAGCCTGCCCGAAGCCTATTCCGGCGCCCTGGACGGCGTTGCGATCGGGCCGTTGGCGGGATCTTGCGGAACTGCCGCGTATCTACGGACCGAAGTGGCCGTCGCCGATATCGCGACCGATCCGCGCTGGGCAGCGTTCAGCCATCTCGCGGTACCGCACGGACTGCGCGCCTGCTGGTCGAGCCCGATCCTCGACGCGGACGGTGCGGCGGTGGCGACCTTTGCTTTCTATTACCGCACGTGCCGCGGGCCTACTGTGTTCGAGCAGGAGGTCGTCCAAAGCTGTGTCTATCTGTGCATGATCGCGATCGAGCGGCACCAGCGCGTCATCGAGTTCGAGCGGCGCGCGTTTACCGATGCGCTGACCGGCCTGCCGAACCGCGCCGCGTTCAATGCCGCGTTGGCCGAGCTCGATTGTGCGATACCCGGCAGCTGGGCGATCTTCGTACTCGATCTCGACAATCTGAAGGTCGTCAACGACACGTTCGGCCATCATGCCGGCGACCGGCTGTTGCAGATCGCGAGCCGCCGGATCGCCGCAGCGGTCCTTCCAGCGCGCACCTTCCGGATCGGCGGCGACGAGTTCGCCATGATGATCGAGGCACCGGACGCGTTGCGCGACCTCGACGCGACCGCCGGAAACATCCTCGATGCGCTGGCGCCACCAGCGGATTGCGGCGGCCAGATCGTCATCCCCCGCGCGACGATCGGCGGCGCGGTCCTGTCGGGCGACGAGCCGGTGCCCGACCGGGTCCGCCAGCATGCCGACTTCGCGCTGTACCACGCCAAGGAAACCGGTCGCGGCGGATTCGTGCGCTACTGGCCCGGGCTGGGATCAACGATGACGCGACGGCTGGGCGCGATCCGAGACGTCAACGCGGCGCTGCGCGACGACCGGATCGACGCTTATTACCAGCCGATCTTCCGGTTCGACACGCGTGAGATCGTCGGGGTCGAGGCGCTGTGCCGGATGCGGATCGGCACCAGCATCATCCCCGCCTCCGCGTTCCACGAAGCGACCACCGACGTGCATGTCGCGACCGCGCTGACCGCGCGGATGATGGCGCTGGTGGCAGCCGACGTGCGCAGCTGGCTCGACATGGGTATCCCGTTCCAGCATGTCGGCATCAACGTCTCGTCCGCGGACCTCAGCGGCGGCGCGATCGAGCGGGTGCTGACGACTACGTTCGCGCGCGAGGGTGTGTCGCTCGAGCACGTCATCCTCGAGGTGACCGAGACCGTCTATATGGGCGACGGCGACCAGGCGGTGCAGACCGCGATCGGTGCGCTGCGCGGCCGGGGCATCCGCGTCGCGCTCGACGATTTCGGCACCGGCTTCGCATCGCTCACCCACCTGCTGACCGTGCCCGTCGACATCCTGAAAATCGACAAGACCTTCGTCGACCACCTCGCCCCCGAAAGCGTCAGCATGACGATCGTCGAGGGGCTGGTGCGCATCGCGGAAAAGCTGAACGTGAGGATCGTCGCCGAGGGCGTCGAGACGGACGAGCAGGCTCGGCAGCTGCAAGGCGCCGGCTGCACGCTCGGCCAGGGCTATCTGGTGTCGCCGGCGATCGACCGGCACCGTATGACCGCGCTGCTGCTGGACCGCGCGCAATATGCCGGCAGAGCGGTCACATCCGCAAAGCCCGTTCGTAACCGGTAAGCTCGAGATAGCCGCGGCCGCCGCGCGTGCGCACCGCACCCTCCCAATAGACGGGCAGGCCGCTGCGCCGCGCGTCGAGCTCCTGCGCGGCGAACATCGGTGTCAGCCGCCAGCGCTGGATCCGGCCATCGGCGCGGACGCTCAGTTCCTGCGACACCGGATAGACCGCGCCGGTCGCCCTGCTGCGCCACGTCGCGAGCGGCCGGAAGGCGACGTCGCCCGGCCCCAGCACCGTCGTGCGCCCGTCGGGCCGGCGCAGCGATCCGCCCGCCCATAACGTCCCGCCGCCCTTGCGCCGGATGCGGAAGGCCATCAGCGCGGAGCCGTCGTCGAAATTGAGCCCGGTCCAGTCCCACCCTTGCGCGCTCGGCGCGAGATAGTCCGACGACCATTCGCGGTCGAGCCACGCCTCGCCCGTCACCGCGACGATTGTGTCGCCACGCTTCACCCGCCCCGTCACGCGCAGATGCGGGATCGAGTAATAATAGCTCGCCTGCTCGGGCTTCGGTCCCTTGCGACTATAGCCGCCCCGCCCCTGTGGCAGCGGCGGTTGCGTCGGCTGAAAATCAAGCGCCAGCGCGAAGCCTTGCGCGGTCACCTGCGTCGTCCAGCGCCCTTCGCTCCCACGGCGCAATCGCCAGTCGCGGATCGCTACGTCGGCATCGCCGGTGCGGGCCTGGGCCAGGCCGAAACCCTGCCGCGCGGCCTGCTCGCCGTGCAGAAGCTTGCCCGTCGACGGATCGGACAGCGCCGCGTGCGCGAACAGCACCTGCCTTGCGGCGAAGCGGCTCGGGTTGCGCGGATCGACCGGCGGGCGCGTCCGAAAGAACGTGACCTGGAAGCCGAGATCCTCGCCCGCCGCGGTGCGCAACCAGCCGGTGACGTACCACCATTCGGTGCGGAACGCCGGGTGTGCGCCGTGGTCGCCCGGAAAGCGTAATGTGATACCCGGCCGCACCACGGGATACGGCGCCGGCGCGGCGACGGCGGCCGCCGCGATCAGGCCGAACAGCACGCGCATCACCAATCCTCCCGTACCGATTGCACCGCGCTTCTGGCGGTCGCGCGGCGCCCGGCGAGGATCGCGGTCACCGCCGCCGCACCGGTCAACGCCGCCGCGACGCCGAGCAGCGTTCCGACCGGCACCCGCGTGCTCATCGTCCAGTTGAAGGACTGCGGATTGATGACGTGGATCAGCACCTGCGACAGTATCAGCCCCAGGCCGATGCCGGCCAGCGCGCCGGTCAGCCCGACGATCGCACCCTCGACACCGAGCATCGTCGTCAGTTGCCGGCGGGTCAGACCCAGATGGCGGAGCATGCCGAATTCGCGTTCGCGCGCGATCGTCTGCGCCGACATCGTCGCCGCGACGCCGGCGAGCCCGACCAGGATCGCGACCGCTTCCAACAGATAGGTGACCGCGAAGCTGCGATCGAACAGCGTCAGCGCCAGCCGCCGGAGGGTCGCGGGCTGGCTGACCTCGACCTGGTCGCGCAGGCCTGCCGGCAGTCGCGCGAGCATCGCCTGCCCGACCTTCGTCGCGTCCGCACCGGTCAGGACCGTCGCCGAAATCTCGTCGCGACCGGTATCGCCGGTGAGGCGTTGATAATCGCCCTCGTCGATCAGCACGGCGCCCGCTTGACGCCCATAGTCGCGCCAGACCCCCGCGACCACGAACCGCGTGCGGCCGGCGATCGGCAACGTGATCGTCTCACCCGGATCCCAGCCATATAGTCGCTGCGCGGGTTCCGAGACCCAGACCGGCAACGCCCTCGCCGGTAATGGCGGCCCGCGCTCGATCAGCACCAGCAACGGATCGCGCCCTCCTCGTTCGGGCCGTGCGATCAGGCTGAGGGCGGGGCGATCCGCCGCAACGGTCAGCGGTAACTGGCGGCTGAAGGCCAGCGTCGCGATCCCCGGCGTCGTCGCGATCCGCGCCCGCGTCGCCGGATCGAAGCTCGCGCCCGCACTGGTGCGCAGATACAGGTCGGCACGCAGCACCTGGTTGAGCCATTCATCGACCGCGCCTCGAAAGCTCGTCACCATCGTCGCCATCGCGATCATCAACGCGGTCGACGCGACGATCCCGCACAGCGCAGTCGCCGCCTCGCCCGGCGCGCCGTGCAAATGCCGGATCGCGAGCTGGACCGGCACGCTGCGTCCGGTCCTCCGCGCGAGCGGTGCCAGCAGCGCACGCGCGAACCACGGCACCCCGGCAACGCCGCCGGCCAGCATCAGCGCCATCCCGGCAAACCCGAACAGCGGCAGGCCGGCAACAGCGGGCAGCAACGACGCCGCTCCGCCCGCCAGCAACAACACCACTGCCGGCCACCACGCGACCGGTCGCCGCGGATCGAGCACGTCGCCGGCATTCTTGAGTGCAGCAGCCGGGGCAGCGCGCGCGGCAACCCGTGCCGGCAGCGCGCTACCAAGGATCGCGGCGAGCAGCCCCAGCGCGAAGAAACCGAGCGCTGCCCCCGGCTGAAAGACGACGCGCGCAGTGCCACCGCCGAAATAGCCCGCGCCGAGATCCCCACCGAACCAGTGCAACGCCGCCCAGGCAAGCGCGTAGCCCGCCGCCAGCCCGGCGGACGCGCCGACCAATCCGATCGCCAGCCCCTCGACCACCACCGCCGCGACCACCCCGCCGCGCGGCATGCCGAGGGTGCGCAGCAACGCGAACGCGCGCTGGCGCCGGACGACCGACAGCGACTGCGCCGAATAGACCAGAAAGCCGCCGGTCAGCAGCGCGACCAAGGCGAGCATATCGAGATTGACGCGGTACGCGCGCGACAGCGAATCACCCTGCGCGTTCTGCGTTTCGGCACTGGCCAGGACCGTGTCAGCCGGCAACAGAGCGCGCAACGCCGGCTCCGCGACATCGCGGTCGGACAGTGCCAGATCGATGCGGTCGATCCGACCAAGCCGTCCGAAACGCCACTGCGCCGCGGCGATATCCATCACGCCGACCGCAACCGCATCGTCGGTCGCAGGCAGCGTGCCGGCGATGCGCAGCGGCACCGACCGGCCGTTCGCGACGACCACGACCTGCGCCCCGACCGCGGCACCGACCTGCGCCAGCGCCGCGCGCGACAGGAACACGGCGGCCTCGTCGAACGCCGCGTCATTGCCGGTATCGGGGCCACGCGGACGGATACCGATCAGCGACGGCGTCACCGCGGCGGCGCGAATCACGTCGACGCCCAGCATTGTCAGCCGCTTGCCGCGGATCCGTGCGTCCAGGCGAACGACCGGGCTGGTATCGGCGACGCCGTCGATGTGGGCGATGCGGGGATAGAGCCGCTCGTCGAATCCCAGCGGGCTGGTCCCGCGGACCGACAGTTCTGCCGCGCCGCTGACGCCGCGCATCGCGCCGTCGAACGACGCCAGCGCCGATCCGTTGACGAGGTGGACCGCGAAGCCGAGCGCCACGCCGACCGCGATCGCCACCGCCGTCGTCAGGAAGCGCGCGGGGTGGAAGCGCCACTCGCCGCCGATCAGCCAGCGAAGCGCGAGCCGTCCCGACCACAGGCCGGGATCAGACGCCACGGCGCTCCACCAATCCGTCGCGGCCGAGCATCAGCACGCGGTCGGCAATCGCCGCGCTCGCGTCCGAATGCGTCACCATCACGCCCGCCGCGCCGTTCTCACGCACCGCAGCGGCGAACAGCGCCAGCACGCGCGCCGCGGTTTCCGGATCGAGATTGCCGGTCGGTTCGTCGGCGAGGATCAGCGCGGGCCGGTGGACCAGCGCCCGGGCGATCGCGACCCGCTGCAACTCGCCCCCCGACAGGTCGCGCGCATAGCCGTCGCCGCGGCCGCCCAGCCCCACCGCGTCGAGCATCGCCTCGGCACGTGCGCCGGCCGCGGCCGTATCGGAGGAAACCAGTGCCAACGGCAACGCGACGTTCTGCCGCAGCGTCAGATAGGGCAGAATGTGAAAGGCCTGGAACACGAAGCCGATGCGTTCGCGCCGGAGCCGGGTCCGCGCCGTCTCGTCGAGCGAGCCGAGGTCTATACCGTCGATCGCCACGCTGCCTTCGTCCGCGTCGTCCAGCCCCGCAAGGATGTTGAGCAGGGTCGATTTGCCCACCCCCGATTCGCCGATGATCGCGACGAGCTCGCCGGCCCCGACCACCAAATCCAGCCCTCCGAACAGTCGTCGCGGGCCGGGCACGGACTTGCCGAGCGCCTGCACGGCCAGCAGCGAAGGATGCGCGTTCATGCCGCTGCCGTGGCGAAGGTTGGCGCACGCCGCAATGCCTTATCGGCCGGTCGGAAAATTCAGGTCGCCGACATGCGTTTCGCGGCTCGCCGGACCGCAAAGTCCACGCTATTCACGGCGCTACGGAGGGGAATACAATGATCGATGACGCGCAGGTCCAGGGCGACCAGCGAACGGACGGTGACGACAGCGGCGCGAAGTCCGTGACCGGTGCACAGACGCTGGAACGCGGGCTCGATCTGCTCGAACGCGCGGTCCACGATCCGATGTCGATCCAGGACCTGATCCGCCAGTCCGGCGTGAACCGGGGGATCGTCTACCGGCTGGTCTCGGCGCTGACCGCGCGCGGATATCTGACCCAGGATGGCAGCGGGCGGCTGCGCGGCGGCAGCACGTTGCTACAGCTCGGTCATTCGACCGCCGCCTATACCAACATCGTCACGGTCGCGGGGCCGCATCTCGACGCGCTCGCGCTGGAAACGGGGCTGAGCGCGTTCCTGGCGAAGCGCGAAGGCGATTATTCGTTGCACCTGCTCCGATCGGCGGGTGTCGAGCGGATCGCCGTCACCACGCAACCGGGGACGCGCCGGCTGCTGCCCGAAACCGGACTGGGCAAGGCGCTGCTGTGCGACGAGGATGCCGCCACCTGGACCCGCCTGTTGCGGCTGGTCGACAGCCGGTACCGCCAGTCCGACTGGCAGCCACAGGTCCAGCGCCTGCGCGATACCGGCGTGCTGTTCCAGATCGGCTCGCCGCCCGACTTCATCAATTCGGTCTGCGCGGTGGTCCGCAACGCGACCGGCGACATCGTCGGCGCGATCAACGTCGCGGCCGCCGCGCAGTATCTGGGCGAGGCGCGGATGACAGAATTGCAGCCCATCGTCGCGGACGCCGCCCGCGCGATCAGCGTCGCGATGGGCGCGCAGCATCTGGTTGTGCCGCCGATCGCGTGATGCTCCGATGCGGACGGTTTAGGTCGTCGGCAGCTTCATCTTGCGCAGCGTCGCGATCACCTGTCGCGCACCCGGCGGCGCGACCTGGACGAACAGTTCGAACAGGCTCTCGTCGCCTAGCGCGTCGATAGCGGTGCCGATCGGCAGCGCGATCGCCTGCCGGCTGCGCGCACCCGGCTGCGCTTCCAGCACGATCGTGTACCACGCCATGCCGACAGGCGCGCGATCCGCGACATCGTCGAACTCGCCCGGCACCATCGCCCGGATTCGCAGGCGCCGATCCGCATGCCCGTCGAACCATAGGCCATCCCCTGCGGTCGCGATCGTCGTCGCGCGCGTCCGTATCTGCCGCTGGTCGTCCACCTCGTCGCCTCCGTCTGCCGTAACCGGGAATTGGTCCAATCGCGTCGCTAGAGAAACAATTGCCGGCAGTGTCAAATGCGCGTGGGAGCGGTTCTCAACCAGCCGGAACCCGGGATCGTCAGCCCATCATCCCCCCGTGCAGGTTGAACGGGATCACCAGCGTTCCCGACACCATCAGCGCGGAGAGAGGATCAGTTGCAGGTCGTGCCGCGACGACCGGTTCAGGCTGATGTGGAGGAAACAGCGGAACTGCACCGCCATCTGCACGAGGCCGAGCGCCAGCACGGTGCCGAAGATCGCGCGCGCACCGAACGACGGCCAGTGGACCATCCCAAAGGCCGCCGCGGTAAGCACTAGCGACAGAATATAGCCGATCGCATAGGTGCACAGTTCGTGGGTCCGGTCGCTCATCCGATATTCTCTTGCAAATAGACGACCGGGAAGATCGCGATCCAGACGATGTCGAGCAGGTGCCAGAACAGCCCCAACCGAAAAAGATTGGTCCTTACGCGCGCATCGCTGCCGTACGCGCAGATCTGCCCGACCATCACGACCAGCCAGCACGCGACCGCGACGTGCAGTCCGTGCAGCCCGACCAGCGCGAAGAACGACGCTTGGAAGCCGCTGCGCATCGGATGAGCCCCGTGCGCGTGGGTCGGGTCGCGACAGGTCGCGATGTAGCGCAGCGTGTCGAACGTCGTGCCATGCCCATCGGCGGCTCCGACGGTAGCGCTGGTGACAACACGCTGCTGACGACGCACTGGTGGTGCGCGGGAACGCCGTGACCTACCAGACGGTCCTGGCGGGCGACAAATGCCTGCTGGTCGGCATCGGCCAGCAGGCCGTGGTGACGGGCATCGAACAGGTCCGGTTCAACGACAGCACGGTGAGCTGGAACACCCTCACCGCGCAGCCTGCTGCCTTCGATGCCCTGCGCTACGTCGCCTCCAATCCGGATCTGGTCAGCAGCATCGGCACCAACGTCGTCGCGGCCGAAACTCACTATATCCAGCAAGGCCTGGCGGAAGGGCGGTCGACGATGTCGTTCGATCCGCTGCGCTACCTCGCGTCTAACAAAGACCTGGCGCTCGGCTTCGGCGCGAACACGACGGCCGCCGAAACCCATTACATCGAACACGGCCTTGCCGAAGGGCGTTCGGCCACCAGCTTCGACGCGCTGCAATATCTCGCCGCCAACACCGATCTGGCCAGCGGCTTCGGCTATGACGTGCAGGGTGCAGAGCGGCATTATGTCGAGCACGGCGTGGCGGAGGGACGTGCGACGACCGGGTTCGATGCGATCGCCTATCTGCTGACCTATCCCGATCTCGCCATGGCCAAGCTCGGCCCGACATGGGCGACCGAGCACTGGGTTCTGAACGGCGCCGACGAAGGCCGCATCGGCGATGGCCTGTTCGGGCGCGAACAGCCGAGCCATGCAGGCGTCACCGGCGCCTACATGATCGAAAGCCACTTCATATAACGGTTGCTTGTCTGGATGAGCCTTGCGCTCATCCAGACTGTCGCTTGTCGAAAAGTGATGTCGCGTTGCCGTCCTCGAGCAGTCGCATGCGATCGCTGCCGCCTATGTCGCCCGGCAATCGAGGTAATCGAGGGTCAGGCTGCCGCGGATCGCGAAAGCCGCGTTTGAAAGTGCCGTTGCGCGTCGATCATGCACGCTTCTACCGCGGAAATGCCGGCAGGCGTCAAGCCGATCACGTCGTCCAGGTTTCCGGTTCCATCACCGACGACAAGGCCTTCGACGTGCAGCGCCATTATCCAGCGCTGGCCCGTTGAGGTCGGAGCTTCAGCCACCTCCAGCAAGTCGTGGCCGGTCATTCGGCGGCCATCGGCATCCGCTACGAACAGCGCCAACAGGATGTTCCAGGCAACCTCTGAAAGCACGGCTTCCGGCAGATGATGTGCTCGCATTTTCCGCAACTCGAATATGCTTCGAGCCAGCGCGGTTGCCTCATCATGCCTGTTCAATGCACCTACTCCCGGTTGAGTTGTCGAATACGATAGTCCGATGCTCGGTGTCACGTCAGGTAGTGCCACTGGCCGTTCGGGTTGGGAAGACCGGGCCGCGCGCCGCCATCAGGTCCGCCGGATAGGGCGTTGCAGCGCGACTACGTCGTCGTAGCTACCGGTCAGCCAGTCCCCTTTTGCCGTTTCCCGCCAAAAGTTCTCCTTAACCGGAGCGATATTTGCCGCGGGGCTGACCCACTCGATCAGCGGCAACATCAGTACGAATGTGACGGTTATCCAACATTGTCAGCGTTAACGGATTGATTGCCGCTGTTCAACATGTGAAAAGGCTTCTCAATTTATATTACCAGCTGCGAATAGCGTGGCGGTGGAATGGACAGGGAGAGCCAGATGCAGCGCAGGTTCAGTCACGCAGCGGTCCTATTTGCCGGCCTGGCATTCTCCTCCGCCGCCTTTGCAGCCGAACGTCAGATCACGGCCCTGTCCGACGACTGGCGTTTCCTGCAAGGCGATCCCGAGGGTGCTGAACGCGCGGATACCAGCACCCAGGGCTGGCGCAGCGTCTCCGTTCCGCATGACTGGGCGATCGCCGGCCCGGTCTCGCCCGATGCGAAAGCCGGCGGCGAGAACGGCTTCTTCCCGAGCGGCGTCGCCTGGTATCGTCGCGACCTGAATATCGTACCAGCACCAAACCGCCGCTATTTCGTCGAGTTCGACGGCATCATGGAACGCAGCGGGGTCTGGGTGAACGGCCACCATGTCGGCTACCGGCCGATCGGTTATGTCTCGCTACGCTATGACATCACGCGCCACCTGCGCCGCGACGGGCCGAACGTCATTGCGGTGCGCGCAGACACGGCGGCGGCACCGTCGTCGCGCTGGTACACCGGGTCGGGCATCTATCGGCATGTCCGCCTGATCGAAACCGGCGACGTTCATGTGCCGCAGGGTGGCGCGTTCGTCCGCACGTCGTCGATCACCACGGATGCCGCCACGCTTTCGGTTTCGACCGAAATCCACAATGCGGGCGCAGCCTCGCGCGGTGCGATGGTCGAAGTCATCGTCACCGGTCCCGACGGCCGCGAAGCCGGACGCGCGCGATCGCCGCTGACGCAGGTGGACGCGGACCGGACACAGCTCGTGACGCGCGAAATCCGGCTCGCATCGCCGCGTCGGTGGAACCTCGACGATCCCGCGATGTACAAAGCCGCGATCCGCATCCTCGACGAGCGCGGCGAGCTGCTCGACAGCGAAACCGTGCCGTTCGGCGTGCGGGAAGCCGAGTTTAGGGCCGACACCGGGTTCTGGCTGAACGGACGCAACTTGAAGCTGAAGGGCGTGGCGGTCCATCACGACGGCGGCGCAGTCGGCGCAGCGGTACCCATCGCGGTGTGGCGCCAGCGCCTCACCGCACTGAAGGCCCTGGGCGTCAACGCCATCCGCACCGCGCACAACGTGCCCAGCCCGGAGCTGCTGGACCTCGCCGACGAACTCGGCCTGCTGGTGATGGACGAGTGGTTCGACCAGTGGAACGTCGCGAAGACACCGGAGGATTACCACCTGTTCTTCAGCGACTGGCACAAGCGCGACGCGACCGACATGATCCGGCGCGACCGCAATCACCCCAGCATAGTGCTGTGGAGCGCAGGCAACGAAATCCACGACACCGCCTATCCGGTACAGGCCAAAGCGGCGCTGCGCTCGCTGCTCGACATTGCCCATGCGAACGATCCGACCCGTCCGGTGACGATGGGTCTGTTCCGCCCCAACGTAACGGGCGACTACGCCAACGGCCTCGCCGACATGCTCGACGTGGTCGGCCAGAACTATCGCGAGACCGAACTCGAAGCGGCGCATCGTCAGAACCCGCGCCGCCGGATCGTCGGTACGGAGAATGGGCACAACCGGGTCAACTGGCTGCCGGTGCGCGACAATCCGGCCTATGCCGGCATGTTCCTGTGGACCGGCATCGATTACATGGGCGAAGCGAACCGCGCTGGCTGGCCGTTCATCAGCCGCTACACCGGCCTTCTCGACCGGACGGGTGCACCGCACATCCGCGGCCTGGAGCGGGCGAGCTGGTGGTCGGACAAACCCGTCATCCACGTCGTGCGCAACGCCATTCCGACGGCTGCCGGACCGGCGACCGATGGTGCCGGCGGACCGAATCAACCGGCCCTGCCGACGATGATCGCGGTGGCGACGCCCCAGCCGCCGGTGGCACTCTTCGACGACTGGACCCCTGCGAACCCGAAACCGCATCCGGAAACGATCGAAGTCTACAGCAATTGTCGTCAGGTCGAGGCGTTCCTCAACGGTCGTTCGCTCGGCAGCCTGCCAATCAACGCGGATGCGTCGCCGCGCCGCTGGGCGGTCACCTATGCGCCAGGAGACGTGCGCGCCGTGTGCCGCGACCAGGGCGCCGGCGGTATTTCCGACCGGCTTGCCACCGCCGGCCGCGCCACTGCGATCCGGCTGTCGTCCGATGCCGGGACGGTTGGATCCGACTTCGACAGCATGACCTATGTCCGCGCGCAGGTGGTCGATGCGAAGGGCGTGACCGTGCCGGGCGCACTGCATCTTCTACACTTTTCGGTCCAAGGTGCCGGCGAACTGATCGCTACCGACAACGGATCGGTCACCGACCACCGGCCCTTCGCCTCGCCGGATCGGCAGCCACGTGACGGTAACGCAGTCGCGCTGGTCCGTGGCGCCGGCGAGGGACGCTTCACCGTACGCGTTAGCGCGCAGGGGCTGAAACCGGGTTCGATCGCGCTTCAGGCACGGCGGAAATGACGCGGACCAGCTCGAACGGCCGTTGCGCCTCGAATCAGACGACCCTTTGCCATGACCGGAGCCGCGCCCGATGCTGCGTAGCCTGCTGACCCTGCCCTTGATCCTTGCCGCTGGACTGGCGCACGCCCAGACCAGCGGCCCGAGCATCGGGAGCCGGCCGGCGCTACCTGCGCCGTACACCACCAAGTCGGTCGTCAACACGCCGGACACGACACCCTTTCACGACGGTGCGAGCCTGAAGGTGGCGGACGGCCTTGCCGTCAACGCCTTTGCTGAAGGGCTCGATTCCCCGCGCAATGCGGTGGTGCTGCGCAATGGCGACGTGCTGGTCGCCGAGGCGACGACCGAGCGCAAGAGCAACGATCCGAACTATCGCGCGGTCGGGCGCAACCGCATTCTGCTACTGCGCGACACGGACGGCGATGGTCGCGCCGACGTGCGCGAGACGCTGATCGGGGGGCTCAGCCAGCCGTACGGAATGCAGCTGATCGGCGGCAAGCTGTACATCGCCAACGCGAACGGCGTGTTCTGGACGCCCTACAAGCTTGGTACCACCCATATTGCCGACGACGCGCCGCGGACCTGGATCACCCGCTTCGATCCGACCGGCTACAACAATCACTGGACGCGCAATCTACTGGCCAGCCGCGACGAACGCACCTTGTTCGTCGCGGTGGGGTCGGCAAGCAACGCAGGCGAGTTCGGCATGGCCAAGGAATCGCGCCGTGCCGCGATCCTGGCGATCGATCTGGCGAGCGGGCGTGAGCGCATCTTTGCCGATGGCATTCGCAATCCGGTCGGCATGGCGCTGGAACCCCGGACCGGCCGGCTGTGGACGTCAGTCAACGAGCGTGACGAACTGGGCGACGATCTGGTCCCCGACTATATCGTCGGCGTGAAGGAGGGCGGCTTCTACGGCTGGCCGTACAGCTATTGGGGTAGAAATCCCGATCCGCGGATGAAGGGGCAACGGCCCGACCTCGTAGCCAAGGCCCTCACGCCCGATTTTGCGGTCGGAGCGCATGCTTCGGCGCTCGGAATTGCGTTCGGCGCGAACACGTCACTGCCGGCGCAGTTCAAAGACGGCGCGTTCGTCGCGCGGCACGGCTCATGGAACCGCTCGACCCTGCTCGGCTATGACGTGGTGTTCGTCCCGTTCCGCAACGGGAAGGCTGTGGGTCCAATGCAGCCAGTGCTGACCGGCTTCACCGATGGGCCGGGTCATGTCCATGGCCGTCCCCGTGCGCTGGCAATAGCGCGCGACGGGTCCGTGCTGGTCGTCGACGACAAGGGCGGCAGAATCTGGCGTATCGCGTCTGCACGACCATGAAAGGACACGGTAGCAGATTAGCTAGCGGCCTAAGGTCGATCGTCCGATCAATGCAGTGAGAGGTCCAGCACGGCGATATCATTCACGCGTTCCGAGATCAGCCCGCAAAGGTTGATCAGCGAAGGTGCAAGGCGTTCGCGCTTGTGGAGGACATAAGAGACGGATGGCAGGTCTGGCAGGGACGGTCCGGCGATTTCGGGAAGGCCGCCGAACAGGTCGGTTCGGCAGGTAATGCCGACACCGCCGCGCACCGCGGCGCGCAGTACCGAGAGGCTCGGCGTTTCAACCACCAGCTGGTACGAGCGGCCCGCCGCTTCCAATGCCGCGATGGCCGCGTCGCGAAATCGACAAGGGCGCTCGAGGACGGCCAACGGGATCGTGTCTCGACCGGGCAGCCCGGCATTCCCGAACCATCGCATCGGCTCCTCGCGGATCGCCGCCGGGTCGCCTGCCACGCCCATGCCGAGGATCACGTCGAGCCGATCGCTCTGTAAGAGATCGAGCAGTTGCGGCGTTCCTCCGACGCGCACCTCCAGCCGGACGTCCGGATGCAGCGCGACGAGCTGCGCGAGCAGGCCTTGCAACAGCGTCTCGGCGAAATCCTGTACGAAGCCGATCCGAACCGGGCCGACCAGCGCCTCGCCGGTGAGCGTCGCGACGATGCGGTCGTTGAGCGCCAGCATCTCGCGCGCGAGGATCAGCACGTCATCGCCTTGGCTCGTCAGCACCAGCCGCCGCCCTTCCCGCCGGAACAGGGGGATCTGGAGCAGTTCTTCCAGGCGCTTGATCTGCAGGCTGATCGCGGGCTGGCTGAGGAAGACGCGTTCCGATGCACGCAGCATCGATCCGCCGTCGACCACCGCCACGAAACTGCGCAGGACATCGATGGGAAGATTGAGGGCCATGACGCCCTTATAAGCCGAACCAATCAGGCACGTGAACAATCTATATTGATTCGATAGGAGTTAAGCTGTCCCTTGTCGTCAGCCCGCTGGCATGCCGCCGGCGCTGGAGACGACATGGCCACAATCCTGCCCCATGACGACGCACGACGGCCGCTCCTCACGCGCATTGGCGGTGCACGCTGGGTGTCACCGCTGGTCCTGTTGCTGCTGTGGGAGATCGGTGCGCGCACCGGCCTGATCCCGGCGCGGACGCTCGTTGCGCCCTCCGCGGTGCTGGCGACGATGGGGGAGATGATCGCGTCGGGCGAGCTCGGGCACAACGTGCTCGTTTCGCTCGGCCGTGCCTGCGTCGGATTGGCGATCGGCGTGATCGTCGGCGGCCTGCTGGCGATCATCGCCGGACTTTCCCGCCGCGGCGAAGCGGCGATAGACTCGCCGGTCCAGATGCTGCGCACCTTGCCGACGCTCGCGCTGACGCCGTTGTTCATCGTCTGGTTCGGGATCGGCGAGACGCCAAAGATCGTGCTGATCGCGGTAGCGACGACCTTCCCGGTCTACCTCAACCTCTATAACGGCATTCGCGGCGTCGATGCGCGGTTGATCGAGGCTGCGCGCGCGTTCGGCCTGTCGCGCGCTGAGATCGTCCGCCATGTCGTACTGCCGGGCGCCCTGCCCTCGCTGCTGGTCGGTCTGCGCTATGCCCTGTCGATCTCCGTGTTGATCCTGGTCGTCGCCGAACAGATCAACGCGTCGTCCGGCCTCGGCTACCTCATCAACACCGCACGCGATTTCATGCGGACCGACATCATCGTCGTCTGCCTGATGGTCTACGCCGCGCTCGGTCTCGGCGCCGACGCAGCGGTCCGACTGATCGAGCGACGCTCACTCGCCTGGCGCCCGACGATCCTGGAGGCTCGCTCATGACCGCACCCATCCCCTTTCCGACCCGCGCGCAACCCATCGTCGCGCTGCGCGGTTTCACCCGCCGGTTCGGTCGCAACACGGTGATCGACGGGCTCGACCTGGAGATTGCGGAGGGCGAGTTCGTCGCGCTGCTGGGCCGCAGCGGATCGGGCAAGACCACGTTGCTGCGCACGCTCGCCGGGCTCGACGGTCCCAGCGAAGGCGAAGTTCGCGTGCCGACTTCCCGCGCGGTAGTGTTCCAGGATGCCCGGCTGCTGCCGTGGCAGCGGGTCTGGCGGAACGTGATGCTAGGCCTCGGCGGTCGCGATGCACGCGAGCGCGCGGAGAAGGCACTGGCCGAAGTGGGGCTCGATCACCGTGCCGATGCCTGGCCGCTGACGCTGTCCGGCGGCGAGGCGCAGCGTGCGGCACTCGCCCGCGCACTGGTTCGCGAACCCAAGGTGCTGCTGCTCGACGAGCCGTTCGCCGCGCTCGACGCGCTGACCCGCATCCAGATGCATGACCTGGTACTCGGCCTGTGGCGACGTCATCGCCCGGCCGTGCTGCTGATCACGCACGACATCGACGAGGCGATCGCGCTGGCCGACAGGGTGCTCGTGCTCGACGGCGGCCGGATCGTCGCGGAGGAGCGGATCACCGACGCACGGCCCCGCGCACCCGACGCGGCACTGCGCCACCGCCTGCTCGCACGCCTCGGCGTCGTTTCCGAACCGCCTGCGGCCGAAGCCAAATGGTCCCACGCCGCCGAATAGCCCGCTTTTCCCTGAAGGAGTCTAGCCATGAGCCAACATCCCGACGCGCTCGAAATCCTCGGCATGATCTCGACCACCTACGCTTCCGAGACGCATGTACAGAGCGGTCCGCAGATCGACCCCAGCTACACCGCGGCGTTTGCGCTGGCGCACGAACAGGCGGGTTTCGACCGCATCCTGATCGGCTATCACAGCGCCGCGCCCGACGGCTTCCAGGTCGCGGCCTATGTCGCGCAGCACACGACGAGGCTCAAGATCCTGCTCGCCCACCGGCCAGGCGTGGTCCAGCCCACCGTCGCCGCGCGACAGCTCGCCACGCTCGACCAGTTCAGCGGCGGGCGGCTCGCGGTGCACATCATCTCGGGCGGGTCGGACGCCGAACAGCAGCGCGACGGCGATTTCCTGACCAAGGACGAGCGCTATGCGCGCACCGATGACTATCTCGACGTCGTCAAGAAGACCTGGACGCAAACCACGCCGTTCGATCACGACGGCCCCTACTACCAGGTCCGCGACAGTGTCTCGGCCGTGAAGCCGCTGCAAAAGCCGCACATCCCCATCTTTTTCGGCGGCGCGTCCGATGCCGCGGTCCGCGTCGCCGGACGCCATGCCGAAACCTACGCGTTCTTCGGCGAAACGCTCGAGCAGACTGCGGAGATCATCGGCCGAGTACGCGCCAGCGCCGCCGAGAACGGCCGCCCCGCGCCGCGCTTCAGCGTGTCGTTCCGCCCGATCCTTGGTCGTACCGAGACAGAGGCGTGGAGCCGTGCCGAGCACATCCTGTCGGAAGCCCGCGCGATAAAGGAAACCGGCGCATCGGTCTTCCGCGGCGCCACGTCGCAATCGGAAGGCGCGCGGCGACTCCTGGAAACCGCAGCCGGCGGCAAGGTGCGCGACAAGCGGCTATGGACCGAGATCGCCAAGTTGACAGGCGCACCGGGCAATTCGACGTCGCTGGTCGGCACGGGCGATCAGGTGGTCGACGCGCTGCTCGACTATTACGACCTTGGCGTCCGGACCTTCCTGTTCCGCGGCTTCGATCCGCTTGAGGACGCGATCGACTACGGCCGCAACCTGCTGCCTAAGCTGCGCGCCGCGGTCGTCGAGCGCGAACAGCCGCTGGCGGTAGCCGCGGAATGACGTCCGCACACACGCAGGCGGTCGACCGGCTGGTCGAGGCGATCGGGACGATCGTCGCCAGCCGGGACGAAGCCATCCCGGACGACGCGATCGTCGCGAGCGTGGCAGTGCCGCTCGCCGCCCTCGTCGCCACCGACGACTGGATCGACCCGGCGTTCGCCGCGCCCGATCCCGACCGCTATCGCCAGTACCTGCTCCACCGCGATCCCGAAAACCGCTTCTCGGTGGTCAGTTTCGTATGGGGGCCGGGACAGGCGACGCCGATCCACGATCACCGCGTCTGGGGTTTGGTCGGCGTGCTGCGGGGCGCCGAGATCGATCAGCGTTATGCGCGGACCGACGATGGCGCACTCGTTCCGGTAGGCATGCCTACCCGACTCGATGCCGGGGCGGTCGCCACGCTGTCCCCCGATACAGGCGACATCCACCGTGTCGCCAACGCCCACGCCGACCGCGTGTCGATCAGCATCCACGTCTATGGCGCGGATATCGGCAGCGTCGAGCGCGCGACCTATACCGAAGCCGGCACGGCCAAACCGTTCGTATCGGGCTATACCGAAGCAGGGGTCGTCGCATGACGCCGCAGGATATCCGCCACGCCTGGCTTTCCCGCAACGAGATCGCGGTGTTCGACCTGCGCGACGAACAGGCCTTCGCGAGCGGCCACCCGCTGTTCGCGGCGCAGCTTCCGCCGCACCGCATTGACGTCGAGATCGCCCGCCGGGTCCCGCGCCTCGCCACGCCGATCGTCGTGTACGACGGGGCGGACGGCTCGGGCGAAGCGGCGATCGCCCAGTTGCGCGCGCTCGGCTACACCGACGTGTCCGCGCTCGACGGCGGCCTAGGGGCCTGGAAGGCAGCAGGCTACGAGCTGTTCGAGGACGTCAATTCGTACAGCAAGGCGTTCGGCGAACTGGTCGAGGCACAGCGCCACACGCCGTCGCTGCCAGCTGCCGACGTACAGGCGCTGATCGACGAGAAGGCCGACATCGCGATCCTCGATGCGCGCCGGTTCGACGAATATGCGACCATGAGCATCCCGACCGGCACCAGCGTGCCCGGCGCCGAACTGGTATTGCGCGCCCGCGCCGTCGCACCCGATCCCGACACGCTGATCGTCGTCAACTGCGCTGGGCGAACCCGCAGCATCATCGGTACGCAGTCGCTGATCAACGCCGGCCTGCCGAACCGGATCGTCGCGCTGCGCAACGGCACGATCGGCTGGACGCTCGCCGGGCAGGCACTCGAGCACGGCCAGAGCCGCGAAGTCGTGGAAATCGACCCCGAACACTGCGACGAAGCGCGCTCCAACGCCCGATCCGTCGCCTATCGGGCGGGCGTCCGTCACATCGGCCCGGACGATCTGCGCGCACTCACTGAAGACTCCAGCCGGACGCTGTACCGGTTCGACGTGCGTACGCCCGCAGAACATGCCGCCGGCCATCCGCCGGGCTTCGTCGAAGCGCCGGGCGGACAGCTCGTGCAGGAAACCGATGCGTTCGCGCCGGTGCGCGGCGCACGCATCGTCCTGGCAGACGATATCGGTCCGCGTGCCGACATGACCGCGTCGTGGCTCGCGCAGATGGGCTGGGACGTGCTGGTGCTCGACGGCGGTTTCGACGGTGACGCGGTCGAGCCACTGGAAACCGGATCGACCGCGCTCCCGCCTCGTGGGCCGCAGGGTCGATACAAGCGCCCCTACGAAGGCACCGACAACGCGGCGGCGGCGATGCAGGCCTATCTCGACTGGGAATATGGTCTGGTCGATCAGCTCGCGCGCGACGGCACGCACGGCTTCCACGTGATCTGAGGAGACATTCCATGATGATCTCACTCTATTTCGCGCCGAACAGTTCGGCCTTCGCGCCGCTCGTCGCGCTCGAGGAGGCACGCGCCGTCTACCGTGCCGTTCCCGTCAGCCTTGCCGCCGGCGAGCAGCACGGTGCCGCCTATCGCGCGATCAATCCGCGAGGCCGCGTCCCGACGCTCGTCGTCGACGGCACACCGATCCCCGAGGTGATCGCGATCCTGACCTGGATCGCCGTTCGCTATCCCAACGCTGGACTGCTGCCCGCTGCGCCGGTCGAACGGGCGCAGGCCTTTGCACTGATGAGCTGGATCGCCAGCACGGTGCATGTCGCGCTCGCGCAGGTCCGCCGGCCCGAACGCTACGCCGACGACCCCGCGATCCGCCAGGCCCTCGAAGCGCCCGGTCGCGCCGCTTTCGCCGCAGCGCTTGCCGAACTCGGAGAGCGCTCGATCGCCACGTCGTCGCCGTATCTGATCGGCGACCGGTTCGGTGCAGTCGACGCGTATGTGCTGGTCGTCCGTCGCTGGGCCGACGGGCTGGGGATCGACCGCAATAATTTCCCGAGTTTCGCCGAGCGCACCGATGCGCTGTTCACGCGCGCCTCAGTGCGCCGCGCGCTCGACCACGAGGCGCTCACCCTTGCCGCCGCCGCCTGAAAGGACGCGCATGACCGGCCCCGCCCGACCCGCCGGCTAGCGCCGCCCACCACACCTGAGACCGACATACGACCCCGCGGCAGCCGCAGCGGGGAACGGAGACGCACGTTCGATCAACGGCGGCGCTCCAAATCAGACAGGGATTTCCATGCACGCTCGCCTCTTCCATTCAGCGTCTTCCAGCCTCGCGCTGCTACTCGCAAGTGCTTCGGCGGCTCCTGCCTATGCCGCCGAAGAGCCGCGTGAGACGGCTTCATCTGCCGTCGACGTGACTTCCGACGCCGTTCCAGCAGCCCCGTCCGACGACATCGTCGTCACCGCCCGCTACAAGAACGAGACGCTGCAGACCGTGCCGATCGCGATCACTGCGCTATCGTCGGCGCAGATCGAGGCTATCGGCGGCCAAACCAGCCTGAAAAACCTCGCCGCGTTCACCCCGAGCGTCAGCATCCAGGGTTTCAGCGGCCGCAACCAGACGATCACGATCCGCGGACTGGGCACCAATTCGGGCGGCACGAACGACGGGCTCGACCAGGGGGTCGGCCTCTATATCGATGGCGTGTACCGGCCGCGCACTGGGACGGTCATCAACGACCTCCTCGATGTCGACGGCGTCCAGGTGTTGCGCGGGCCCCAGGGCACGTTGTTCGGCAAGAACACCGTGGCAGGTGCGATCGACGTACGCACCAGGCTGCCGACCTTCGCGCCGGAGTTCGCCTCCGACATCACCTATGGCAACTACAACTATATGCGTGCGCAGGCGTCCGCTTCGGGCGGACTTACCGACATGCTCGCGATCCGCCTCAGCGGCCTCGTCAGCGCGCGCGACGGGCTGGTCTACAACACGACACAGCACAAGGACTGGGACAATTACGAGAATTTCGCGGTCAAGGCCGACCTGTTGTGGAAGCCTAGCAACGCGCTGACCTTCCGGCTGACCGGCGACTATGCGCGCCAGACCGGCAACATGGGGTTCTATCTGTCGGGTCAGGTGCTTCCCACGACGCTAGCGAACGGTGCCGCGGTAAAGGGCTTCTATCAGCATGCGGCGGAGGTCGGTTACACGCCGATCCCGGTCGATCCCTACCGGCGCCAGACCGATATCAACGGCTCGCAGGCAATCGCGATGCCCAGCGGCGGCGTCACCGCGCGGATCGATGCAACGCTCGGCGGGCATACGCTGACGTCGATTACCGCCGGACGCTTCTGGAAGTGGATCCCCAACTGGGACGGCGATCAGTTCGGCGCCGACGTGCTCGGCCAGGCGACCGTCGCCACCGACCAGAAGCAGTTCAGCCAAGAGCTTCGCCTGACCTCGCCGAGTGGCAACAAGTTCGAATACACCGCCGGCCTGTATTATTTCTGGCAGAAGGCCGACCTGACGCAGGAGCTGTCGTTCAAGAAGGACGCGGCCAAATGGTATTTCGGTCCCAACGCTCCCGATGCACTACTGAACGGCCTCGATACGTTCAGCTACCTCGATCCATCGACCAACAGCTATGCCGCATACGGTCAGGCGACGTGGCACGTCACGCCCAGCACCAGCCTGACCGGCGGGCTGCGCTATACGTACGAGAAGAAATCCGGGAGCTACGACGCCGTCCAGGTCGGCACGCCAGCGCCGATCTCCAGCCTGCCCATCGCCTATCAGGCAACCGCAGCCGCGATCCGCGCAGCCTATGCCCCGTCCGGCGGCGCCTATGACGCCAGCCGATCGAAGGGGACCGTATCCTGGCTGATGAGTGCCAACCAGGACTTCGGCGACGACGTCCATGCCTATGCCAGTTACTCGCGCGGCTATAAATCGGCGGGTATCAATCTCGTTCGCCGCAACGTCGGGATCAACATCTTCGTCGAACCGGAAAAGGTCGACGCCTACGAAGTCGGCCTGAAGACGCAGGTCTTCGATCGCCGCGTCCAGTTCAACACCGCGCTGTTCTGGACGATCGACCAGAATTATCAGGCCAATCTCTACGACGTATCGAACCGGGTCAGCTATCTGGGCAACGCCGGCAAGGTGCGCAGCCGCGGCGTCGAGGTCGACCTTCGCGCCAGCATCGCACGCGGCCTCACACTCAGCGGCTCAGGCAGCTTCACCGACGCGAAATACGTCCGCTACACCAACGCGATCTGTCCGTTCCTGCAATCCTACCAGACGTCGTGCGACATTTCCGCCCAGCGCCTATCCGGCACATCGAAATGGGCGGGCGCGGTGCAGGCGCGGTACGAGGCCCCGCTCAGCGACACACTGGTCGGTTACACGGCAGCCGACGCCACCTACCGTTCGACCTTCTTCTCCGCGGTGAACGACGATCCGTTCTCGCGCATCAAGGGCTATGCGCTGGTCGGCGCACAGCTCGGGCTGCGCGCGGCGAACGGTCCGTGGGACGTCTCGATCTGGGGCCGCAACCTGTTCGGCAAAAACTATCTGCTCACCTCCACGGTCAACGCGACCTGGGGCATCACGCAGGTCGGCGTCGGCGAACCGCGCACCTACGGCCTCACCCTGCACACGCGGTTCTGACAATGCCCCCTCCCCCGACCAAGGATACCGCCATGCTCCACACATTGCTGACCCGACGCACCGCGCTGGCAATCGGCGGCGCCGGACTGCTGGCCGCCTGCACCAAGGCGCCGGCCAAAACGCTGGTCATCGGGGACCAGCGCGGCGGCGTTCAGGCGCTGCTGGCCGCCTCGGGCGAACTCAAGGACGTGCCGTACCCGATCGAATGGGCGCAATTCCCCAACGCGGCGCCATTGATAGAGGCACTGGCGGCGGGTGCCATCGATACCGGCGTCGGCGGCGATGCACCGTTCATCTTCAGCCTCCAGTCGAATGCCGGCGTGAAGGCGATCGCCGCGTTCCGCTCCCAGGGTCCGTCGACCACGATCCTCGTGCCGGGCAAATCGCCGATCCGGGACTTTGCCGGCCTGATCGGCAAGCGCGTTGCGACGCCGCGCGGATCGATCGGCCATCATCTGCTGCTCGCCGGGCTGCAAAGGCTCGGCAAGCCGTTCGACGCGATCGACATCAAGTTCCTGTCGCCCGCGGACGGCCGCGCCGCGCTGACCAGCGGGTCTGTCGACGCCTGGTCGGTCTGGGACCCCTATGCCGCGATCGGCGAATTGAGCGACGGCCTTCGCATCCTCCCGGTCGACCGTGACCTCGCGCCCGGGATCGGCTTCGTCTTAGGCACCGAAACCGCGTTGCGCGACAAGCGGGCACAACTGACCGATCTCGTCGCGCGCTTTGCCCGCGCGCGCCGTTGGGCCGAAACGCACCGCGAGGCCTATGCGCAGATGCTGACGCAGCAGACCGGCGTGCCCATCGCGGCGACCCGGCGCTACATCAACCGCAGCGTCAACGTGCCCGTGCCGATCGACGCCAGGCTGATCGCCGAGGAACAGGGCATCGCCGACCTGTTCCTCGCCGCCGGGTTGCTGGCCAAGCCCGTCCAGGTCGCACCGCATCTCGCGCAACTGTAACTCACGCCAAGGATCTTTCTATGACCAAGCGACAATTGAAGCTCGGGCTGGTGACGACCGGCGTGGGTGGCCCAGGCGACAGCAACCGATGGCTCGATCCCGAGATCCCCGTCGATGCGAGCGTGAACATCGACTGGTATATCGATATCGTCCGGCAGGCGGGGCCGCGAAGTTCGACCTCGTTTTCATCGTCGACAGCCAGTTCATCACCGCCGACTCCCCTCCGCACTACCTCAACCGGCTCGAGCCACTGACGCTGCTCTCCGCGCTGGCCGTCGCGACCAGCCATATCGGGCTCGTCGGCACGCTGACGACCTCGTACAACGACCCGTATAATCTCGCCCGCCGCCTCGCCTCGCTCGATCTGATTAGCAAGGGCCGCGCCGGATGGAACGTGGTGACGACCGGCGATGCAGGCACCGCGGGCAATTATGGTCGCGACGAGCATTATGATTACGCGACGCGCTACGATCGTGCATTCGAATATCTCGACGTGGTGCGCGGTCTGTGGCGATCATACGAGGACGGCGCGCTGGTCCGCGATCGCGAGACCAGTGTCTTCCTCGACAAAACGAAGCTGCACGCGCTCAACCACAAGGGCGAGCATTTCTCGGTCGTCGGCCCGCTCAACATCCAGCGCTCGCCGCAGGGCGAACCCGTGATATTCCAGGCGGGCGATTCCGAGCAAGGGCGCGATCTCGGCGCGACAGTGGCCGACGCAATCTTCACGCACGCGAAAACGATCGAACAAGGCCAAGCCTTCTACGCCGATCTGAAAGCGCGCGCCGCCAAACTCGGTCGCAACCCGGACGAGATCGTTATCCTGCCCGGCTTCACGATCACGATCGGCGATACCGACGACGACGCCCGAGCGATCCAGCGCGCCTATCGCCGCGCCGACCAGAGTTTCGAGCAGGCCCTCGCCGAATTCGGTCGTGCATTCGGCTGGCATGATTTCCGCCAGTATGATCTCGACGCCGCTTTCCCGGTCGCGGCGCTCGAGCATGCGAAGAACAGCTTCTTCACCCAGGCGAAATCGATCACGGCCATGGCGGTCGCGCGGCAATTCTCGTTGCGCGAGACGGTCGACTTCGTTCGCGACCAGCACACCAGCCCGTTCGTCGGATCGGCCAAGACGGTGGCCGCGGAGATTATCCGCTGGTTCGAGGGCCGCGCATTCGACGGGATCAACGTCCACGCCGGCCACCCCAATCAGTTCCGGCGCTTCACACAGGAGGTCGTCCCGCTGCTTCAGCAACGCGGGGTATTCCGGTCGGATTACGAACACGCCACGTTGCGCGGCAATCTCGGCCTGCCGTCCTTGACGTATCATACGCGCTGAACCGAGGCGGCCGCCCTCTATTCTGTCGCCGCGTATTTGGTCGGTGGCTCTAACCTACCTCGTTAAAACGCGCTCAACGCCGCCGCTTGCCCCGAGCATATCGACGCTACCAAGATAGGACAGAGCAGCCTCGACACGCGCGAGCACAGTCCCCCGAACGATCGAATGCGATATTTCGGCGCGGTCGAGTTGATCGCGATACCATCGGCCTTGGCGGTCTCGAAATGCGTCGTCCTGGCGGGTGCCATCTTGCACGAACGCGAAATCGGCGGCGCAGACTATCGTCGCATCGTAGTGACGTCGCGCCAATCTACCCAGCTCGGGATCGACGCGCGCGAAAATCGCCTCGCTGTAGAACATCGTGACGAGCGGGCTCGTGTCGCAGACCAGCCAACCGGTGGCGTCCTCGCGAGCGTCGTCTTCGCGCGCGATCTGTTCGCGGGCGATGGCGAGCAGGTCGTCGAACCAAAGCTCGCCGTCACGCTCTTCCCAGAGTTCGCGGCCATATTCGGGTACCCAAAGCGTGCCGAGACGCTGCGCCAGTGCGGCGGCGAGGGTCGTCTTTCCGGTCGACTCGCCGCCGAGCAAGGCGACACGGCGGACGAGATCGCGGCGTACCGTGGGGCAGACGAAGCTGCGGTGCAGCGCGGGATCGGCGCGGAGCCGCGTGGCGCAAATCGGGACGCGTACACGGTCGCGGTCGAACATGACATGCTGGACGGGATGGTCGAAATGGCGCGCGAGCGATGCGGCGAAACCCTCGCCATAGGCTTCGCTGGTGAACACCCGGTCGACGGTGAGGCCGAGCATCGCACGGCACACCCAAGCAACGAAGCTGCGGTGCTCCTCATCGGGTGCATCGTTGTCGGGGAGGATCTGCGGCGCCGCGCCTGTGCGTGCCGCGAAGGCTGCGAGCGCGGCGTCGTCGAGCACAAGCCGCAGCGCATCGGGATAAAGCGCGGCGAGCCAGACGGCGCGGCGATCGGGCGGACAGCCAGCGAGCTCGGGTTTCGAATAGCTCAGGATCACCAGCCGGTCGCACTGCGCCTGCGCGAACGCAATCAGCGCTTCGTGCCCCTTGTGCAGCGGCGCGAACTTGCCGACGACCAGCCCGGTCAGCACGGGGCGATCTCGCGGCGCCAGCGCCACCAGCCATACCAGGCGTTGCACCAATACGCGGCGTACAGGATCGCAGTCAGGGTAAGCCCGCGCGAGGCATAGAGCGGCACCGCGAAGGTATTGACGGCAATCCATACGGGCCACGTCTCGACCTGGCGGCGGACGAGCAGCAATTGCGCAAGCAGACTGAGCGTCAGCACGAAGGAGTCGATGAACGGCGCATAGGCGTCGGTGAAATGGTGCAGCAGCGCGCCATAGCCAAGCGCCGCGGCGATGCTGACTGCGCCGAGTAGCGCGAGTTGCGCGCGCGGCGCATGCGTGATCGGCGCGGGTGCGCCTTTGGCTCCCCGTGCCCACCATCGCCACCCGGCGGCGCTGGTGACGATGAACACGAGCTGCAGCGTGACGTCGGCATAGAGCTGTGTCTCAAAGAACAGCCAGGCGAAAAGCGCGCAACCGAGGATCCCGGTCCACCACGTGTGAACCGAATTGCGTCCGGCGAGCGCGATGGAGACCGTGGCGAACACGTTGGCGGCAATCTCGAGGGCGGTCATTCGGCGGTGCTGCCTGCTAAGTCTGAACTATATTGCAGGACCTTGTCCTCGCTCGCGATCGGCTCGATGCGGATCGGAACGTCGCCGAGCAAGCGTGCCAGCGCGGCTGACGCCATCGGCGCGTCGTCGAGCGCCTCGGGCGACAGCGCGAGCACGAATGCGCCGTCCGCACCCTGATGCAACGCGAATTGTGCCGCGGACAGGCCAGCGAGTGCGTGGCTGACATCGATATTGTTGACCCACGCCCCATCCGCGGTGCGGAAGCGAACCGCGCGGCGGCCGCTGAAATCAACGAGCATCGGCACGTCGCCCGCCATCGCCAGTCGCGCGGTATCGCCGGTGCGATAGCGGACGAGCGGCAAGCAGAAGTTGAACCCGCCGGTGACGCACACTTCGCCGCGCTCGCCATGCGGGAGCGCGCGGCCGACAGAGTCGACGATCTCGACGTAAAGATTTGGCTGAAGCAGCACGCGACCGCCGGCCGTGCGATCGGCAACGGCGAGCGGGCCAACCTCATTCATCGAATAGAGATCAAGCACCGGGCAGCCGAAACGCGCCTCGAGCCGATCGCGCGAGCCATCGGTCAGCATCATCGCCACCGACAGCAGCGCGCGGGGCCGTATCGTCACGGGCAAGGCGAGCAGGCTGGCGAACGAGATCGGATCGCCGGCGATCACTTCAGGATCGAGCGCGTCGAGATAGCGCGCGCGGTCGTCGGGATCGCGCCAGTCGTCGGGGTGGAGATTGATCTTGGCAAGCCCCGCTTCGCCCATCGTCGGGGTGACCGAGACATAGGTGAAGCATCGTTTCTGGTGCCCGAGCAGGACGACGCCGACATCGCCGGCGCTCGCGCGCAGCGTGATCCCGAACCGCGCGAGCGCGCGCTTGTGAAAGGCGAGATAGCGCGCCGCCACAACCGGATGTGATGCGATCAGCAGCGGGTGACCGGTGGTGCCCGTGGTGCGGAAATTGATCAGCCGATCGACCGGGACGTCGTCGGGCACGAATGCGGCGATATCGCGCGCAAGATCGCTACGCGCCGTGGTCGGCACGTCGGCAAGGCGGCGCGGCGGCGCGCCGCGCGCGCGGAAGTGCGGCACCTTGGCATAGGTTTCGGCGACGAACGGCCCGATCCACGCAGGCGGCCTGCCGGGCCGCCAGCCGATCGGCGCGGCCAGCGTCTCCGCCTCGAACGCGGCGAGACCGGACATATCCTCGGCAAGCAGACGATTGCCGCTGCGGTTGCGATAGGCGGGCGCAGCCGGATGCTCGGTCATCCGGGTCAGCATGGCCCGGCCCGCATCGCTCAGCGTCGGGTAGCGGTCGACGTCGTTCGGCTCGGTCATTCGCGCGTATATTTGTCGGCCGATTCCTCGGCCGCCTTTCGGATCAACGCTTCGCGCACCGCGCGCGCGCGTTCCTCGGCTTGCTGGCTGGCTCGGAGCAGGCGGCGTCGCTCGACCACACTGACCGCGGAGAGGCGGTCGGCCGCCTGTGCCTCGCTCTCGCCCGCAGGCACCAGGCCTAGCGTCAGGATCAGCGTGCGCGCCAGTTCCTCGCGCCGGTCGACATCGCCGATGAACTGATCGACGCGCCCCGTGGCGGCGAGCTGCGCGATGCGATCGCCGAGCAACGCCGCAAGCGCGGCACGATCGGGCGCCGCCGTCGCCACCCAGTCGTCAGCGAGCAGCCAGACCACCACCGCCGTAAGCTGCATTCGGTTGCGATCGCGCAGGTCGGCAGGAAGGACGTCCTGCGTCGTCGGGGCATGGCCGAGCGCATGGAACAGATCCCCGACCAGCGCCGCGGTGACCAGTTCGCCCGCATGATCGATGCGCGGCTCGGCAAGGAAATCGTCGGGCGTCTCGGCGAGCCGGCGCATGACACGCTCGAGTGGGGGACCGGGTTTCATGCGGCGAATTTCGCAAAGGTTTGCGTAGAAGGGCAATCGTCGCACGTCGCCAGCCGCTGCGCTGCACGCGCGGCAGCGAAGTCGGCGGGTAGCGCATCGAGATCGGCAATCGTGCGAAGCGCGGCGATTGGAACGCCGTAAGCCGCGGCGCTGAAGCTGCACGGCGCGGCAATGCCGTGTTCGTCGATGAACAGGAAGCCACGGCCGGGGCGGCAATCGTCTACCGCCAGCGGCTCTTCGGCCGCACTGGCGCGCAGCCGATCGAGATAGCGCGCATCGCCGCACAGGGTCACGCCGCGCGCCGCGAGGCGCTGGCGCAGCTCCGGCACCACCGACGCGAGCCCGGCGACATCGGCAGGCGACAAACGCTGTGCGGGGAAAAAGGCGGGCCGGTCACGTCCGCCCAATTGGTTGAAGGTGATCTCATCGACGCCCCAGTCGGCGAGCGCCGCGCAGAGGTCGGGGAAATCCGCGATCGTCTCGCGCATCAGCACGATGTTGGCGCGCAGCTTGAGTGGTCCGTTCCCGCGCTCGGCAGCAAGCGCGCGCAGGCCAGTGCGCACCGTGTCCCATGCTCCCACTCGGCCGCGCAGCCGATCATGGACCGGCGCCGGGCCGTCGATGCTGACGGTCAGCTCGGCAAAGTGCGTGACAATGGCCGCGCGCACCGCGGACCGATGCAGCGTGCTGCCGTTGGTCGTCGCGCTGATCGCCACCCCCTGATCGGCTAGCGTCGAGGAAAGCTCCCAGATCGGTCGCCACAGCAGTGGTTCGCCGCCGAGCCAGCTGAGCAGGACTGGCGTCGCCCTCGCGCGCGACCAGTCGGCGAGAAGCCGTCCGAAACGCAACGCCTCGGCCGCGCCCACCTCGTCGCGGGCGATATCGAGCCGACGGTCATAGGCGCAGAAGCCGCAGGCGTAGTTGCACCGCGTGGTGGTGCGCCACAGCACGATCACGCCGCGCGCTCCCGGACCGCGGCAGTTCCGCCATAGCGCCGCCGGCTGAAGGCCTGCGCGAAGGCGACGAGATCCTGCATCTCGGCGATCGAATGGATATCCCAGCCCTGCTCGTCGCGCGCGCGATCGAGCTGCTGGCCGATCGCGCCGTCCGAGCGGAACCAGCTGCCGAGATTGAGCGCCATCGTACCGCCGGCACGTCCCTTGGCGAGCGCGGTAGCGGAGACGTCCCAGCCGCTGTTGCCGCGCTCGTCCTGGTCGAACATCGTGGTGATGCCGTCGTCGGAGATCATCAGGATATGCACCGGTCGGTCGCGTGGGGTACGCTTGGCGAAGGTGTCGCGCAGTTGGTGGATCGGAAACGCCGTTGCGCCGCCATAATAGCCGACCAGGATATCGAGGATCGCGGTCTCGTCGCGGACGAAGCCCGGCGTCGCCATCCATTGCTGCTTGCCGCTCCACAGCGTCGCCTGCACCCGCGCGCCGGCCTTGAGTGCCGAGAGCGCGATCACGGCGCCAGCAAGCGTCAGGAACGAGGTGGACCGGCGCGGATCGGGCATCGACCCCGAGCTATCGACATAGAGATCGAGATCGATCGGCTCGGGCTTGCGCGCGGTGCCGGGTTCGCGGCCATAGACGCGACGCACCGTGGTGATGCCGGGGATCACGATCGGCGATTGCGCGACGGTCTGCAGCCAGTCGATCTCGTCGAGCGAGTCGCCGAGCGCCCAGGGCTCCAGCCCCTCGAGTTGCGGCTCTTCCGACGCGGGCGCGGGCTGCACCGGGAACGGAACCAGCAACGGCAGCGCTCGCTCGCGATAATAGCGGATCGCGATCTCCTCGTCGGTCAGCTTGAGCCCGGCGGCGCGCAGGATCTCGCCATATTCGAACGGCTCGCGCGCTTGGCCTGCACCGGGGCGGCCGATCGCAGCGTCGGGCTTGGCGGGCGCCTCGACGGACGGTGGCTCCTCGCCGGTCACCAGCGGATCGCGCGAAGGGTGGACGACGCCATCGCTTTCGTCGGTCTCGATGGTCTGCGCACCGCTGGGTTCGGCGCCGGCAGCGGCATCGCGCGTGACGTGCAGCC